>Ga0209444_10001884_pt1 | contig 11537 bp, 4 predicted proteins | sample LauGreFaBDMM15DN_2_FD_188215 | JGI IMG/M metagenome (GOLD analysis project Ga0209444, IMG submission 188215) | Freshwater lake microbial communities from Lake Michigan, USA - Fa13.BD.MM15.DN (SPAdes) (version 2) | ecosystem: Environmental > Aquatic > Freshwater > Lake | place: Lake Michigan, USA...
TCTATATGCCGGGCAAATACGCGGTGACGCGTGAAAGTGACGGAGATTTTGTGCTTAATCAGCTCAACTTCGGCACGGCTTTCCTAACCCTTGCCTCCAAGGGTCCTCTGGTGTTCGCCAAGAGCAAAGCGTATAGTACCTTGCCATACATGAACAGCCAGAACCGTGCGATCGTTACGGTGGACGCGCCGATCAGGCTCGATGCGGATCTCACCTTCGATGGGATCAAAACCGATGACACCCGCGTGATCCTGCAGGGGGCCATCTCAGGCACCGGTGCCTTGATTAAAAACGGCACGCACATGGTCATCATCGGTAATGCAACTAACAGCTTTGGCGGCGGCACAATCATCAATGACGGCACTGTATCTTTCTCCAGCCAGGGACTGGGCGCGGGACCTGTAAAGGTCGATAGTCTTGGGGCAGTTGGCATCGGCGGAACCCCCGTGATGAATTCACTCACCGCCAACGGTGGCTCCGTCTTTACAGGCGGCAGAGGCATCTGGAGCGGCCCCGTGAAACTGCTCGGAAATACCATCGTCAATTCGATCGAATTCCTAGAGTTCGATAACAAGAAAGAAGGAATCAGCGGGCCCGGCGGCTTCACGATGACCGGGCAGCGCGTTGATCATGGAATCAAGTGCGGGTCGGTCAAACTTTCAGGACGCAATACTTACACGGGAGTCACCAAGATTGAAATGGGACTCATGGAGGTCATGTCGTCGCTCTATAACAATGAACCCGCACGCTGGACCCCAGCGAATATCATCGTCAACGGAGCAGCGGGAGAACTCCGCTTGCATGTCGGCGGGGCAGGGGAGTTCACTGCTAAACAGGCTGGCACTATGCTCAAAAACATCACTACCGGCGTCAATCATAACGGCCTGATAGCCGGGGCAACCTTCGGCATGGATACGACTAAGGCCACGACGGTGCAGGAGCTTTCCGGCACAATCACGGATTCCAAAGGTCCGGGCGGCGGCAGTGTGTCGATCAAGAAATGCGGTGCTGGAACCTTGAAACTATCAGGTGCCAATACCCACAGCGGGCAAACCATTATCACCGGCGGCACCCTGAGCATCGATTCATTCAATAGCGTGGTGAAGGGTAAAGCCAGTAGCAGCCTTGGCACGCCCAAAACCGATGCCAATGCCGAGATCATGATCAGTGGCGGCAGCACCCTAGTCTATACCGGCAAAGGCGAGACCACCGACCGGAATCTCAATCTTCCCGGCGCTGGCGATACGATCACTCTAGATCAATCCGGCACCGGCCTGCTGAAGCTGACCAACTCCTTCGTGATGTCCGGCTATGGCGAAAATAAAACAGTCGTGCTCGCCGGCTCCAGTGCGGGTAGCGGCGAACTCGCGTTCAACATAGACAACGTCTATGACCGCAAGGACAAGGCGACCACCTCCATCACCAAATCCGGCACCGGCACCTGGACGCTCTCCGGTATCAACACCTACAGCGGTCCGACGACGGTGACCATGGGCACGCTGCAGCTAACGAATGCGCAGAGTCTGAGCAACAAAACGGAAGTCTCAGTGGCCGACGGCGCGATGCTTGCCCTGAACTTCAAAGGTGAAATGAATATCTCCAAACTTATACTCGATGGCAAACCGCAACCTGCCGGCAGCTATAGCGCGGCGACCGCTCCCAAGTTCATCAAGGGTGAGGGGATTTTGAAAATCGACGGAAAATGAGGCCCGGGCGCTTGGTGACTGCGGAGCAGAAAGAACACAATTTAACGAAAACTAAATAATCAAAAGAAAGACAATGACCATGATGAAACAAACGGGAATAAAAATGATGAGAGCCATGCTTCTAGCTGGAGCGACGATTGGCTGGGCAGCAGCCGCGACCCCCGATGATCCCACGGGGATCATTAAGAAACCCATTCCGGACAAGACCGTGGTGTTCACCTTCGACGACAGCTGCCTTAGCAACGCAACGATCGCCGCCCCGATCCTCAAGAAGCATGGTTACGGCGGCACATTTTATATTTCGGACGCCTATGGTTTCCGCGAGCGCAAGGACTGGTATATGACGTGGCGGCAGATTAAGGGCTTGGACGATGATGGCTTCGAGATCGGTAATCATACCCGCGGCCATGGAATTTTATCTTTGACCGATGAAGGCGGTTTCCAAGCCTATATCTGGACTCTGGAAGATTTGGCGATCGCCAACAGAATTCCAAGAACGACAACGCTCGCCTGGCCATTCTATATTGTTAATACGAAGTTTTATCCACTCTTGAGCAGTTGGGGATATACTTTCGGACGCGGCGGTCATGGTCGCGTCTATCGACCTGCCGTGGACCATCCGTTTGATGTCCCATCGTTTGCGGTGGGCGGCGTGGGCATGACCATCGAGGGCTTCATCAGTGCTGTCCAACAAGCCACGGCCGGCCGGGTGGTGGTGCTCACTTTCCACGGTACGCCAGATTCTGAACATGCCGGCGTCGGAACCGATCCGGATCTGTTCGAAGACATGGTCGAATACTGCAAGGCTAACAATTACAATGTCATCGCGATGCGCGACTTGGCCGAATATATCGATACGGAAAAAGCGGCGAAACTTCCCCCCACCCAGGAGAAGCTCGCCAATCCTGGTCCTGAGTTGCTGGTCAAGGACGACAAACCCTTCGTGCGCAGGCAGCGTCCGAGCCGGGGCTATAGTTTCCCCGTTGAACTCACGGCCGCCTGGACGTGCAAAGAGATCTATCGTTTGCGCTTGCCGGATTCCGTCTATGCTTCTGTAAATGGTGCCACCCTCACGCTTTTTGTTCCCGAGTCCACCGATGTGAAGACGCTCGCTCCGACCTTTGACTTGGCGCGTTTTTCCACCGCAAATCCGCCCTCAGGCACAGCCAGAGACTTCACCAATCCGCAGACCTATACGATCACCGCTCAGGATAACTCGACCAGGGACTATATCGTGCAAGTGGTTAAGACCCCATCGCCCATGCACTACACATGGGCATCCAATCAGCCCGGCAAGCTGGATGATGCCGCGCAATGGAAGACCAATCTGGGTTCAGCTGCGGCGCCTGCCCCAGGCGGCAATTCAGATGCCATCTTGAATTTTTATGCGGGTGGAAATTACGAAGTGACGCGTGAAGCGGCCGATGATTTCGTGCTTAACCAGCTTAATATCGGCAGCTCCGCCCTGACGCTGACATCCAAAGGCACACTGGTATTCGCCAAGAGCAAATCGCATGGTGCCCTGCCATATATGAATAGCCAGAATCGCGCGGAGGTCACCATCAAGGCACCGCTCAGGCTCGACGCCGATTTCACCATCGACGGGCTCGAAACCGATGACACACGCGTGTTCCTGCCAGGTGCCATTTCCGGCACGGGTGGCTTGATCAAGAACGGTCCACACACGGTTTATGTCAGCAATGCAACCAACTCCTACAGTGGTGGAACCACCATCAATGACGGCTGCCTGGCCGTCAATCCAAAGGGGATTGGCTCGGGTTCTGTCACGATCAATAAAGGCGGCACCATCAGTTTCGGCGGCGTCCCGGTGACTAACGCGCTCACCTCTAACGGTGGATGTTTTTCCGGTAGTGGCGAGGCCTGCTGGAGCGGGCCCGTAAAGTTGAATGTGGACACCAAGATCGACACGAACGAACGCCTGGAGTTCAATAACACGGAAGCTGGCATCAGCGGATCCGGCGGCATCACCCTGACCGCGCAGAAGGCCGGGCATGGCTTCAAGAGTGGGACGCTCAAGCTGGTCGGACGCAACACTTACACAGGAGCCACGAAGGTTGAGTCAGGAATTCTGGAAGTCGTATCGTCACTCTACAACAATGACGCGACTCTCTGGACGCCGGCCAATATCAGCGTCAATGGGGCGGCAGGTGAATTGCTGTTGCATGTCGGTGGCCCAGGCGAATTCACCGCCGAGCAGGCCGGAACCATGCTTAAAAACATCGCCACCGGCGTTAATAACAACGGCCTGATGGCTGGCGCCACCTTCGGGCTGGATACAAGCAAGGCCACGACGGTGCAGGAGCTTTCCAGTACGATCATGGATTCCAAAGGACCAGGCGGCGGCAGCGTGTTGATCAGAAAAGGCGGCGCAGGAACATTGAAGATTTCTGGCGCAAACACCTACACCGGCAGGACCATTATCACCGGCGGTACCCTGAGCGTCGATTCGTTCAACAGTGTCGTGAAGGGCAAGGCCAGTAGTAGTCTGGGTGCGCCCAAAAACGACGCCGATGCCGAGATTATGATCAGTGGCGGTGCAACCCTAGCTTATACCGGAAAGGGCGAAACTACCGACCGTAACCTCAACTTTCCCGGTGCTGGCGATATCATCACTCTGGATCAATCCGGCACCGGCTTGCTGAAATTCACCAACCCCTTCGTGATGTCTGGCTATGGCGAAAATAAAACTGTTGTCCTGGCTGGCTCCAGCGCAGGCACCGGTGAACTCGCCTTCAACATTGACAACGTCTATGACCGTAAGAACCAGGCTACCACTTCGCTTACCAAATCCGGCACTGGCACTTGGACGCTGTCCGGCATCAATACCTACACCGGCCCAACGACGGTGACCATGGGCACGCTGTCGTTCACGAATGCGAAGGGCCTTAGCGAGAAGGCGGACGTCTCGGTTGCCAACGGCGCGACCCTTACCTTGAACTTCAAGGGAGAAATGCGTATCTCCAAACTTACGCTCGATGGGAAGCCCCAACCTGCCGGCACTTATAGCGCGGCAACCACTCCCAATTTCATCAAGGGCGACGGAGTGCTGAAAATCCAGTGAATCGCCGGAATTACAAGACCATGAATTTCATCCTCCCTAGGCACTGGCTCGTGTGCCTGGGGGCGGTGATTACTGTGTTCGCGCCGTTGGCTTCGGCGCGACCTTCTTGGTTTATTCGTAACTGGCAGTCCGACATGGGATTGCCCGATAATACGGTGATCGGGATTACCCAATCGCTTGACGGCTTTCTGTGGGTGAGCACCAAGACTGGCTTGGTGCGTTTCGACGGCGCGCAGTTCCGTCCCTGGTCGGTGCCGACGAACGGAACCCAGGCGGGCGGCTGCAAGGCTATGTTAGCGGACCGGCGCGGGCGATTATGGCTTGCGATGGATCGTGGGGTCTTGATGTGTGTGGACCAAGGGCAGACGACGACAGTGATCGGCGCGGAATACGCGGCGGGGGATGTTGGAGACCGGCTCATGGTGGAAGACGCCGAAGGCGCAGTCTGGGTTTCCTATGGCGGCGGCGAAGTCTTACGCATTAAGGACGGGCGAGTGCGCTCATTCACCGAAGCGGACGGTTTGCCTGCAGGAGGGGTTTGCCGATTGGTGATGGATGGGATGGGCTTACTTTGGTTTTCCCAAGGGAATTGGGTGGGAGTCTATCGGGATGGGAAATTCCGCCCGCTACGAGAGCTACCGGCCCGGATCATCACCGGTTGCCATACTGGAGGTATCTGGGGTTTTAAGAATGACCAACTCTGGAGATACATCGAGGGTGGTGAGCCGCTTAAAATAGGTGTTTTGCCTGCCGATACGCCCGTGGTGACCCCGACGGCATTTCACGAAGACACTGACGGATACGTGTGGCTTGGAACGCGGGAGGCGGGGCTGTTCCTTTTCGATCATGCTGGAGTGGCTACACCGACCATGTCCCAGCAAACCATCCATTCCCTTGCGGAGGACCGTGAGGGGAATATGTGGGTCGGCACACGCGGTGGCGGCTTAAGCCAATTGAAGCTCGGAGTCGTGGATTTGTTGCCTATCAGTCCCGCTAACCAGTTCACGCCGGTTGACTCCATCTGTCAGGATGCCGCCGGCTTGATGTGGGCGGTCCTCTGGCCAAACGGTGAAGTCTTGCGGAACGCGGGCCAGGGCTGGACACTCTTGTCTGCGAAAGACGGATGGTCCGTTCCCCTTTCCAAATGCGTGGCCGCGGATTTCCATGGCGGCGTCTGGATCGGCACTCAATACAATGGCTTGTTCCACTGGAAAGACGGGGCAGTTACGGAGAGCCTCAGAGCGGAGAACGGCTTGGGTGTCAACTCGAACGGCACGGCCGCCAACCAGGTGCACGCGCTGCTGACGACGGCATCCGGCGAGGTTTGGATTGGCACCAATGGGCCCGACGGTCAACGGCAGGTCTTACAGTGCTGGCGTGACGGGAAGTTTGAAACCTTCGATCTACCTCTAGGCAGCGGGCCGGCCGTGAACATAGCCATTGATGCCGCCGGAGACTGCTGGACGGCGACCACCAATAGTATGCTGCTGCGGGTGCGTGCGAACAAACTGACTGACGAAACCGCGAGCACTTTCGCAGGGGCGGGCGCGATCCGCTGTCTGCTGGGCACGCCGGATGGTAGTCTCTGGATCGGCTATGGCGGGCAGGGCTTGGGGCGGCTCAAAGCTGGTCGTTTCAGCCACTACCGGATGGAGCACGGGCTGCATGACGACTATATTTCTAACATCCTGCCCGATAATCACGGCCGCTTGTGGTTCGCGGCTAACCGCGGCCTCTTCTGCGTGCGTGAAAAGGAATTGGACGATTTCGCGAAAGGGCGAACCAAGCGAATCTGGTCGGCGGCATACGGGCGCAATGATGGATTGCCGCAGTTGCAGGCTGGTTACGATGCCTGGCCGGGAGCTCAGCGCGGCACGGATGGCCGTTTGCTTTTCGCAATGCAGTCCGGGGTGGCCGTCGTGGATTCTGACAATATTAAAGAGAACATCAAACCACCGCCGGTGTTGATCGAGCGGGTGACGGTCAACGGTAAAATCGTGGCGGACTATGGGGCTGGTGGCTCCCTGACATCATCATCGTCCCCCGCGCCGCTCCAACTGTATCAGGGCGATGCGCACCTGCACCTAGCACCCAGCCAGCGGCAACAAGTCGAGTTTGATTTCACAGCCCTGACATTTATCAAGCCGGAGGCCATCGGGTTTAAATACCGGTTGCACGGCTTGGACTCTGACTGGGTTGAGGCTGGCACGCGGCGATCGGCCAGCTATGCCCAAATACCGCCCGGCCACTATCGTTTTCAAGTCACCGCTTGCAACAGCGATGGCGTTTGGAACGAAACCGGCGCAGCGCTGAAACTGACCGTTCAGCCTTACTGGTGGGAGACGGCTTGGTTTCGAGTGACCGGCACGTTGTCAGCTGCCGGGCTGTTTTCAGCCGTGATATTGTTAGGCTGGCGGCACAAGATCAGGCGCCAGATCGAGCGTCTCAAAATGCAACAAGTCACGGAACGCGAGCGTGATCGCATTGCCCGCGATATTCACGACGATCTCGGGGCAGCATTGACCCAGATTGCCATGTTGAGTGATTCGACCGGTACGCTCAGGCTGTCTCACGAGGCTAATTTGGGAAAAATCCACCAAGTGGCACAGGCGATGACTCAGACGATGGATGAGATCGTATGGGCGGTCAATCCGCGCCACGACCGGTTCGACCAAATGATGATGTATCTCGATGCTTACGCGCAGGAATATCTCGAATCAACCAACCTGCAATCTTGTGTGGAGTTCCCCAGTCCTTTGCCGTGCCGGCCGATCTCGGCTCAGGTCCGGCACGACTTGTTCCTCGCTTTCAAGGAGTCGCTGAACAATCTTGTTCGCCATGCCGCCGCACAGCGGGTGTGTATCAGCCTGGCGCTGAGGCCGGATGGATTCTCTTTATGTGTCGAGGATGATGGCCGAGGCTTCATAGTCGATCCGTCCAACGCTATCCACTCGGGCACTCGCAACGGCTTGGCCAACATGCAAGCGCGGCTTGCTTCGGTTGGCGGGCACTGCACCATCGATAGCGCGCCAGGTCGCGGAACGCGGGTGGTCTTTGAGTTGCCTTGGGAGCAATAAATTATGAAAATACTAGTTTCTATCGTTGAAGACCACGACTCGCTACGCCAACTCCTAGCCGAGTGGGTCAGCCAAGCGCCCGACATGAAACTCGGGCGCACCTATTCCGACGCCGAATCCGCGCTTGCCGATCTACCGCAAAACCCCGCTGACGTGGTGTTGATGGACATCAACTTGCCCGAGCTCAATGGCATCGAGTGTGTGCGACAGTTAAAAGCACTGCTCCCGGCTACGCAGTTTGTAATGGTGACGGTTTATATGGATGCCGACCGGATCTTCAAGGCTTTGGCAGCGGGTGCGACTGGCTATCTGTTAAAACGCTCCTCCCACACGGAACTCTTGCAGGCCATCCGCGAGGTGGCCGCCGGCGGCTCGCCAATGAGCCGCCTCATCGCTCGCCTCATAGTCGAAAAGTTTCACGGCACGCCGCCCATATCATCCGACGTGGAGCGGCTCAGCGACCGCGAACTCGAAGTGCTACGCTTGCTCGCCCGCGGCCAGTGCAACAAGGAAGTAGCCGCCAGCTTGAACCTTAGTTTTCACACCGTCCACACTCTGGTTCGCCGCATTTACGAGAAACTCCACGTCCACACGCGGCGCGAAGCCGTGGCCCGCTTCCACCAAGCCAACCAGCCGCGCCAGCAAGAAGAGTAAAGCTCCTCGTTCGCCGTCTCGTTTGTTATCCGTTATAGGTGTTCACATCGCATAGTTGCGTATTTTGCTGCCAGATAAGGATAGGAAAATTGCTGGGATTGCCGGGCAGCCCCTCCTTGGGGCGGTTTCCGCACCAATGGAAATACACTAATTAAAATCAGACCCTGTTCTTGGAAGAATTGCTTGTGCGCGTGCGCGCGGGATAGTTACTTTGCCCTTCATTCGTTGGTATGGATTTTCCGATTACAAAAATCAAAGTCGGCGTTGGTGCGCCGAAGGGCTTCCTGCTCTCCGCAATCAGTTGTGGAATTAAGAACCCCGCGAGCGACCGCTTGGATCTCGCCCTGCTTTTTTCGGAAACGAAATGCGTATCCGCCGGGACTTTCACTACGAACAAGGTCAAAGCAGCACCCAGTAAATCTCCTTGGCTAAAAAATTCCTGGAACCCACTCACCCCTTGATCCAATGCCCCTGGCGCGGCAGCTCGATGCCGAGCTTCACGCAGCGTTTTTTCAGTGCCACATCCGAGACTCCAATGTCCGTTGCGGCGTGTATGAGCGGCTTCTGCCAGACCAGCTTTTTCAGCGCCGCTTTGGACGGCCACTTGAGCTTCACGCCGCTCGGAAGGGTGACCTTGACCCCGGCCCTCCGGATCGCCGCCGGAGTCAGGCTCCAGTAAGCCGAGATGATTACCGCGTCGCCGATGAGATCCCGGTAGTGTATGTCCATCATCCCCTTCGAGGTGCCGTTGTTGAAGGCGGTCAAACCCTCGTTGTTGTCACGCTCTGCTTGGTGGCTGCTCGACGTGTGCCGCAAGATGTCCTGGACCCAGTGCTTCGCCTTCAGTTGCTTCATCTTGTAGTCCCATCCTCCTGGCAGCTCGGTGAAGGGAAACGCTACGAGCCACGCCTTCAGGTTTTCCGGCAGCGGCACCACACGGTTCCCGCTGCGACGCATCTTGCCTCCGCGGATAAGGATCGACTCCTTGCGGATGTCGGCTGGTTTCAAATCGGTCAGCTCGCTCGGTCGTAGCCCGGCGAAAAGGGCGATCGCCACGGATTCGGCGGCGACATCATCGGTGGTCATCAGCTCGGTCTCGACTGAGACGCTGAACTGGTGGGACGAGTAGCCGGGGAGTCCGAGATGCGCGACTCCCAGCCCGCGTAAGGCTCGCTGGAATTGGCTCTTGGGATCCCCGTTGTCGGTGCTTGAGCTCGAGCCGAAAAGGCTCAGGGCATCGGTGTAGATGGCTTCCGGCAGTCCGTGGACTTCAAAGGCGCGGCGAAAATGCTGGAAGTGGTTCCAAGTGGTCTCGGCGGATACGAAGCTCCCCGCGACGTTGCGCCCAGAGTGATCATCGATGGTGAGCAGGAGGTATTGTTTTTCAGGAGCGGGCCACCATTGGTGGATCGAGCTGTCGTGCTGGTAAAGCTCGCCAATCCTAGCGCGACGGAACCGCCGATAGGTTCGCGCTTTGCGCTGTGGGGCGGGAACCAGGTGGGCATGGTGTGATTTGACGTGGGCTTCAACCGTTGAGCGGGCACGCTTGAATCCGCAGAGGCGGTCTAATTCATCGGCGACGAGCTGATAGTTGGGCGGGTTCTGCAAAGGCAGAAAGCCTTCGAGGAATGCGTCCACCTTGGCGGGCCACGCGCCACGACGAGCTCCGCCGCTTGGTTTAGGCTCGTAGCCGCCCTTGTCGCGCAGGAAGGCGTAGCGCAGCTCGTAGAGCCTTGTATGACTCACTCCGAGATGGCTGGCAGCGGTGGCAGCATCAAGGCTGCCGCCGTTGAAGTCGCAAAGAACTCCACGGACAAATTCAACGGGAAGGCGATGGATGAGTTGTTTCTTTTCACGCCGCTAAATTGAATCGGGTGGCTACCTGCAACCAGCCAATCCGCCACCCATGCGAAATGGGGGCCAGCCCCCAAACCCCCGGAGTTTGACGCATGGAGCCAAAGGGCTTGATGCCCCCGAATTCGGGCCGTGCACAGTGATGAATCCGCGCACGTCCCGGAGGCAAAAGCCCCTTTGGCGAAGCCCGCCGCTCAGGTTGCTCTCCAGCAGAGCCGTATCCTGCGGGCGACTCCCAATGATCGCGTGGAAGGCACTGATCACCAGCCAATTGCATTACCACAAAACAGAAATCCGGTTTTGTTCCGTCTCCCTGTCCGGTTTTGTTCCGTCTCTGTCCGGTTTTGAACCGGCCCCGACAGGAGTTCGTGAACGAGGCCTTCGCTGGGGCGCGGCGGATGCGGGGTAGCGGTGCTCCTGCGGTGGGGACGCTGTGGAGTCTGAGGGATCTGCGGGTAGGGATATAGAGATGAAAAATGATGTTAAAAACTGTTCATAAGAACATTTTACGGATTGACCGATCCGGTTTCCAAGTGCATCGCTTAGCCCCGTGCCGAAGCCTCTCACCGCCCTGTTTGTCGATTGCGATTCTTATTTCGCATCGGTGGAGCAGCACCTAGATCCCGCGCTGCGGGGGCGGCCGGTGGGAGTGGCACCGGTGATGGCGGAAAGCTCGTGCTGCATCGCTGCGAGCTACGAGGCGAAGGCTTTCGGGGTGAAAACCGGCACCCGCATCAGCGACGCGCGAGTGATGTGCCCGGGCATCGCTATCGTGGAATCGAAGCCGCCGGAATACATCCGCTACCATCACCGCATCATCGAGGCGGTGGAGGACTGCATCCATGTGGAGGCGGTGCTCAGCATCGACGAGATGTGGGCGTGGCTGCCCTATAATCTCCGCGAACCGGCGACCGTAGAGGCCATCGGCCGGCGCATCAAGGAAACCGTCGCGCGTGATGTTTCGCAATTCATCAAGGTAAGTGTGGGAGCTGGGCCGAACCGGTTTCTTGCCAAGACCGCGAGCAAGATGAAGAAGCCGGACGGGCTGTTCATCATCGAGGATCAAGATCTTCCGCAGGTGCTTCACCCGCTCAAGTTGCGCGATCTCAACGGCATTGCCCGCAGCATGGAGACGCGGCTGCACGCGGCGGGTGTGCATACAGT
>Ga0209444_10001887_pt1 | contig 11535 bp, 9 predicted proteins | sample LauGreFaBDMM15DN_2_FD_188215 | JGI IMG/M metagenome (GOLD analysis project Ga0209444, IMG submission 188215) | Freshwater lake microbial communities from Lake Michigan, USA - Fa13.BD.MM15.DN (SPAdes) (version 2) | ecosystem: Environmental > Aquatic > Freshwater > Lake | place: Lake Michigan, USA...
GATTACATCCGCACGCAGATTTTTGCTGCGTGCGGAAGACCTAAAAACTTTAGCATGATAAAACTGACAAAAATATCTGACCACTGTTATAGAGTTAACCTATATATCAAAGACCCAGGCACAATAATGGATATACAGAAAATAGAAGACAGCTATTTTATCACCATAGACGATGATAATAATATAGTAGACAGCGAACCACCATTAACGCGGCATCTTTAAAATCTTCTCTGTGTTTTTCCAAATCTTCGGAGGCGGGGACTTCTTCTTAACCTCGCCAAAGTTCGTTACTCTGGGAATTGTTGCTGGAGCCGGTGCATCTTGAATGGCACGCTGGATAACAATTGGAGCGGGCTCTGAAGCTTTTGATTCCGGACCGCGTTTAACTCGAATCGGTGATATATTAACGTTATTGAATATCTGTCTAGGCTTAGGTGGCTCGAGTACCACCGGCTCTAATAGCGGTGCTACACCAGGCGCAGCTAGATCCTGTGCCACAAAACCCGGTGTCGCAGAATGATCGATATTGTCTAAACAAGCACCCCATATCGCCCTTATGTCTGGCGAGATGGTGTCTCCTACACGGGCTATGATATCAACCTTTGAGCAAGTATTTCTATAATCGACTTGTTTATTATTTAGTAGCGTTTCTTTCGCAGCAATGTCTAATTTACTCCAGCCATTCTGTCTTAGAACTATCCTATTAGTGTGTACAGCGTCGGATCGCTGTTGGTCAACTACAAAGGGAATGAACTTACCTATAGACTCGGAGCGAAATGCTTTGAAGACATTTCTCACCACAGCTTCATTAAATCTTAAAAGCAATGCAGTAGCGTAATGAACTGCTGTCTGTGACTTAGAACCTGTCAAGAAGGATGTATTATGATCTGCTGCGAATGCTCCTAACACTAGACTATTATTATTATGTTGCCTTATAACTCCGTCGTCGCTATAAAGCCTTGTGAATGTTGTGTGAGCTACACTATCAGTCGCGATGAGCTTATAGCTTAATACCTGGGAAAGATCGTACGAATTTCTTACTAAGCCTGCAGTGCTATGAGCCCTCGATGAGGTCGTGATCTTAAGCCCGCTAGTATTGTGTTTCTTAAGCGGCATTATCGTCTGGGTCTGTGTCGTATTTGACAAATTAAAGGTCTGTCGTATGAAACCATTCACAAGATGGGGTTTTAATCCGACTGCCATAAGCCCAGCGTCGACATAGTGGTCACTGGCTTTATTAGCGATCTTTAATAATGATCTAGTTTGATGAGAATCACTAAGTCCGACTCTGAGTAATGAACTAGTAAGATGAGCATCTGAAAATGCAGTTCTCAATAGTGACATAGCTTGATGAAAGCCAATAAGCCCTGCCTTAAGTAAAGAATTGGTTAAATGAGCTGCAGTCCCCGCACCACGAAGCAAAGAATTGGTAAAATGAGTATCAGTTAGCCCCGCTCTCAACACGGTCCTAGCTTGATGAGTCTCAGTTCGTTCTGCTTTAAGAATAGAATTGGTTAAATGAGTTACAATCCCCGCACCACGAAGCAAAGAATTGGTAAAATGAGTATCAGTTAGCCCCGCTCTCAACACGGACACAGCTTGATGGAAGTCAGTGAGCCCCGCTTTAAGAATAGAATTGGTTAAATGAGTCTCAGTTAGCCCAGCTTTAAGCAAAGAATTGGTTATATGAGTCTCAGTTAGCCCCGCTCTCAACACGGACACAGCTTGATGGAAGTCAGTGAGCCCCGCTTTAAGAACAGAATTGGTTAAATGAGTTACACTAATCCCCGCATCACGAAGCAAAGAATTGGTTATATGAGTCTCAGTTAGCACCGCTCTTAACATGGACCTAGCTTGATGGAGCTTGATAGTATCCGAAGCAGCTAACAGAGCATTACTATTGTGATTATTAGAAAACGTGTCTCTTAAGAGCGCATTGGCATTATGAGTCATTGACAGAAGAGCTTTTAATAGAGCTCTGGCTTGCTGGGTTTTACTCTGAGCGGCCTTAAAGAATGAGCTAGTATTGTGTGACTCTAAGAATGTCGATCGAAATAGTGTGCTAGTGTTATGGCTCTTTGAAGATGTAATCTTGATGAGCATGTTGGTTATCATATTCAGGGTGTCAGCCCCGTAATATCCAGCAGCACCGATGCCTATACCATCTATACCAGAAACTGCTGGAAGAGCAGTCCAAGTACCAGCATAACTAGAAGCCTTATAAAGTGTACCCACTGGTCTAAAGCTATTGCTTGCTACTATAGAATTATTGTAATAATCATATGCGATTGGTGTGTATACTTCTGGTGTCCAGTTTATTAAATCAGCTGAATAATATCCACCTAAACCATACACTGAAGTCCTAAAATAACCATTAAAGTAAGTTAAACCAGCGCTAAAATAGGTAGAAGAATACGCTGATAGCCCTATTGAACTGTTTACCAAAGTCCAGTTTACACCATCGCTGGACTTATAAACAGAATCATAATGACTAGCATTGTCAGTACCAATAGCATAAAAGTAAGAACCATCTGTAGCAAGGCCGTACATAGCCTCGCTGCCAAGATTCCTAACACCAGTAAATGGCGATGGAACTGAAGTCCACGTCACACCATCAGTGGATGTTGCCATCAAATTAGCATTAGTGTAAGCTAAAAACTTACCATTCAAAAAAGCAATATTAGCAAAATTGGTGCCATAAACACCAGACTCAAGAGCACTTGGCCAAGTGGTAGTCCAACTAGTACCGTTGTACGACAAGATACCTGCTGTCCCGGCATAATCGCCTAGCACAGCTAGAACAGTATTCCCATTACCATACGATAGGCCGTTAATGGCACCGCTAACCACAATAGTAGAGCCAACCGTTCGCCCAGCAGATGTTTTTACCCAGTCAACACCATTATTAGAGGTATAAACCCTGTTGCTGGAGAAGTCGTTGGCTATCGCAATCCATTGCTTATATTGTGTATCATAATATACTTCCTTGCGTCCAGGCAGAAGATTACCACTTGGATTGCGCATGGTCCTAAATGGCGTAGAAATAAATCCAGATGAACCATCATTATACAGGATAAGCAGCGACTGGTCATACGTCGTGGGATAGCCAGAAAGAGGAGGCCCATCACCAATACCAATCAGCATAGCAAGCTTCTTGGTAGTGCCGGTTTTCTTTAAAAAGCCACCAGAAGAGCTAGAAATCAGAGACAGCTTTAACCTATTGCCATCTGTAGCATGCGACTTAGATTGACTTTGCTTTACAAGTGCCTGTGAATTTTGTGATACAGTCTGTGCTAATTTAAGTGCGGCTAGGGTCTGGTGTGAGATGATGACCCCTGCTGCACTTATTAAGGCAATTGTTTGATGAGTCCTAGTTATAGCCGACTTTAGTAATGAGTTTGTTAAATGAGCATCAGAAAATCCAGCTATGAATAAAGATCTAGCTTGATGAGAATCACTGAGTCCCAGTCTAAGGAATGAATTAGTAAGATGAGTATCAGAAAATACAGTTTTTAATAATGACCTCGTCTGATGAGTATCAGTAATACCAGCTCTAAGTGTAGAATTAGTTATGTGGGTATCAGTAAAACCCGCCCTTAATACGGACCTAGCTTGATGTTCGTCAGTGAGCCCCGCCTTTAGCAAAGAATTAGTTAAATGGGTGTCAGTGAGCCCCGCCTTGAGCAAAGAATTAGTAAGATGAGTGTCAGTTAATCCCGCCTTGAGTAAAGAATTAGTAAGATGAGTGTCAGTAAAACCCGCCTTTAGCAAAGAATTAGTAAGATGGGCGTCAGTAAAACCAGCCCTTAATACGGATCTAGCTTGATGAGTGTCAGTAAGACCCACTCTCAGAACTGCCATTGTCTGGTGGACATCGATAAGACCGGCTTTTAAAAACGAAGATGCGTTATGTTGCCTACTAGCGGTCAATCGAATTAAAGTCTGAGTTAAATGTGTATTCGCGAACGTCCTAACAGCGCCGGATAATGCGGCTAACGGAGCATCAGATATTGGTCCAAAACCTAGCATGCTTCACACTCTTTAAAAGACGTAAGGTCTCTTAAATATATTCCACCAAAGCAGAACTAGATGCATCATAAATTGTAGGCGCAATAAAGACTTCGCCCGCGATATCAGATCCTACAACATCACCGAGGCCCGTATAAGGCTTACCCTTAACCAACACCTCAGGTCTCAACACAGTAATAATCTCCAACGGCGTTTCCTCCTCAAACGGCACTACAAAATCCACAAAATCCAAAGACCTAAGTATCTCCAACCTCCGCTCCAAACAATTAACCGGTCGCCCATCGCCCTTCAATCGTCTAACACTCTCATCAGTATTAACGCCAACAACAAGCTTATCGCCTTTTGACTTGGCGAACCTCAAATAGTCAACATGCCCAGCATGAAGAATATCAAAACACCCATTTGTAAACACTAACTTAAAATCTCGGTCACGCAGGACAGACGAGTCATGTATTAATTTGTCTTTAACGAAATCATATAACCTTAAAGGCTTAATACTCGATCTCTGAACGTACAGACTGGAAGCATAAGTCGCTAACTTAGCTGAATCATGAATACCAAACCCTAATAAGACACTATACCCAAAGAAAGCTAAAAAACAATCGCCAGCGCCAATTATATTTCGCTTAACGACTGGTTCTTGCGGTACTTTAAACAGAACACCGTCATCTAACCCAGCCACGCCTTTTTCGGCCATAGTTATAATAATGTTTCTGCAATCGGTTGCCTTGCTGATGACATCAAGCTGCTTTAACAAATCATCAGATCCTGACGCTTCCCTAGCTTCCTTAGCGTTTAACTTTAAGGCAAAGCAACCACGCCACCGATGAATGTCATTAGGCTTAATATCCACTATCGCATTGCTAAGATGATCTTTAAACCAATCGGCTTTAAAAAACCCTTTATTGTAATCGGAGAATAGATTAACATCAGCTGTAGGAAACCGCATGAGGTTTTCATCAATTTTGGCACCGTGTTCTTCCCGGTCTATTCTAAAGATAAACTCACTGCCATTATAATACCGCCTCTTTATTGGAGTCAGCGGACTGTTAAAACAGTTGCTTGTGTCTATCTTGTTCTCAGTATACACAGAAAATGCCTGGTGAGAGAGAGCACCTACTAATTGTGATTTTATAGGCATGTTGGTGTATTGGTACGCCACGTTACCAGCACCGCCAGGCATAGATGTTACATTTTTTTCCAAAAACGCTGGGAACACAGACTCTGGATTAAATTTAGGCTCTACTTGAATATACTCATCGACCAAACAGTCTCCGGCTATATTAATGACTTTAGTGTTATGTAAAGCTCTGGCAATGAAATCATTGGTCAATGTTGAACTTATCATAGTATGAACTCAAAAAAGGACCTAGTATCTTGTGCGGGTGAGTACTAATTTTATTTAGCGTGGGTCGGATAGCATGTAACCCATTAAGCCCCCAAGCAGCATCCTTCGATTCAGCACAAGCATTGTCAATGTTACCAAAATCATGATCACAACCACTTAATCCAAGGTAATCATCAATCCTATTCATAGTCTCAAACGGAGAGCCAGTGATCTCATCGTAAGAAACCAAAAGAATATTGCTGCGATGATTACTCAAGCCATGGACAAGACTATTATATGGATCAGAAAGATAATTTTCCCATAAACATTTAGCCCTAGACTCAGTAGTGATAGGTAAACGCTTCTGCATGAGATGGCTATCAATAAAATTATCACCTTTTTGCTGATCCATCAAAACAATATACGACGTAATGACCTCGCTAATCGGCCTATGCGTGCATATTATTTTAGGATAAGGAGTTATGCATTTGGTGGCAGGCCAAACGTTCCTGGGCCAACCCCTGTGCTTATCAATGATAACTGATTCATTATACTGACCATAATAAGTCTCGACGATAGCTTTATAAATGTCAGTATCAATAGCCTCATTATAAGTATAACGGACATTCAACCTATTGAAAGCTTCATTCGTAAAACACAATAAATCTAGCACCGGACTAGTTGGAGTCACGTACACATCTCTGTGCTGGGCTAAAAGAGAACCAAGCAAAGTCGAACCACTTCTTGGCAAACCAGATAGGAAATGAATAGTTTTTACAGACATCTATTATTCACCTTCATCATATGTGGATCGTTATATTTCTCAGTCTTTTCAGGGCTAGTAGACTCACCAGCCATATCAACCGCAAAAATCCCATGTTGCACTATTGGGAATACATCTATCCTCAGCAACACATCAATACTAGTCACAATACCAAACTTAATAACATGAGTCAACAACTGCCTAGCTATCATAGGATCAACAGCATAAGCGTGTGCCCTGAGCATGAACCTATAATTCGGATTTAATTGCCCATGGATAGGAATCAAGCCCCAATACTTGTTCTCGACCTGCTCAATACTGCCGAGATACACAATGTTATTAATAGCATTATGATGAGTATAAGGCTGAACCATCACAGCGTCATGCTCAAGAATCACTATAGGCTGATCAATCTCAACACACCTAGCCCATAAAGACAAATGGCTTAAAACTACAGACACCTCAGTCACAGCAAGTGCTGGGTTAATCTGCTTAATCCATTTCAAATATTGTCTGTCTTTAGAATGCTCAGGTATTAATATCTCGCCTTTAGTGCCATCAAAAGCATCGTATACCACATAATTCATGCCTACTTCTTTACAAGAATCTTGGCATCTTTGAGACATGGTTTCGGATAACTCATGCCCCTTCAATGTGATGATGTAAGCTGATTCTACTTCAGTGTTATACTTATATGAAAGCGATTCTTTGAGTATCATTTATTAGGCTCATATAACTCTGGGATTGTGGTCTTACCCGACAGATCTTGTGCGAAAAGTCCATGCTGAACTATTGGGAAAATATCAGCCCTAATCATACAATCGACAGGAGTCGTTATCCCGTACTTGATCAAATGGGAGAGCAGATTTCTAGCCACCATAGGATCGACAGCGTAAGCGTGAGTTTTATAGATATATCGAAAATCTGGCGATATCTGAGCATGAATTGGTATCAATCCGCAATAATTGTTTCTTACCTGCACATTACTACCAAGATACACAATATTATTTAGAGCATTGTGATGAGTGTACTTTTGAAGCATCACAGCATCATGTTCTAATATGATAATGGGACGATCTATTTCTACACACTTGCACCACAGAGAATAGTGACTTAGAAGACAGCATACCTCTGGTGGCGTGAGAGTAAAATTGACCATCTTTAACAATTTCAGATAGTCTTTATCTTTGGAGTGGTCAGGGACAATAATTCTTCCTGATGTCCCGTCGAATGCATCATATATCTGTGCTGATTGACCGACGTCTATGCATGATTCTATACATCTTTGGGCCATCGCTTCTGATTCAGCGTGACCTTTAAGTGTTATAATGTACGCCGATTCGACTTCCAGGTTATAGTGATAGCTCAGACCTTCGAATACTTCATCCATTTAGTATCTCTTTTAATTTGGCTATTGGTTCATCCCATACTCTTGGGCGTTCCTGTCTCAGTAGTGTCACGTTGTCACCATACCATGGGCTCTGGTCTCCTGAGTGGGACCAAACATAGTATGCCGAGATCGGCACTAGTACTATTACTTTTTTGCCCATTGACGCGGCAGCATGAGCTATCGATGTGCAGGATGTAATCACGACGTCTAAGTTGGCTAGCGCACCGAACAGGTCTTCAATGGTTTCAAGATCACCACTTAGGTCTGATATGCCTGGGAAGTCTTGTAGTTCTTCTAGGCCATGGTCTCTTTGGAGGCTGTAATAGTGATTTGGGTTTTTACCTATCGCTTCGTAAAGCTGCTTGACTGGGTATGATCTGTGCAGGTCATGGTCATATGCTGGATTACCTTGCCATCTGATGCCTATTTTCAGTCGTTTTGGTAATTCTTCTGGTATTGGTTCAAATCCTGAATAGTATGTCAGGTAGTTCCATGCGTAGTCTTCTAATTTTTTAGACCATTTTTCTACGAAGTCTTCATCAGCTTTCAAGTATGGTCCGTACCAGAGGTCTTCATATTGCAAGTCTAGATAAATTGGTAGATGCATAGAATACGTCCATTGTACTCCTGGTATTTTCCTTACTTCTGTTAAGTCGTTGATGACGGTGAAGCCGTTGGTTTGGAATAGTTCGGTTAAGCCTTTTCGTTCATCGTTGGTGGCTTTTCCGTGCCATTTTGCGTACCAATATGGTGTTATGCCGCGATCTTTAAGATGCTTCATGAATCTGATATTGATTATTTCATCACCGATTCCTGCTTCTGCGTAGATTATCAAATGTTTAACATCTGGAGAGCCTTGCCAGAATGGCAGGTCTAATTCTTGGTTTCTGTTGAATATTGTTTCGGTATTCCATAGTTTCATTTTGGCACCGTCTAATATGAAATGCCTCAGTCCTTCTTGGAATTTATCTCTGTATAGGTAGTAAGTCCCTAGGTTAAAGTTGATTTTTATTCTTGTCTGTTCGGATATGTCTTTGCTTTCTAGTGCTTTGTGTAGTATTTCTTCTGCTTCTGGTTTTCTGTTTAATAGGTATAGTGAGTATGCTTTTTCGAGTTGCACGTCTGCGTCTTGTGGCATGATGCGTTCGTTGCATTTAATATATGTGAGTGCTTTTTCTGGTTGGTTTGCGTGGTTGTAGACGTTTATTAGGTTGTTTCGTGTGATATAGGTATGTTGTGGGCTTGGTGCCACTACGAGTGCCTTTTCGCCATATTTAATGGCTTCCATATAGTTCTTGAGCTTGAAGTAGCATTTTGATATATTGTCGTATTGTGGGAAGTGCCCGGCGTGTTTGGCGAATGTCTCTAGGATTTGGAAGGAGAGGTCTGTCCTTCCAAATTTTTCCAACATGTATGTGATCGGCTCGAGGTCGTCTACGCCTTTTGGTTGTTCATCCATTTTTCACCACCAGTAGTTTTATGGAGACGTCTTTGTATACGTTATTAAACCGTTTGCTGAGTGTATCGAGCTCTTCGTATTTGCCTTCTGTGGCGAGGTGTTGGAAGTCATCGTCGACTGAGAATGAGTAGTCTGCTACTTCGAAGTCTACATTTAATCTGGGGGCGAAGCCGCTGCTACTTTCGTGGTGCTCCTTATGCCATTCACAGTATTTCTTGCTGAATTGTCTTAGCATGTTAACTGTTATTGGGCGTCTGTGGGTGGGGTCGCCGTAGTAGTTTTCGTGTCTGTGGTGTGGTACTGCTATGTCGATTATGGCGCTGTCTTGGCAGACTCTGTATAGTTCTTTTATGACGTGGAAGAAGCCTTCTCCTATGTGTTCTAGGATGTGGTGGGCTCTTATTTCTTCTATGCTGTTGTCTTCGAATGGCCAGGTTTCTGTTTCGAGGTTGAAGCAGTAGTCTGGTTGTGTTAGTGGGTCGTGGTCAATGTTTTTGTAGCCGTCTAGTCTTTTGTAGCCGCCGCCTATGTTTAGCTTCATCGTTTTTCCTGTATGAAGTCTTCTGGGCCGTATAGTTCTATTGTTTTATTGTGTCGCATGATTATATACGGGGTGTTGTGCTTGTGTGCGAAATCAGTTAGTTCAGATATGGCTTGTGGTTTTACGTTATTTGTTATTTCTATGGCTCTTAGGAATTGCCCTTTTGTCCATTTTTCTACTGAGATCATGAGCCCTGATTGGTCTGGTCTCATCCATTCTGGGAATAGTTCTTGGGTCCATGCGCATTGGTAGTTTTTGCAGACTTGGGGTCTTGCGTTGTATATGAGGCATCCTGAGCATTGGAATGGGCATTTGTTATTTAATATGGTCAGGCCATATACATTTAGCTTTAGGTGGCCGTCACAACAGGCTGTGCATTCAGAGCATGGTCGCATTAGTTGACTTTAATTGCGAAAGTATTGGCAGTACCAAGTGCGGCTTGCGTCCAGGTCCCCCCACTGACCATGATTGGCGATGACTTATTATCAATGGTGGTATCGCCAAGTTGACCAGAACTATTAAGGCCCCATACCCATAATGATCCATTAGTTTTAATGGCAACAGTGTGTCTAGCGCAACCAGTAGCTACTTGCTTCCAATTAGTGCCGCCAGCTATAGTCTGAACAGGAGAACTTCTATGGACCAAAGTGTCATCACCAAGCTGGCCCTCTGAGTTTTGGCCCCATAACCATAATGTGCCGTCAGTTTTGATCGCTAGAGTATTAAAAAACCCACATGCCACTTGAGCCCAATTGGTTCCAGCAGTTATAGTCTGGACCGGCGATGAAAAAGTGTCTAATGAATTCGTCCCAAGTGCTCCTCTGTTATTAGCCCCAAAGCCCCATAATGTACCATCAGTTTTTAGGGCTGCAGTGTGTAGTCTACCGCACGCTACCTGAGCCCAATTGGTCCCGCCAGTTACGGTCTGAACTGGTGATGATCTAGATACTTGTGTGTTGTCGCCAAGCGGACCTCCAGAAAACTGTCTCCCCCAAGTCCACAATGTCCCATCTGTCTTAATAGCTGCCATATGCCATTGTCCACACGCTACTTGCCGCCAATTGGTCCCAGCAGCTGCAGTCTGGAGCGGCGATGATCTAGTAGAAGTCGAATTTGTACCAAGGCTTCCAAATGAATTTCTTCCAAAAGTCCAAAGTGTGCCGTCAGATTTAATAGCTCCAGTAAATTGGTAACCACACGCAACGTCAGTCCAATTGGTTCCACCAGCAACAGTCTGCACCGGAGAAGAACGATGTATGGCAGTACCGTCTCCAAGCTCGCCAAAAGCATTTGAGCCCCAAGTCCAAAGTGTCCCGTCTGTTTTAATACCTGCCATATGAGAGTACCCAGATCCAATTTTTGACCAGTTCGTCCCACTAGCTACTGTTTGCACTGGTGAAGATTTGCTAACTATGGTGTTGTCTCCTAAAATACCATAGCTATTGTCTCCCCATAGCCATAATAATTTATCACCGAAATATTGCTTTTCCATGTATACGTCGCTTAGGTCGACTGTCGCGTTATTGTATGTGAACTTGTAACCGCTTGCCATTATCTATTTCTCCCTTATTATTATCCAGCAGCGATTGCAACAGTGTGATCAGGACTACCAGACTGAGAAGACGCTGAAACGCTTTCCCAAACTATTCCTGTAACTACCGTCTGGACTGGACTAGATCTAGAAGTGCTTGAATTGTCGCCCAAATTAGCATACTGATTATAACCCCATAACCATAAGCTACCATTGTTTTTAATGGCGGCGGTATAACCACCGCCACACGACAATATTTTCCATGTACTTCCACCAGCCACAGTCTGAACAGGGGAAGATCTACCGGTTGTGGTATTATCACCCAATCGCCCATTGCCACTACCACCCCATGACCACAAAGTACCATCAGTTTTAATAGCAGCACAATGATTAGCCCCGACCGAAACGCTACTCCAAGTAGAACCAGCGGCTATGGTCTGAACAGGCGAGCTCTTAGTCACTATAGTGTTATCACCCAATTGGCCGCTAGTTCCC
>Ga0209444_10001890_pt1 | contig 11533 bp, 6 predicted proteins | sample LauGreFaBDMM15DN_2_FD_188215 | JGI IMG/M metagenome (GOLD analysis project Ga0209444, IMG submission 188215) | Freshwater lake microbial communities from Lake Michigan, USA - Fa13.BD.MM15.DN (SPAdes) (version 2) | ecosystem: Environmental > Aquatic > Freshwater > Lake | place: Lake Michigan, USA...
GCGCCATATAAAGAAACTAATTTTTCTTTAAGTTTGCCGTAAGCGTAAGCGAAGATGTCTACACTTTGTAGTGGAGATAAGTCAACGACCATGCTCTTACGCATCTCGGTCACTTCCTTCTCTACTGGTACCATTTCCTTAACGGTCTCAGAGATTTCTTCTCCTGCTTCGTTAGTGTAAGTTTTTACAACCTCTACCTGTTCTTGAACCGTTTGAGTGTAGGTGTAAGCCTCTTCTACTTCTTTCATCAAGGAAACGCTTAGGTACTCTCCGATTTCAAAGTTTTGAGCCTGAGACCCGTTCATCATTCCATTTTCTTTTGCAGCCGCTTCGTCCATATACAATTGGATGCGGAAGTTTGCGTTTCCAGACTTGCTGATCTGGTAATCTGCGATACGAACGTATGCTTCGTTTGAAATCCCACGATTCGTTCCGATAGATTTAGTTATCTTTAATGCCATACTACAAATATACTACAAATAATATATTATACAACATTGGTGATTATACCATTAACGATAGTAAATGTCTTAGGAGGATTAGGAGTGGGCTGTAAGATTGTAACAGTTCCATTGTAACCAGCCGCACCATTCACCTTATATCCAGTCGCATTCACAGCACCGTTTACGTCTAGAGTCTCCGTTGGGGTTGTGGTATTTATACCTACGTTGCCTGTCTTGGTTATTCGCATACGCTCAGTAAGCGAACCCCCATTAGGGTGAGTGGAAAAAGAAAGATTAGACCCAGTATTCGTACCAACGATCCCCGCCCCCAAATCTGTCAATTCGTCTTGAACACTGGCTACAAAAGAATTTTGATAACCTGTAGAGTTTTGTCCTAGGAATACAACATATCTCACTCCACCATTACTGCCCGGACTCTTTACGTGAAGTATTTCAGATGGACTAGTAGTACCAATCCCTACGTTTCCTGCAAAATAGTTTTTATCACTACTGCCTGATTGATATATGCCATACTTGTTAGTTATTGTTGCACTTCCTATATTAGTGGCTTCTATAAAAAGATTATAAGAATTGGTTATTGTGCCTGTATTGAAATTGTTACCTGCATAAATACCATATATGTTTGCTCCCGTATAAGTCCAAGTTGGATTCAGAACCATTCCAAATACAGTAGAAGTATTTCCTGTTACTTCAAATAACCTATCAGATGGAATTGAACTACCATTTATAGTTACAGGGCTTGTAAATCTTCCCCCTGCAGCTGTTACACTACTAGAGAATGTAGCTGCGCCTCCGCTTAATGTTAACATTGGTGATGCAGAGGCATTATAGACTATAAAATTATTGGCACCTGTTGTTCCTAATAATGAACCAATAGTTCCGTTATATTGCAGTTGTACTAAGGCAGTATTATCTGTTCTGTTTAAATCCAATACACATCCTGTTCCTACAAAAGTTCCTTTAGTTGCTGTTACACTACTTGAGAATGTAGCTGCTCCATTTCCGTCTTCTTTTAACCAAGCAATATTAGACCCATTTAAAAACTGCAAATACCCACTTGCGTGTTTTATTTGTAAAGTTGAATTTACAGCATCTGTAAAATATCCACTAACCCCCCCTGATGGTGTAATTGCTTTTAATTGATTGTTTGAAAACACTATCCCATTTACATCTAACTTATAACCAGGACTAGTAGTACCAATACCAATGTTGCCGTTAACTAATATTGACATCATAGCACCGCCATTTTGTCCTATGTTAAAGGTATTGGTTGTTGTAGCTAACATACCTACATTCCACCAATCTGTACCTGCGTCATCTGTGTTTAACTTTAATCCAGAGTATGCTGATCCCCAAGCACCTACTCTGTTTAGAGTAATAACAGCTCCAGCATTTCCTGATCCGCTGCTACGTACTTCTAGTTTTGACTGAGGTGCTGTAGTGCCTATGCCCACTAATCCACCAGAGGTAATACGCATTTTTTCAGCAGCCGGTCCACCAGCTAATCCAGCCCCAACAGAAAAAGCTAAGACATTACCAGTAGTAGCACCGCTACCATCTCCGATCATTGCAAATGTTCCTTGTCCACCGAGAGCAATACCGGCAGAACCCCCACTGTAGACATCTCTTCCTATAGCTACTCTTGCATTTGGTTCTGTAGAATAGTAAGCGTATATAGTTGTAGCGTCTACTGTAAAACGGCTGTTAGCAATAGAGCCAGCATACAAAGTAGAGTTTGTTAAGATGTTACCGTTAACGTCTAACATTGCACCTGGACTAGATGTACCTATACCAACGCTACCAGCAGCTGTAATACGCATTCTTTCAGCACTAGCAGTTTGATCATAGAATGAAAATGAATCATCTGCACCCCCTTGTATTCCAACTCCTGTCCACCAAGTTCTTGAAGAACCCGTAGTTGACCTAATGTATTTTATATATGAACTTTGACTAGATGCAGTTGTTGTAGATTGAAGTGTAATTGATTGGTCACCTGTTCCGTTAATATGTAAACTTGATGCTGGACTAGAAGTACCTATACCTACGTTACCTGCTGAGGTAATACGCATTCTTTCGGTGGTATTCACAGTAGGAGATGCGGTTGAGAAAGTCATGTGATGCGCATCATCACTTGAATCTTGCAAAAATTTAATTGCTGCCCACTTGTTTGGAAGTACGGTACTACCACCGCTTAACTGTGTGAAGTTATTGCCTAAGTTGGTTGAATATAATAATGTTAGTTCAGTATTAATGGGTTTTTGTACATTTAAAGTACTTAGTGGTGTAGTAGTTCCAATACCTACATTTCCTCCATTTGGCTGTAAAGCAATTGGGCTAGTATTGTTGGTCATTTTTAATATACCAACATCTGATGAATTAGTTGCTTGAAAATAAGATGTTCCGTTATACCAATACGTTGAAGTACTGATAACGTACATATCGTTTCTAAAAGCAGAGGATCCATTTACATCTAATTTGTATCCAGAATCTGTTGTAGTTCCTATTGTTACATTACCTCCACTTGCATTTAAAAATAAAACAGACCCAACACCACCTGCTATTGATTGTATGCTACCTTGATAACCGCCACCCGTGAATATGTAACCTATTTTTAAACTGTATGCTGTATTATTTGATACTTCGCCTATTGATATTTGATTATTAGCACCTGTAGAACTTGTTGGATTAGCAGATGGTATTATTACCAATTTGCTAGTATAATCAGTAGTAGTCCCTATCAATACATTACCCCCAGAAGTAATACGCATCCTTTCACTAATTCCAGCTCCTCCTCCACTACCAAATACCAAATGTCCTGCGATCCAGTTAGCGTCTACTCCTTGTGCAGAAACAATTCCCCACACACCTGCGTATGCAGCATTAAAGGAACCATTTGAAGAGATAGAACTGAAGCTGACAATTGGAGAATAGGCACCTATTGAGTAAGTATTATTTGTTAAATCTATACCTCCACCAATAGCAGTATTTGCGCTATTTGCAGAGGTAACTGTAATTCCATTTGCATTAAATGTACTTCCTGTGCCATCAATATATGGAAGTCTTGATCCACTATATGAGCCTAAGTTAAGTCTTGTTATAGGACTGGTATCTCCGATACCTACGTTGCCTGCTGCTGTAACCAGCATTCTTGTTGTATTATTAGTTACAACAGCTAGATCATTATTACTTTCAGTCCCTACCGCTCCTTGTGTTCCTCCTACTGTTTGTGATTGAATTTTAGTTATTATAGTTCCATCTATCGCTCTAACATTTACGTTTGTACCAGTGAATTTACCTGTTCCTGCAACATCTAGCTTTTCACTAGGACTAGTTGTACCAATACCGACATTGCCTGAGTTCATATAGACTTGTCCGTTCCCTCTAAGCACTAAAGACTCCAATGCTGTTGATTGGGCTTGTTCTTTTACAACAAAAGATATTCTTCCATATCCAGGATAATCGGCCCTAATTTGCAAAGCACTAAAATCAGCTGCAGGACTAGACGCATAACCGTATAAATTAAAAAATTGAGAAACTCCATATCCCCCAGTATTGGTGTTTTGTACTAAAATCCCCCAATCGTTTGTTACTTGGTTTGAAGAAACACTTAACTTGTGTAAGGGACTAGTGGTTCCTATACCTACGTTACCGTTGTTTATATAGCTATTCCCTTCAGGATTAAATGATATTGTTTTTGTATTAACATTATATCCTGATAATTCAACCGAACTATTACCACCACCTGTATTGTTAAATTCCCAACCCGCTGTCCCATTACTAGATACTTTTAGGAGATTCCCACTTACCGTAGCGTTATATGCTCTTAATGTAGTTCCAAAAACAGTACCCACAACTTCTAACTTCTGGGAAGGAGATGTAGTTCCAATTCCAACATTTCCTGTAGTAGTAAAAGTTACATTTGTAGATGCGGTAATTTGACCAAAGTATAAATTATCACTATGTGCAATAAACTCACCAGTTGGGTGTGTAAATCCATATCCAGTTGGACCATAGCCAACTTCAAGTTTAGTAGACGCTGCATTTTGTAAAAAAATACGAGTGTTACTATTTGCGCTATTAATTGCTAATTCTGCTCCAGGGTTAGTTGTACCAATACCCACAAAACCATCATTGATGGTCATAAAGTCTGTTTCAGTTCCGTTTATATTCTTTCCAAAATATGCTATAACTTGGTTAGCAGTATTGGCAGCCACGTCCATATAAAAATGTCTAAAGTCTAGAGGAGATGATATTAAGGTTCTATACCTAACATTTGCTACATCCTCGCCCATAACTTGTATAGCTCCACCCCTTACTCTTAATCTGTCAGATAGTGCGTATGATTCAGTTAAGACGCTACCAATACCTACGTTTCCTGTAGTGGCAATAATTAATTGATTAACTGTATTATTAGTTCCAAATCCAAGTGGTAAATTTCCTGTAGTATAAATATATGCAGATGCGTCATTTGATTGTGACCTTAATGATATACCAGTAGTTGCGTTAGTGATGACAAAATCATTTGCATTTTGTACGCCATAAATTTGTAACTTATAAGCAGGATTAGTAATACCAATACCTACATTACCTGCGTGAGTAATACGCATTCTTTCTATTGGAGCAGTAAGATATGTTCCTCCTCTAGCTTTTGTTGAAAATACTAATATACCTCCTACATCTGTTGGAGTTACAAGGTCTGTATTGCCTTCTATTTTTGCAAGAATATTGTCAAATGCTCTTCCTCCAAGATTACCATAATCATTGTATGAAAATTCTAAGTGATTATTTCCTCCGTATGCTCCTGCTGCCCCTACTCCAAATCTTACATAATTGTTTCCTAGTGCTGCCCCTCCTGCTGTATAAGAGTCTAATTTTCTTTGTGGTTCTGTAGTATTGATCCCTACATTGCCTGTGCCATTGGGTGATAATATTATGTCTGTATTAGTTCTACTTGCTAAAACTGTATTACCCGTATTGCCCGCTGTAAGAATAGGTGTACCCAAGCAAGTAAGTTGCATGGTTGATACATCATTATAGTTAAGAATCAAATTAGAGTAATACGCAGGATTTGAACTATTTGAAACACGAATACCAACCCCCCCAGCGCCTTGTACATCTAATTTATCAGATGGACTTGTAGTTCCAATTCCAACATTTCCTGCAGAAGTAAATAATACTCTAGTAGTTCCGTTATCTTGAAAATATATTCCGTTTTGTGTACTGTTAATTACAGCTGCTCCACCACCTCCTGATGCAATATCTAATCGAGCAGTACCTACCGATTCTATTTTAATACCTGCTTGATCAGCTGCTAAAACGTGTAATTTAGTAGAAGGACTTGTAGTTCCAATACCTACGTTACCAGAACTTATATAACTTGTCGTTGGGTTAAATCTTGCAAAAGTAGTACCTGTAGTTGCGTAGTTTCCATTGTAGGTATTACTATATTTGAACTCATATGATGGAGATGCGTTTTGATGACCAAAAGCAAAAGTGTTATTTGCAATTGCAATGGCTGCCGTTACTATATAATCTTCAAATGATATCTGAGAAACAGTACTACTAGCAATATGCAGGGTTGAAGAAGTAACATAAAATCCAGATGCTTGACCACCTAAGTTTGTTTTCCCAACTACACTAAGCGCAGATACTGGGGTTGTTGTTCCTATACCAACGTTACCGCCAGAGGTGATTGATAATTTTTGTTGTGTACTTGGATCATTAGTTGTTCCAATATTAAAAGTACCTGTATCATCATTTGTAACATGCCAAGAACCATCCCCGTTTTGTAAAAGCAATGTAGCCCAGTTCGCTGAACCGCTTGTAACTGCTCTAATATAAACATTACTGCTTCCATTACTAACGTTTAACTTGTAACCATCATCTGTAGTAGTCCCAATAAGAACGTTTCCTGCAGCTGTAATAGTTAAGTCTTCTCTAATAGTAGGTGTTCCACCAGCAACCAAAGTACTATCAGTTCTGTGCCCAAGTCTAAGCAATGTTGCATTGCCTGCAACAAGCATACCTTCATAGCCACCATACTTCATAAATCCTACACGGCCATTATTTCCATAACCACTATCAACAGTAACTCCACTTCCTTCTCCATTAATACCCATGTTACCATTAAAGTAACTTGTACCATTTACGTGTAACAAGTAACTTGGACTAGCCGTTCCAATCCCTACCGTTCCCAATACATAGGCATTCTGTTCCACGCCAAGGTTAGCCTTGGCGAGTATGTCAGTTATAAATTTTCTCATCGAGTGGTATTATGCGATTTTTATTACAAGTACTCTTAGTGTGTTAATTGGTTGTGGTAAAGCGAATCCTAGTGTTACTACGTTTATAGATGTGCGAATCATGTCGCACTCGATGTTATCTCCAGTGGCTATCTCATAAACCTGTACCATGACATCGTATGTACCCAAAGAGTGGGTAACTACCATGCTAGTACCTACACCTGCAGGCCCTGTTGTAGCATATCTGAGACCCGCCAGTCCAGATGGAGTGACTACGACCGTGCTACTGCTCAAGGCATTTGCCTCAGCTGTAGTAGCCAACTCGACAACTCCGACTACACTTGTAGTAGCATTAACTCCTGCGATTCCGATAGAGGTTGTGCCTGAGCCCGAAACAGCAACTCCATTAGAGCCTGTAACTGTAACACCTGCAATAACATCAGTAGCTAAATCAGCAGCAGTCAAGTATTTAATTACTCCAGAGTCACCTACCAAGTATTTGTTACCTGTGTAACCAGAGGTAGCGTCAGCAATAGAACCTACGTGTAAAGGTTCAGTTACGGTAGACCAGTATCCAAGACCCTCTTTCCATAAGAAAGATACGTTGGCACTAGTACCTCTTTCGATTTCAAGACCTGCATCTTGGGAAGGAGTACCTACTTCGTCTCTGTTTAAGAGGATAATGGAATCGCCAATCTCGACAGTATTGGAATTGACATAAGTTATACTTCCGTTAACTGTTAAGTTACCCCCGATGGTAACTGTAGTTCCATCATCTGTAATAGTAGTATTGGAGAATCCTGTTCCGTTCCACTTAGTTACATAGTTGGTAGTTAATGAACCTGCTCCTGTGATAGCAATGTCATTAGCGTTAACTGTGATACCTGTTCCAGCACCTACATCAAAAGTACGAGAAGCAGTAATGTCTCCTCCACCTGTCAAACCTGCACCTGCTGTAAGAGTTACAGAAGCGTGGTCTGTGTTAAGGGTAGAACTGGTGTTCAACTGAACACTGTCTGCATTTACAGTAATACCTGTACCTGCTCCAATGTTAAGGGTAACTGAGGCCCCAAGAGCAACAGAACCTCCATCAGTAAGACCTGCTCCAGCTACTACAGAAACAGAAGAGTTAACCAACATTGCGTTAGTTACACCACTTCCTTTAATAAATAATTGGTTCGATCCGTTTACACCGATAGAGGAGTTGTCGAAAAGTGTGTTTACGGTAATATCACGAGTACCACTTACAGAGATACCTGAGCCTGCCACTATAGAGCGTAAGTCACCACCAACATCAATCCAAGACGTTCCGTCCCAGAAATAAATTGATTTGTCACCAGCACTACTATCAAAATAGATTTGACCTTCAACGGGAGAAGAAGGTGGAGTCGCAAGATTATGCACTCTCGCATTTTGCAACTCGTTTTGGTTAAGGTCTATGGAGACCAGGAATTTTCTTGCCATGATTTTTTTAGTTTATATATGCCTTGCCTGAGAATGACCCAGAAAAAGTAATTGTTAAATTGTATGTATTTATGTAAAGTACCTCGCCCTCTACCTTATTATTTGCGCTGTCAACTACTGTAACAGACGGGAATTTGAGTAGGGGGTGACTTACAGACCACGTGGAAGAGGGTGATGCCTGTACATGAATATAAGTATCTGAGCCCGGTGTTAAATAAATGGGAGTTTGATTTTCCCACTGGGCAGTAGTAGAATTGTAAATTAATATTTGATCATCAAGAGGAGTACTTATAGTAACGTCACTGAGTTCGTTTAGATCACTATAGAAAGGGTATATTTGATTTAGCCTACGAAAAGCATTTTCAATCTCTTTGTAGTCGGCTGGTTTTGCACCACGCAAGGAGATTTCTTTAAACTTTATCGCAAGTTTCGTAAGTTCTATCTTAATGCTCTCTTGAGAAGTTGTCATTAAGACAAAGATACTAAATTTTGCTCAAGATAGCAATTTCTGAGACCCAAGGACTAGACGATATCCTTGCTTTGTAATCTGAAAATTTACTATAAACTTTTTAACATCTCAATCATTTTCGGATGAGGGTATATGTCAATTTTATCTTTGCGGCAAGAGTTATGAGTGTAGACACCTTTTTCACCTTTCAAACATCTAGAGGTAATACCCCAAATGTCTTCATTATAGGTAAGGGGAATATTATATTTCTCTTTCCACAACAAGAGCAATTCCTTTACTGCTTGGATCTGAGCGTCTGTGTAATCGTGAAAGAACTTAAATCCTTTGTATGGTTTATCTAAAGTGCAAACTTGATCGGCTGGAACTACCTTATTTACGTAGTTATAAAACTTACCATCCTTTTGTGTAAGTTGCCCCCAATTGCAGATTTCAATTCCAATACTTGTTTTATCCAAACTTTTATATGGAACTCCATTAGCAGTAAATACAGAAGTTTTAAGTCCCAAATGATATGCCCAAAACTTTGAACTATAGCCCTGTACCACTTCGCCATCAGCACTAATGGATACACAAGTCGCAATCTTATCGGGGTTTGAGGCCCAACCTTGAAATACAATGTGAGCATTAGGACCGCCAGCAGTGTGATGCAAGAAGATTTGAGTCTTGGGATACTCCTCTGCAAAATATTGGGTCTTAGGGAAGTCAATTTGTGTAAGTTTCATTTGTTAAATATTATCTTCCTAATGAAGTTAAAAACTTATCTGTAATTGTTTGGAAACTAGTAACTTCACCAGCAGTCAAGTGCATTCCGATTGTTGATAATCCAAAAGTCTTGGTTGTGAATCCTGATGCTACTCCAGCCACGTTCGTTGCTCCAATATAGAATGTATCGGTTGGAACATCGCTTATATCTGTTGTTGATGTGTTTGATGCTTGTAAGACTCCATCTAAGTAAACTCGTGCATCTGCATTGCTAAGTCGAGTTGCTAGATAATGCCCACCTGGAGCACCTAAACCAGAAACCAAAACACGACCTACGATTGAAGCATTACTCCAAAAATCAGCGTAGTAGTTATTTGTAGTTACATCAAAAGCTATACGAATTCTATCGTCTGCTGCTGTACTACCTACACCCATAGGTACGTTTGCTAGTCCTGCGTTTGCATCGGCTGTATAGAAGGAGATGTGTATGTTTTCAATTGTTGAAGAAAGTGCACTGAAGTCAAAGTTGGTATCTCCAAATCCTGATGTTCCGTTGAAGTCTACACCCAAAGTACCGTAAGTCATTCCACCAGCCCAACTTACTTGATAGTAGTCAGCGTCCTTTAGGTTATATGAACTAGTTGATGAAGTACCTCCGAGGAAGGGATAGATTGCGTAGAACTTAGACCACAATCCAGCGGCCTTTAGTTCTGTTACGTAGGTGTTTACAAATGGGATAATTACTCCGTCTGAGACCCCACTCTTATTTTTGTATTTCTTAACATCAGGGTCAAGGAAGGCATCAGACAATTCTTTCCCTTTTGGTGTTAGTTTAAACGCTGCCAATTCAGCCGCACTCACAACACAGTTTCCACAGTTTCTTGAGTATTGATTGGCTAAAGAGATGATAGTGTCTTGCTCTACGTCAGAATAACAATCCATGTTTTCCAAGCAGAACTTTAGAAACAAACACTTCTTAATGTGCTCCTCATACGAATGACAAGGAACATCATAGACAGAATCATCAATCTGATTTTGAGAATACTCACAAACTGCCTTTTGTGTAGCAGCGATGTAAGATTTCAAGTATGCGTCTAAGTCGTACTTAACAGCCACAGCTCTTTTTGATTTCGTTTGGACAATTATCTATAGCCTTCTCAATGTCAGCATACAGTTCTTCAGCAAGCACGTATTCTGCGCACTCCATTGCTTGAAGCATTTTATCGTACATCAATTTGATTTCAAAATAATCATCACAAGCGAAATTGCTCAACGCTAATTTACCCAAAAGACACCTCAAAGAAACATCTCTTAAAGTATAAGTAGTTACTGCTTCTGTGTTGGGACTTACTGTAAATGTTGTTATGAATTTCCAAATACCATCCGCAGGAGTTAAACTTGCATACAGGTCTTGTGCTCTGTATGTGTCGTTATCAAAGTTACCACTTGTCATTACGATTGTGGTGGTAGTTCCTGCTGGGCTTAGTGCTGATGTGCTAATAGCAGTCAAAGCAGAACGTGCTTCGTTCGGAGACCCCCAACCTTTGAGGTTTGTCACCGCATTATAGTCACCTGTCGAGTCAATAATTATGAACTCGGTGCTACTATGTTTGAAAGTTACTATCGGGTCTACTAAAAGTGCCATATTACAAATATACGAAATTATTTCTGTTTAAAGAATTGTTCATAGGGGTCGCCACCTTGTGTGCTCGATGGAGCCTTTTCTTTGAAGAACTCTTCTCCAGTGTTAGAATTTGATTTTTCGTTGGTGTATTCTCTATCTTCTGAATACTTGGCTTTCTTCGAGAAGAAAATATCCTGAGCTGTAGTCTTAGGAAGATACTCAGACATTTCGGGGTCATTGTACAATAAATCTAAACCTTGACTGTAGATGTTGTTCTTTTCTTTTTCAAGAAGTGCTTTAAATTCTTCAGGTCTTTCGGTTGCCATTTTCTTTCTCGCTTCGTAAACTAACCCTCTTTCAGCGTTGATTAATGTTGCATCAGCAGCCGCATATAGATTTGACAAGATTTTACCCAATACCACATAACCGTATTGTTTTTGATTATCTGCAGTTTTCCCATTCAGTTCTGAGTTTGGTCCTATCAACTGATCTAAATCTGCGTTTTCAATAAACTGATTTACAATCTGTCTTCTTGCTTCTCCTACCGCAATCGCATACTTTTGATAAT
>Ga0209444_10001893_pt1 | contig 11523 bp, 20 predicted proteins | sample LauGreFaBDMM15DN_2_FD_188215 | JGI IMG/M metagenome (GOLD analysis project Ga0209444, IMG submission 188215) | Freshwater lake microbial communities from Lake Michigan, USA - Fa13.BD.MM15.DN (SPAdes) (version 2) | ecosystem: Environmental > Aquatic > Freshwater > Lake | place: Lake Michigan...
TCAAAAGGGTGTACAAAAAGTAGGTGATATAGTTATTATTGCTACAACCGATGCCGTAATTCCAGAAGCCCTATCGGATGAAATAGGAGTAACTAACTATCTTCGTAAAGGTGGAAGAGTTAGGACTGTAAAGTTAAGAGGTACATATTCAGAATGTTTAATCATTCCAAATAAATTCCTACATGGTAGAGCTACTCTTGGTGATTGGGAAGAAGATGGTAGCGATTGTATGCATATCTTTGGTATCGTTAAATACGAGCCACCTGTTAAGATGGTTCAACTATCCAATGGTAAAAAGGTTCGTTACCAAACAAATCCAAACTTCCATGTATACTATAAGTTTCCTAACTTAAAGAATGTACCGGATATGTTCACCGAAGAAGATACGGTAGAAATCACTCGTAAGATTCACGGAACAAATGCCAGATATGGTATTGTTAAGAAGATTAGATTATCGTTTTGGGATAATATTAAAGATTTCTTTGGATTTGGTGATAAATGGAATTGGTATGAATTCGTAGTGGGTTCACATAATGTAGAGAAGGGCTCTGATTCAAATGGATTCTATGATACTAATGTTTGGTATGATATCGAAAAGAAATATGATATCAAAGCAAAGTTGTGGGATTATGTTAAAAGGAATCCAGAAATTGGCGATGGTATTACCTTATATGGTGAGATTTACGGAGCTGGAATTCAAAAGGGATATGATTATGGTTTGAAGGAGATTGAGTTCGTAGGATTCGATATAAAAGAGAATGGGGAGTATTTAGATACTATGAATACTAATGTTGTAATCAGTTCTGTATTAAAATTACCATATGTTGAACAATTGTATTTTGGAAAATGGTCACAAGAGGTGCAAGATAAATACACATTCAATAACTTTATCCCAAATACAAAAGTGCCAGAAGAAGGAATTGTAATTAAATATGAATCAGGCGCTAGAGAAAAAGTAGCAAAGGTAATAAATCCTGATTATTTAATCTTTGCTGAAAAGCATAATGTAGGGGATTCTCACTAAAATATTTGGAAATATAAAATATTTGTTGTATATTTATAAAAATTAAAATTTAAAAAAATGGCAGGATTTAAGCAAGGTGGAAACCCACCGGTTGACATGAAAGAATCGAAAGAACGATATCAAACATTCGTTAAACCGGTTTTGGAAGCAAAGGATTTTCAGAAAATTAAAGGAAATTCACATACTATGATATCGCATTCAAGTAGAACTATTATAATACCACGCTCAGCACCCTCTAATACAAAGCATAAACGAGAAATGAGAGAGCTGATAAAGGGATTTAAAAAACAACATGTTGGATACAATGTATATGTATTTTTTCATAGAGATAAGCAAGAATGGATTGATAAACCATCATACATGGCTACTTTAAGAAGTATTATGAATATCAAATCTTTAAATGGAGTTATTTGTGGAATTGATAATTTCGCCAAATCATTAAATGATATTTGTGGTAATCAATTAATTTATAAAATTTAAAATATAGAGTATGAATTGGTTTATGGTTTACTATGTAATTTGTGTTATCTATTGTTTCTATCAATTGAATGTCAAATATAAACAAAGAGGAGTTGAATATAGTTCTCCTGAATTAGATGCCCTTATGGTATTAGTTATGGCTTGGATATTGGCACCGATTGATGTATCTTTAACTTGGATTAGAATGGTTAAAGAAGGAGAAGAAGCTAGAAGAAGGCAAAGTAAATACGAATTAGATACAAGTGATTTCAGAAATGAAGAAACGCATATCTATTAGTATATTGGAGAGATGGTAGAGTTGGTCTATTGCACCTGACTTGAAATCAGGAGAACGGGTGACTGTTCCGTGGGTTCGAATCCTACTCTCTCCGCAGATTGTTGAGTGATGAAATTGGCAGACATGCCCTCCTGTCTCGGGGGTGATGAGTACGAAATAGGTAAGTAATATGGGGTAGACCACCAGCCGGCCGGCAAAGTGTTACTTACTGAATCGCATCGTGGTGGTTCGAATCCATCCTTAACAGCAAATAAATTTGGTAAATACGAATATATTTCGTATATTTGAGTATAAATACGAATACTATGGCAGAGTTTAGTAAACAATATTGTGAGATTTATGATGAAGATTTTCCTTGGGATTTCGATATAGAAGCTGAAGCTGAAACAATACCTAAAGGACATTACAAACCAATGATATGTGAAGGATTTGGATTTTTAGGCATTGGAGTAGATTTGAATGGTAATATTGAAATACTCCTTACAGACCCTAAAGATGAAACTAAATATGTACAGGTAGATTATAAAAAATATATCTCATTACATATATCAAAAATTAAAAATAATGGGTAAATATTACGAGGATTTGGATACTCTTATAGAGTTAATCAAAAAAATCGATAAGAAGAAACAATTGGCAGAGTTTATAATTAGAGTGGTTAGAAAGGCCAAAGAGAATCCAAATAAATCAGTATCAGATGTCATTAAAGAGACCAAAAAGGAATTCGATTAATAAAGGCCATTATTTGGAATTGATGGATAGAATTCATGTACTATGTTGTACATTAGATGACCATATATTAAACCATCCACTTTCAGAGAATGAGCCTGATATCCAAAACAAATTGGATGCAGCATTAGAATTGTTATTAGAAGCTTACCAAATAGTAGGCAATAAAGAATATAGTTATAAAGATGAGGATAACACATATTAGCGACACGCACAACAAACACAACCAACTTAATGGATTGTTGCCAGGCGGCGATTTGCTTATTCATAGTGGAGATATTTCTTCATTAGGTAGGAAGAGCGAAGTTGAACGATTTGTTAAATGGTTTAATGATATAGACAACTATACTAATAAAGTATTTATTGCCGGCAATCACGATATGACCTTTGATAGAGAACAATTATTGAGAGATAAATTGGCACACTTTGAAGGCAAAACTGATTACGATACCGAATGTGCGGAAGGTAAGCCGGATTGGTTAAAAGAATTATTGGGTATTCATCTACGACCAAATGTTTCATATTTGGAAAATTCAGATGTAACTATCGATGGTATAAAAATTTGGGGTTCACCTGTAACACCATCATTTGGATATGGTTGGGGATTTAATAAAGATAGAGGATATGATATAAACGAAGTATGGAATACAATCCCTATGGATACGGATATTGTAATTACTCACGGACCTATTTATGGATATTGTGATAGAACTAGTAGAGAGGGATTAAATGTGGGATGTGCAGATTTGTATCACCGATTGAATGAGGTGCAACCTCAATTACATTTTTCAGGTCATATCCACGAAGCATATGGATATAGGCAGACTAATTGGGGGTATGCGTTTAACGGATGTAATTGTGATTTGAGTTATTTGGTAAATAATAAACCAATGACTTTTGATTATGATTTTGTAAAAAATGATATAGTAAAATTTTTAATGTAAAACAATAAATTATGATGACATTTTATATAATAGGAGCTATGTATGGATGTGTATTACTTTGGGTAATATACGAATTTTGGAGAGCACCATTAGTAGATGGGAAAGGAAATATTATTAACAAAACAAAAAAGAGTGGCTCATACAAAGATTTGGAAAAATCACATAGAGGCCGTTCAAAATATTAATTATGAAAGTAGAATTTGAAAATACATTTTTTGAAAGTGTAAAGGATTTAATTTGGCATGAAACCAAATTATGGAAAGTATGGGCATTTATAGTAAGGGGTATACCAAATTTCTTTGGAAATATTTGGAAATTCCGTAAGGAGTTGTATAATCATCAATGGTGGGATTATAGATACACATTAGAAATGTTATATCGTTCATTGGTAATTATGGAAAAAGAATTATCAGTAAAAGGAATTGAAGTATGGCCAAGCAGAGAAAAGAAATTACTAAAAATTCGTAGAGCAATTCAGTTGTTAGATAATCGTTTAGGTGATAACTATGTTCAGCAAGCTGAAAAGGAGTTAGGTAAATTGATTTTGCATGATTGGGAGTTTGAAGAAACTGAAGATGGTATGCATAGATTAATAGATAATGATACTAAAGAAGAGAGAGAGCATAATAGTAAGGTATTCAAATTATCACAAACCATAGATGATAGAGAATGGAGAGAACTTTGGAATATATTCAAAGGACAATCTATGTTAGATTTTAAAAAATATACAAAAACCTTATCAAAAGAAGAGCAAGAAACTGCATGGGATAATTGGTTCAACGGCTCAGATTTAAGAGGTTGGTGGGATTAAAAAACAAATATTATGATAGAATTTATTAAAAAGAACTATTCTAAATTAGGAATGGTGTTGGCGTTAACAATGTTAGTAATTAATTATTACCAACAAAGAGAATTAAGTAAACTACGAGCTGAGCAGAAAATTGAAGTGGTAGTAGGTGGTGATATCCAAAAAGCAAACCTAATTGATTCACTACATGATGAATTATTCATTTCTAAAGTACAAAACGCAAGATACGAATTAAGTTTAGAACACCTATATGAAGTGAATCCAACAGCTGGAAAGGAATTTACTAATTTTATGGAACACGAAACTGAATAATGGAAGATAATCAAAGTGAGATATTTCATGATATGCAATTGATGGCTGAAGCTGTTCATAAATTAGACATAACTGTTCAAATGATATTGGAAAGGATGGAAGATTTAGAAATGATACCTGATAAGGAAGAATTTTTAGGTATGGTGGATGCCAGACATACTATGATATTAGATGCAGCTGAAGCTCAATTAAAACAATTAAAGAAAATTATTTCACAACAACAAAAAGAACAATTTGGGGAAGATTCATTTCCCTACTTTGGACCTAATGGAGAAGCATAATATGGAAGTAGAACAATTTATAATGATTAAAAAACTATTGGAAGAGATTAGAGATGCTATAAAAGAACAACAAGCTAATCAGCAACCAGTAACAAAGATTACGGTATTAGGTAACGGACAGGGACAAAATACTACGAAAGGCCTAAAAAGTACGGAAGATTTCCAATTTTAAAGGTATTTTTATAACTAATTGATAATTAAAGACTTATATATGTAGGTCTTTTTTTATATCTAATTGATTGATTATCAATAACTTAGAACTTTTTTTAAAAATAATTTAATAAATGTTTGGCAGTCTGAGATATTTTTCGTATATTGTGTAACAATCAGTAATTAATTAACAAACACATAAATTTCCGAGCTATGAGTTGGTACAACAAATTTAAGAGCGATTCAAAGAAATCCGCTAGTTCCTATTGGTATGATGATTACAATACATCATATGATTATTTAGACCAGTATTCTGATTTAGATTCAGATACCCTACAAGCATTTAAGAAAACCAATAACCTTTATAAGTTATCGGCTACACGAAGAGCAGTTGCTAACTTCGTTCAGATTGTAACACAAAAGAATATTCCTGTTACTTTTGCCAGTAAATCAGATTCCAAAACTGATGGTGAAAAAGTTATACTTTCCGCTGATGTGGATGATAACTTTGATGTTTCCGTTGGGTTGGCATTACACGAAGGTTCACACATTTTACTTTCCGACTTTAAATTGTTAGAAGAAATGGGTAGAGCATTTGATACTGTACAATGGACTTATAACAAAGCTAGATACGAAAATGGTTTAGCTGAAAATGATGGTACTCCAATCGTATGGAATGATGAGAAAATTCTTAATACTATTATTGGTAACATATCAGCATTCAAATACAACAAAGGATTTTCTGAAATGTATTTACCTAGCGGTAAGATTGGTTCTAAAGGTAAATTGACCAGAGAGGTTAAAGATTTGATTAGTGGATTAACCAATTGGATTGAAGATAGACGAATTGATTATCACATCTTTACTTCTGCACCAGGTTATAGAGATTACTATACATCTATGTATGACTACTACTTCAATGATAAGGTGGTTACAAAAGGTATCATTTCAGATGAATATACTGATGAGAACTTTGAATCATATATGTTCCGTATCATTAACTTACACAATGAGAAAACCGATTTGAATAAGTTAAGCGGATTAAGAGCTATCTATCGTATGATTAAGTTAAACGATATCAAACGATTAAAATCTACTGAAGATGCCTTTATGTTATCAATCGATGTAGTGGCTGAGATTCTTAAATATGTACCTATGGGTGGAGAAGGTGATTTGAAAAAAGAACAATCATCCGATGGTGAATCCAATGGAGAGCAAGATGAGGAATCAACCGAAGGACAAGGTGGTGGTAAAGCTGGTGATGAGAAAAATGATGAGCAAGGTGGTATGAATGCCAGTTCAGAAGGTATCGAAGGAGAGCAATCCGATTCAGATAGTGATGCAGATTCTGCACCAGGTTCTGCTGATATCAAAGGTAAGGATACAATGAGTAAATCAGCTCAACAACAATTGGCTAAGAAATTCAAAAAACAAAAGGATTTCTTAAATAATGATATTAAGAAGAAAAAACTTCAGAAAAGTGAGATTGAGAAATTAGATAACATTGCCGCTTCCGATACTGAATTAGTTCGTGTTGGTTCTGATTATGAGGACCAGTATGGTAATAAGATTGGTAAAGGTGTGGATTGTATCGTAGTTAAGAATCTTACTGATTCATTGATTAACGACCAGGAATTCCCATTCAGTTCTATTGATTGGAAAACCAAAGAAGCACAACGATGGGCTGAAAGTGAGGTTCGTAAAGGTGTTACATTAGGTACGATATTAGGTAAGAAATTGCAGGTTCGTAATGAGAGCAGAGAAACCATTTATTCTCGCCTTACTAAAGGTAAGATTGATGGTAGAATGATTGCTTCATTGGGATATGATAATGAGAATGTATTCTATACGCGTGATGTTGACCAATTTAAGAAAGCTAACTTACACATCTCTATTGACTATTCAGGCTCAATGAGTGGTGATAAGTTAAGAAGAGCAATCACTTCGACTGTAGCAATTGTTAAGGCTTGTGAAATGGCTCGTAATATCAATGTTCAGGTATCTATTCGTTCTACGGATAGTGGACATCGTTCTTTACCTTACATCGCTGTTGTATATGATTCTCGTAAGAATAACTTCAAAACATTTTGTAAGTATATGAGTATCCTTCGTGCTAATAACACTACACCGGAAGGTTTGTGTTTCGAAGCAATTCAGAAGCAATTGATTCCATCGACTAACGATTCAGATTCGTTTTTCTTAAACTTCTCTGATGGTGAACCTTGCTACTCTATTAACAATGGTGGTGATGATATTTACTATCGTGGTGATGCAGCAGCTAAACATACTAGAAAGCAAGTGAAGAAAATGCAAGATGCCGGTATCAGTACCCTATCTTATTTCATTAGTGAATATTCCAATGAACGAGTTAAACAAAGTTCCTCTTGGAGAATCTTTGAACAATGTTATGGTTCAAGCGCCAAAGCAGTGAATGTAGAAAATATGTTCGATGTTGCTAAAACGATGAATCAATTGTTCTTACAAAAATAATGGCTCGGAAAGCCTGTGATTTGGGGGTGAAATTCCCCCATTTCACAACTTACTGATACATAATCACTTATAAATTACGATTTTTTAGAGTACATAACTCATTGATAATCACCCAACTAAAAATATTTCAAAAATAATTAACAAAATGTTTGGCAATATCGGATTTTTTTCGTATATTGTGTAAACAATGAGGGAAGATAGTTCCCCAATTCAAATTTCAAACTTTAAACTTAAATAAATACCATTATGGCTACTACCAAAGTAAACAACAGTAAAAAAGATTTAAATATTGGTTTTACCAATGAAATCTACAAAGTAATTCAAGTCGGTCGTTCATTCGCTATGTTGACTACGGATGACACTACCTTATCTAAGGTTGTCGGAATTACTAAAGGGCGTATGAAAAACGCATTGGCTGATAATAAAGCTATTCAGGGTTATATCGGTAAATCCGGTAAGTTAACCTACAAATTAGTAGAGATGGATGAGTTCAAAAAATTGGCTCACTCTACTGAAGAGATTAAAGCTGAATCGGTGCATGAAGCATTCGAAACACATGAAGCTCTTAAATCGTTTATCCACGAGAAAGGATATAGTTTCAAACCGAAAGGTTTATTTATGGAGGAATTGAAATGGAAGTATTTACTTCGTTCAGCAGTTCGTGGTAAGAACATTATGATGACAGGACCGACTGGATGTGGTAAAACACTAGCAGCTCAATCATTGGTTAAATCATTGAACCGACCTGATTTCTACTTCAACTTAGGAGCAACTCAGGACCCCAGAGCAACCTTAATTGGTAATACTCACTTCGATAAAGTTAAGGGTACATTCTTTAGTGAATCAGCATTCGTTAAGGCGATTAAAACTCCTAACTCAATTATCTTATTAGATGAGTTATCTCGTGCTCACCCTGAAGCTTGGAATATCTTAATGACTGTGTTAGATGCCGGTCAAAGATATCTTCGTTTGGATGAGGCCGAAGGTTCTCCAATCGTTAAGGTAGCAAGTGGTGTTACATTCATCGCTACCGCTAACATCGGTAATGACTATACTTCGACTCGTATTATGGACCGTGCAATGATGGACCGATTCGTTCAGATTGAAATGGACTTGTTAGATAAGGAATCAGAATTTGAGTTATTGAAACTGATTTACTCTGAAGCTGATGAGTATTCGTTAAACGCTCTGGCAGAAATTGCTTCTACTACTCGTGAGTTGGTTAAGACTGATGCCAGTAAGGTATCAACAATCGTTTCGACTCGTGCTAATGTGGAAGCAGCTGGATTAATCTACGATGGATTTACATTGTTGGAAGCAGCTGATATCGCTATCTTACCTTACTTCTCTAATGATGGAGGGTTGGATTCGGAGCGAGTGTTTATGAAGCAGTTGGTTCAGAAATATATTAAAAGTGATTCAGAAGAAACCTTATTCAATGAGGTAAAGGATGAAGAAAGTGAAAATACTATCGTGTGGTAGTGGTAGTTTAGTGGTAGGAGAGAGGGGAAAGCAATTTCCCCTTTTTTCATTTTGAATTATCAGATTTTTTTCGTATATTTATAAAACATTAAAAACAAAACTTAAAATTTAAAATTATGGGATTAGACATGTATTTAAACAAACGCACTTATGTTCAACAATGGGAACATCAAGCGCCCAAAGAAAAGTATGAGGTAGTAGTAACTAAAGGTGGTGAGCCTACAAAGATTAAACCTAACAAGGTTAAGTATATCATTGAAGAAGCTGGGTATTGGCGTAAGCAAAATCAAATCCATCGTTGGTTCGTAGAGAACATTCAGAATGGTACGGATGATTGTGGCGAATACTATGTAAGTAAAGCCGATTTAGAAACTCTATTGGAACTATGTGAGAAAGTTAAAGCAGATAATTCATTAGCTGATGGGCTATTGCCTGGCGCTAGTGGGTTCTTCTTTGGTGGAACTGAATACGATGAGTGGTATTACAATGGTATTGATAATACGATTGAGATTCTTAAAGAAGCATTGGAAGATGAGAATGGTGAGTATCTTTATTCATCAAGTTGGTAAACAATTAAAATTATAGACATGAAATTTAGTGAATTAAAATTTAAAGAATTACCTGATGGGAGTGGTATATACTGCCGAATTATGTTTGAAAACGGATTTGGTGCAAGTATTGTAAATCATAAATATTCATATGGAGGAAAGGACGGATTATATGAGTTGGCAGTATTGGGCTCGGATGAAGAAATACATTATGATAATACAGTTTCCAATGGTGATGTATTAGGATACCTTTCAGAAAATGATGTAGAAATACATTTAAAGGAAATCAAAAGTTTAGAACCAAATGAGACAGAAAATAATATTCATTGATATTGATGGCCCTTTAGCATGGGGAACATGGGATACAGGTTGGGTAACTCTTAATGAAGATACCCGTACTGAATTCGGAATACCATACCCCTGGGTGCAAGAGGATTGTGATGCACTAAAAACTATATTGGATGAAACTAATGCTAAATTAGTATTGAGTTCGGATTGGAGATTTCAGTTTTCATTCAGACAGATGAAGGATATATTTCAGCACTATGGAATACATCCATCGAATCTATTGGATATGACTTGCCAGTTCTCTTTATGGAATAAGATGAGTAGGACTTCGTTGGAACACGAAAGAGCAATGCAAGTTGTTAAGTGGGCTAAGGATAATAAGATATCCAATTGGATTGCGATTGATGACCTTAACTTAAAAGAACAATTCAAATGGATGAAACCTCGTATTCCAATGTGGAGGCATGTAGCTGTTGATGGTGATTGGGGATACGGTGGAAAATTAAGAGATAAGGTTGATGAGTGTATTGAAAAACTCAATAGATAACTTATATATATAGAAAAAATATAATATAACCCCCAATTTAGGGGGTTTTTATATGCCCCAAAAAGTTTTTTATTGACTATCAATGAGTTACGATTTGACCCCCTAAAATAGCACCCTAAATATTTGGCAATGTCCCAAATTATTCGTATATTACATAGTAATAAAAAATTAAAGATATGAGTAAAGTAAACTTCGATTATGATTTGTTTGAATCAAAGATTGGTTATGATTCAGTAAACAAACAATACCTTATTAGGGTATATGATTATTTAACCAATGAAATGGAAAATCACCCAGCTCCCACATGGACGGGTATTATGAGAAGGATGTTAGGTAGTAACCCTAAAGGTGTAAATCCTTCATCTTACTATTCATCAGTTCGTAGATGTTTAAAAGAAATCGATGTATGTAAATTCGATTCAATTAAACGATGTATGGTGAAAGGTAGGAATTGGGATAGGTTCACTTCTGATGAAAGTTGGAATTGGTTTATTATGAGGACGGGTAGTTGTGAATATTCAACCATTATTAAATAATCACTATGAATTACAAAACAATGCATGATATTGAGATAGTATCTCAATCAGGTGATAAGATTACAATTAAGGGATTGAGTTATTCAACGGTTATGACAATAGCAAAAAGTAATACTGAATTACAATCAATCACAATTACAAAACAATACGATAAAAAAATTAAATAATATGCAAGTAAAAGAATCAAAAACAAATTGGCATTTTCGTATTAGTATCGTTAAATCAATACTACGAATTATTGCAGGTATCGCATTATGTAACGGATTATTAATTCCAGCTGGCTCATTCTTTATAGTAGCTGAGATATTAGGAATCGTTGAGGAACTTTAAATTAATTAATATGAAAGTAAAATTAGAAATGATGGGTTGTAATAAATGTGGTGGTAAGATGCCTGTTTTGCGATTCGCTAAATATGGTTATAAATCATGCGTTAATTGTAGTTCAGTACAAAGAGTAGGTGGAGTAGCAATAGCTAACCACAAAACGGGTAACGAAATACAAATCATGCCGATGGAAGATGCTGAAAGAATGTATATGTTATCGCAACGACAAGGGTATGGTGTAATGAAAGGAATGAAACATAATTAAAACTTAAACTATGATAAACATATTAATTGGGTATTGGT
>Ga0209444_10001900_pt1 | contig 11503 bp, 8 predicted proteins | sample LauGreFaBDMM15DN_2_FD_188215 | JGI IMG/M metagenome (GOLD analysis project Ga0209444, IMG submission 188215) | Freshwater lake microbial communities from Lake Michigan, USA - Fa13.BD.MM15.DN (SPAdes) (version 2) | ecosystem: Environmental > Aquatic > Freshwater > Lake | place: Lake Michigan, USA...
CATTCGAAACGACTGGAGTATGGGATTTTCTAATACTATTGGATTCAGAAATGGAACCACTAAACCGGTCCAATGGTTCAATATTTTAGAGAATCAAAAAACCAATTTAACTGTACATTCATTTTCAATGATGGATGTTACATATAAAAACCATTTAAAACTCAATTCATTTTCTGCCATGAAATTAAATCATTCATATAAACAGATAATTGAATCTATGAATGGAAATCTCTGTTTTATCATTCACAACGAATCAATGTCTGAAACTGAAGGTTGGAAAGGCTGGGCAAAAACATTCAAATCATGGGCATCTATTACTTAGACCGTTATCAAATCAACACTCAAAAATGGGATGAGTGTATCCAAAATAGCCAACACATTTTGTCATACGGCTTATCGGGTTATTTAGACGGTGTTTGCGATCCGATTTCAGATTATTCGAAATTCAACTTCGACGATGACGCTCTCAACCAATCAGAAATTGCAGGTCAATGGGGTGCGTTAATTCTCAACGACTACGAAGCTGTTTTTCCATTGCCGTGGCGCAAAAAATATGGACTTCATTACATTTACCAGCCATCATTTTGCCAGCAATTGGGTTTATTTGGAAACCCAGAAAATCACACGACCGAAGATTTCTTGAGAAAAATTCCCAAAAAATTTGTTAAAATCCATCTTCAGGTGCACCCATTCTTTGGAAAGCCTAAAAACGCCAACGAAAAAACCAATTATATCCTTGAATGTCCGCATTCACCGGAAGAAAAATTCAATAAGGATGCCCTGAAAAACGTGAAACGTTGTTTAGATGCTGGAGTGATCTACAAAAAACCCTATAAACTTTACGACATCCTTAAAATTTATGACGACGCTTGGGGCGAACACAATCCCTTCGTTTGGTTTAACGATTACGAAGGTTTCGAAATGGCCTGTATGAACATGGAAAACGAAGGCAAAATTTATGCAACCATTGCCAAAAGTCAAGATGGTGAAACATTGGCTGGCGCAATTTTCCTAATTTCACCAAAAAGGGTGCATTATGTATGCGCAGGTCCAACAAATGCTGGCAAAGAAATTGGGATTATGCACGGAATTATCCACCACGTTGCATTGGAATTTCCAAATCACCAAATCGACTTTGAGGGATCTTCAATTCCAAATGTCGCCCAATTTTATAAAAAATTTAATCCTGTAAACGAGCCATTCTATATAATTCAACGAACTTTGCTTTCGAATTTATGATAAAACCTTGGATCCAATCGGCCCGTTTAAGAACAATACCTCTGGCTATTTCAGGAATTTTACTTGGTGTTGCCGTGGCTAAACTTCATGGCAAATCAGATTGGCAAGTTTCTGCTTTGGCAGTCATAACAGCCATATTCTTGCAGGTACTCTCAAATTATGCCAACGACTATGGAGATTTCCTAAAAGGAACCGACAAAGCTGCGGGCAGAAAAGACAGAATGCTTACAACTGGCAGCATTTCTGAGCACACAATGAAAAACGCCCTAATTGTAATTGCTACCCTCGCATTTCTCGCAGGCCTTGCGATGTTGCAGATTTCATATTCGCACAAACTCATAAACGAAAAAAATATTTTCTTTTTCATTGGACTTGGAATTTCAGCAATCATTGCCGCAATTACTTACACAGTTGGTAAAAGGGCATACGGATATTTTGGACTTGGAGATTTTTTCGTTTTTATTTTCTTTGGAATTGTACCTGTTATTGGAATCACCAAGTTACTCGGTTGCTCATTTGGTTTCGAAGTGGGTTTGGCTGCTGCCGGTATGGGCTTTCTCAGTACTGCTGTTTTAAACACCAACAACTATAGAGATATTGATACCGACAGACTCAGCAATAAAATCACCTTAGCGGTGAGAATGGGTGTGAAATGGAACTTGTTTTACCATAGAATTTTATTGATTTTAGGATTCTCAGGTGTGTTTTTATCGTTCTACCATTACTTAAATCAAATGTTTAAGCTTATAGAGTCAAATTCAATGCTGGAAACAGTTATGATTTTTGGAACTTTTACACCTGGAGCTGTTTTTCTCGCTTCACATTACTCTGCATTGATACGTATAGAACCCGGAAATAGAGAACTGTTAAACCAACAATTGAAGAGATTGTCATTGTCTATATTGCTTACGGTAATCATCTATTGTATTATGGTTTGGTATTTCACCGACATTATCAAAATTCCCCAAACCTAAATGTTCATAACGCTAGAAAAACACGTCCTTCAATTCATAAAACCAGCAAAAACCAGCAGGGGCGAATACCTCGAAAAACCTGCGTATTTGCTGTGGTTAACCCATGAAAAATTTAAGGTTTGTGGAGAAGCTTCACCGTTATCGGATTTAAGCCTTGATGGGAAAATTAACTTTTTCGACATTCTAGCACCTTATGAACACGAAAACTTACAAATAAGCGATTTGCTCAATCTTCTTGAAGAGTGGAAGTCGTTCCCCACCCTGCGTTTTGCCCTGTTTTCAGCCCTAGAGAAAGCCAAAACACAACTTCAAAAACTTCATTCAAGCAATACCACTTCAGAACCAAATGTTTGGGTGGATAATGCGTTCACAAAGTCAAATGTTGGAATGAAAATCAATGGTTTGGTTTGGATGAACGACATTGATTCGATGTACGAAGAAGCAATTTCAAAAATAAATGCCGGATTTTCTTGCATCAAAATCAAAGTTGGCGCATTGGATTTTGATTCAGAATGCAGACTCATTGAAAAAATCAGAAGCCAATACAACCCGTTTAAAATTGAGCTCAGACTAGATGCAAATGGAGGGTTCAAAACCGATGAAGCCTTATTGCAAATCAAAGAGTTAAGCCGGTTTTCAATTCACTCTTTGGAACAACCTATTCAGGCAGGCCAAAGGGAAATGATGTCAGAAATTTGTGCAAAAAGTCAAATCGACATTGCCCTCGACGAAGAATTGATTGGCATTCCAGAATCACAAATTCAAACAATGCTCAAGCAAATTTCACCGCAATACATCATCCTCAAACCAACATTGTTGGGTGGGTTTGATATCTGTGACACTTGGATTGGGTGCGCCGAGAAAAATAGTATTGGTTGGTGGAGCACCAGCGCCCTGGAAGGCAATATTGGCCTCGCCGATATTGCCCAGTGGGTGTCAAAACATTCGCTATCAATGCCTCAAGGACTTGGAACAGGTTCGTTATTTGTGAAAAACTTCGAACAATCAACCGTTGTGAGAGGCGAAAATATTTTCTACCTAAGCCCTAAAATACCAACAAATTAAACTGTGAATCACGATTTTATATCCCTCATAAATAAAACGCTTCCTGAATCTGAAGTAAAATTACTTTTAGATTCTATGGAGCATCCAATTTCCACGGCAGTTCGAATTAACAGAAATAAAATCAACGATTTAAATGTTAATTATTCGCCGATTCCACATTGCAAAGATGGATTTATTTTAAAAGAAAGACCACAATTTACGGCCGATCCTGCCATTCACGCGGGAGCATATTATGTTCAAGAATCGAACAGTATGTGGGTGGGCGAAATTGTACGTCATCTCATTCAAAATCAAAATGATGGCGCTGTTGTTCTCGATTTATGTGGAGCACCTGGTGGAAAAAGTACGCATATTTCTTCTGTGTTGAGGGATGGAGATTTGCTCGTTGCGAACGAAGTCATTCAAGGTCGGAATGCAATTTTATATGAAAACCTAAGCAAATGGGGACGTGCAAACGCCGTGGTGACTCGGGCCGATGCAAAACAATTTGGAAAAACTGCAAATATTTTCGACATTATTGCATGCGATGCTCCTTGTTCTGGGGAAGGCATGTTTCGAAAAGACCAAACTGCTATTGATGAATGGTCGTTGCAAAATGTTCAACTTTGTGCAGAACGTCAGCAACGCATTGTTCATGACGTTTGGAATTCTTTAAAACCCGGAGGTTTTTTGATATACAGCACTTGCACGTTTAACCGTGAAGAAAACGAAGAAAATATCTTTAAATTCTGTAAAGACCTGAATGCTAAAACAATAAGTATTGATTTGGAGGGACATGAAAACCTTTATTCCATTGAAGAAAACATGTATCGTTGTATGCCACATAGAACTGTTGGTGAAGGGTTTTTCTTTGCGGTTTTGCAGAAGAATGATGATTTATCAGCGTTGGTTGATAAAGCTGATAGACAATCAGATAGAGATTTTGCTTCCTACAAAAAGAATCAATCTAATAAATCTGGAAGCAAGGGCAATCAAATAAAAAACAAATTAGAACTTCCATTTTCCCTTAAAAATTGGGCTGCATTTACAGGAGCAGAAGGAACATATGCCCTAAGAACTGGTTTTTGGTTTGAAAATAATCCTTTGCTAATGAGCGTTTTGCCGAATGTAGTTCATCCAGGAGTGGGCATTGGTAAAATTTACAATGGCGATTGGAAGGTTGATGCATCGTTTGATTTAAGTTTTTACGACGAGGAACTCTATCCGAGCATTGAAATTGAAATCAAGGATGCCTTCAGATATTACCGCAGAGAGTTTTTAACCATCATTTCCGACAAAAAAGGCATTGTTGGATTGCGTTGGAAGGGTTTACACATTGGAACTGCAAATAGCGTTAAAAATGGCCTAAACAATCTTTGGCCTATAAATTGGAGAATTCGCTCAGAATTTGAAGCAAAAACCATTGTAAAATAATACCGCGTAGCGGTTCGATTTTTTCGATTTTCTTGGTTAAAACTCACAGCGTTAAACAGTTGAAAAAAACAGAGGCATTAAAGAAGCCCTTTCACTGTACAACTGCATGTCCACCTTTATTTTATGTTCATAAAGAACCCCAGCGCTTGCGCCTACAAACGTAAATTTGTATTGTGATAAAATACAACAAATTTGTACTCAACAATGGCCTTCGGGTGGTGCATCAACAAGATTCTTCGGTGAGCAATGTTGTTTTAAACACGCTCTATAACGTTGGCGCTCGCGATGAAGATTCAGAAAGAACGGGCTTTGCGCATCTGTTTGAACATTTAATGTTTGGCGGAAGTTTAAATGTTCCTTCCTTTGATGCAGCCATCGAAAATGCAGGAGGACAAAACAACGCATTTACCACCAATGAAATCACAAATTATTATATATCAGTACCCTTAGAGAATGTAGAAACCGCATTTTGGTTGGAAAGCGACAGAATGATGGCGTTAAATATCAATTCAAAATCACTTTCTGTTCAACAAGGCGTTGTTATTGAGGAGTTTAAACAAAGGTGTTTCAATGCCCCTTTCGGGAAACTTTGGCATCATATCCGCGAATTGCTCTATACCGAAAGTCCTTACCGTTGGCCAACCATTGGTAAAGAAATTTCACATGTTGAAAATGCAACACTTTCAAACGTTCAATCGTTTTACAATCAATTCTATATCCCACAAAACGCCATTGTTTCTATCGTTGGAGATTTATCTCTTGAAGAAACAAAATCTCTTTGTGAAAAATGGTTCGAACCTATAAAAAAAGATGGTCACCTCAATGCCAATCAATACACAGTCGATGTCCCTCAATTAGAAAGACGTTTTTTAGAAGCCAATGATTTATCTCCAAATCCAGCTGTGTTTTTAGTTTGGAAAGGTCCTTCATACAGCGAAGCGGGCAGTTTGGAGCTCGACATTTTTGCAGATTTACTTGGAGGATCTGAAGTTTCTGATTTACAACAAGTTTTGGTCAAAGAAAAGCAAATATGCAATGCTGCTGAGTGTTTTTATTTGAGAGGATTGAACGAGGGATTGTTCATTTTGTATGGAATTTTAAACGACGACGTTTCACATGAAATGGTTGAAAATGAATTACTTGAGACCATGAAAAATTTTATTTCAAGGGGAAATGAAAATCAACATGTTTTCGAAGGAATTAAAAACAAAGCCTACACCAATCTACTTTTCGATCAAATCAATCCTATGAACAGGGCACAAAAATTGGCCTATTTCGAAAATTTAGGAAACTTAGAAGGAATCAATAGCGAAGCAGAACTCGTTAAAAACTTGAATTTAAACGACATACTCAGCACGGCAAAGAACACATTTCTCTCTTCAAACATGTCTGTAATATATTACTCTCCTATACAATGAGCCAAGACTTTAGAAATATAGCCCCAAAAACAAGAACCATTAAAAGCTTTCCTGTTCCTCAAATTCAAGAAAGTTCTATTGCTGAAGGACAAAGACATTTCATTTCACACACAGAATCATTGGGGGTTGTAAAGATTCAACTATGGTTTCCACATGGAATTTCAGAACAACCGGCTTCATTTGTTGGAAGCACCGCCTATGAACTTTTAACCTCTGGTGGAAATGGAAAAACAGAGAAAGAAATTATTGATTACATCGATCACTTGGGTGCTAACGTACAATTAGATTGTGAGCTATATGGTGCTACTGCAACCGTTCGTTGTTCAAAAGATTCTGCTATAAAAGTCATGAAATGGATTTATGAAACCATCATTTCTTGCGAGTATCCAGAAAGAGAATTCGAAAATTACAAGCTGATTAAGCGCGCCTCGATCGAGAGAAAAATGCAAACGCCTCAATATTGGTCAGGCCGCATGGCAACTGAAAACTATTATGGGAAAGATCATCTTTTGGGGAAACATGGAACCTTGGAAAGCGTTGATCAATTATCGAGAGCCGAAGTGATCGCGTTTCACACGAAACACATTCATCCAGGCAAAAGCATGTTGTTGGTGGCTGGTGATTGTGATGAACAATTGGCAAAAGATTTACTATCAATCCATCAGAGTTACTTTCAAGAAAGGTTTGACCTTAAAATTGGAGATGCAAACATTGACAGCAACCGTCAGTTTTCAGATATTTTAAAACACGAACTACCAAATAGTACGCAGGTTAGTTTACAACTCATAAAACATATTGGAAATTTACCAGAAAATGATTTACACAAATTCACCTTGCTTAACATGGTTTTAGGGGGGTATTTTGGAAGTCGTTTGATGCAAGAAATTCGTGAAGAAAAGGGACTCACCTATGGTATTGGCTCCTATTTCAGACCGGCAATGGATGGAAGAACTTGGATTATTAGTGGTGAAATGAACAGCGAAAACGGACAATTGGCTTTAGATTGTGTGGTAGAGATCATGAATCAATTGAGATCACAACCTGTTGAATCAGAAGAACTTGAAAAAGCTAAGCGCTATTACAGCGGTCAATTCAGATCTGGTTTTGATGGTCCTTTTTCAGCGGCCTCCAAAATTCAACAAAAAATCATGCGCAACAACTCCGACACTTTCTTCGAAACAACCTTAGAACACATTTGGAACATTACACCTGAACAAATCTTATTGGTTGCACAAAATTATTTAGATCCAAATTCGTTTATAAAGTCAATGGCTGGCAAAGTAAAGTAAATGAATCGCTTAAGGAAAAATATCATTGCAATGACATTCATGATTGGAATGAGTTTTTCTCTATTTGGTTTAACCAAACCCATTTATTTAATGCGGGCCTGTTTAGATAAAACAACGGGTTGGGTTACACTCTATTTAAAACCCGAAACCGACCCCTGCAATTCATTCAAATATTACCGTATTTATGGTCGAGATGACATACTCAATCCATTTCAACTTTTAGGTCAAACAACCACACTTAACACAAATACAATAAATTTATTGCTTTCCAACAAGAAAAAATGGGAGATCTATATTTCTTCTCATTTTGCTTGCAATGGAATTGACAGTTTTAAATCAAATTCAATCTTCATTGACGATGTTCCACCGTCGTATGTTGAACCCGATAGTGTATCGATTGACATGGTCACACAGAAAGTTATTGGTGGTTGGACCACACCACCTGATGCAGATATCATGGGTTACAGTTTGTTCAGAGTAGATCCCGCCACGGGGAACAACATTCTTGTCGATGAACAAAAAGTAATCTTCTATAGTTTTACGCTAGCCACCTTCAACCCTATTGCCACTGGAAATCGGTTGGCCATTGCAGCATTCGACAGTTGTAAAAACGGTGGACTCATTAGCACCTATCACTCTCCCATCTTGCTCACTGTTTCACTTCCTTCAAATTACAGATGCATTAAAAAGACAACCATCAACTGGACACCGTATGTTGGATGGACTACAGATTCAAATTATTTGTATGTGGTTGATATTAATACGAATAAGACAATCAATTGCATTCGATTATCGGGCACAACAACATCATATACGTACACACTGCCTTACCTCAACACTAGTTTTGCATACTTCGTAAGGTCAAAAAAGACCGGCAGTAAAATCACATCTACATCTAACATTGTGATTGGCAATGTCCCCGATTTTCCCAATCCTGTTACAAAAACAAAGATCGACAAAGTCACCGTAGAAACTGCCAATGAGATTCAGATTCACGCAGAATGGTCGGCATTCGATAGTGCTTGTTTGTATGTCAAAAATCCGGTTTTAAATTGGTCGCTTCTAAAATCATACAACCCAGGCATCGGTACCGATATTTACCTCTATAATTTAGCCAATACAAGTGCCCAAACAATTGACTATAAACTAATTAGGTTCAATTCTTGCGGAAACAAAGCCGACAGCACCACCATCCATCACAACATTCTTTTACAGGAAGGCACACCAAAAAATCTTCAATGGAATCCTTACAACGGATGGCTCAATGAAGGAAAATCTGTAGCTTACAACATCCAAAAATGGAACGGTTCCACGTGGAACACCATTGGAAACACACCATCTACTTCATACCTACTCAGCGGTCAAGGATACGGCATTCAACAATACCGCGTTGAAGGCATTCCAAGTCCCAACCCCAGCAACAAGGCCTGGAGCCACTCAAATGAAATCAAAATAGACCTTGGTTTTGATACATCGGCAAAAGACACCACGCTCATACCATCTGGCTTTAATCCCAGCGGTGCCAATCCAATCTTCAAAATCAGCAATCCGGCAATATCCTTAGGACAAGCATCGATGCAAATTTACAATCGCTGGGGCGAAATCATCTTTAAAGGAGACGCAATCGTTGGCTGGGATGGAACTTACAAAGGAGAAATCTGCTTAACAGGCATCTATATATATGTTATCGAAGCAGAGTTCAGAAACAAAAGAGAAATCTACCAAGGAACCATTACAATCATAAACTAATGTCGCAACACATACAATTTCTCGGAAAATCAAGATTCATCAATGGCATGCAGCGCAAAAACATCCGTCAAATGCTCGATACGATCGCCGAAGACCATGGTTATATCATCAAAAATATCTGTTATGTCTTCATGTCCGACGACGAATTACTCGAAATCAACCAAATGCATTTACAACACGACGACTATACCGACATTATAACATTCGATTTATCTGACACAGAGGCAAGTATCGATGGCGAAATCTATATATCGGTGGACCGCATACAAGAAAATGCTCAAAATTTTAATTGTAGCGTTGGGGATGAGCTTATTCGTGTCATCTCACACGGGGTGCTGCACCTTATGGGATATAAAGACAAATCAGAAATCGACAGTCAAAAAATGAAAGACGCAGAAAACAATTCAATCGAAATTTACCATGGCATATCACAATAAACAAGTGTGCATTTTTTAAATTTCCTTTGCCTCTCCCCTCTTATTATCTTTGTAAAAATAAAAACGTTTCACGTGAAACAATAACATGAATCAAATATACGACGTCATAGTAGTTGGTGCAGGACATGCAGGATGTGAAGCCGCAAATGCCGCTGCTAAAATAGGTAGCAAAGTCCTAATCATTACTATGAACATGGAAACCATTGCCAAAATGAGTTGTAATCCGGCCATGGGCGGCGTGGCAAAAGGACAAATTATCCGTGAAATTGATGCACTCGGAGGAATGTCGGGCATCATTACCGATAAAACAATGATACAATTTCGAATGCTCAATAGAAGTAAAGGAATTGCAATGTGGAGTCCCAGAGCCCAAAGTGATAGAATGCGATTCTCTGAAGAGTGGCGATTGGCGTTGGAGGCGAATCTAAATGTCGATTTTTTCCAAGATTCTGTCACCGAAATCACCACAGAAAACAATAAAGTTACCGGGGTTATTTGCGGAATGGGAGCAAAATTCAGCTCAAAAACTGTCGTTCTAACCGCTGGTACATTCTTAAATGGTATCATTCATATCGGAAGAAAACAATTTGGTGGAGGTAGAATGGCTGAAAAAAGTGCAACTGGTATCACCGCTCAATTAGAATCTCTCGGTTTGGTTTCGGGTAGAATGAAAACTGGAACACCTCCAAGAGTCGATGGAAGATCACTCGACTACACAAAAATGGAAGAACAAGCTGGCGATGAAAATCCCTCAAAGTTTTCCTATTCGACTGAAACACTGCCACTTATAAATCAAAGAAGCTGTCATATCACATACACCAACGATAGAGTACACAATATATTAAGAGAAGGATTTGAAGACAGTCCAATGTACAATGGAAGCATACAAGGTCTTGGTCCAAGATACTGTCCAAGTATAGAAGACAAAATAAATCGTTTTGCGGAAAGAGAAAGACATCAAATTTTTGTAGAGCCCGAAGGTTGGAACACAATTGAAATCTATGTAAACGGTTTTAGCACATCGCTACCCGATGAAATTCAAATTAGAGCTATGCAACAAATACCAGGATTCGAAAATGCCAAAATCTTTAGGCCCGGGTATGCCATTGAGTATGACTTTTTTCAACCAACCCAGCTTAAAGCAACACTAGAAACCAAAGCAATAGAGAATTTATTCTTCGCAGGACAAATCAACGGTACCACAGGATATGAAGAAGCAGCGGCGCAAGGACTCATGGCCGGAATAAACGCCCATGCCAAAGCCAATGAAAAAGAGCCACTTATTCTGGGTAGAGATCAAGCATACATCGGAGTACTCATAGACGACCTCATTAATAAAGGTACGGACGAGCCTTATAGAATGTTCACCTCGAGAGCAGAATACAGAATATCTCTAAGACAAGACAATGCAGATGAACGACTTACGCCAATCGGAATACAAATTGGGCTCGCTGAATCGCACAGATTAGAGCGACTCAATAATATTAATTATGAAGCTTCAACCATCACTCAGCTATTGGCAAAAGAAAGCATCAACATGTTAGAGGGAGAAGAATATCTGCCACAATTGACTTCTGCCATCACAGAAAAGACAAAAGCTCAAAAAATACTTTTGAGACCAGAGGTTACAATAAACGACATTCAAAAAATACCAACTTTCGAAGGCATTTCTCAATACGAGGAAGAATCAATCCAAAGAGCTGAAATCTATTTAAAATACAGTACATATATAGAAAGAGAAAGAGAACAGGCAGAAAAACTCAATCGATTGGAAAATATAAAAATCCCACAAAATTTTGATTATTCTAAATTGCAGTCAATGAGTATGGAGGCGAGAGAGAAATTAAAGAAAATACAACCAGCAACAATTGCACAGGCCAAAAGAATAAGTGGTGTATCTCCATCAGATATCTCTGTAT
>Ga0209444_10001901_pt1 | contig 11496 bp, 3 predicted proteins | sample LauGreFaBDMM15DN_2_FD_188215 | JGI IMG/M metagenome (GOLD analysis project Ga0209444, IMG submission 188215) | Freshwater lake microbial communities from Lake Michigan, USA - Fa13.BD.MM15.DN (SPAdes) (version 2) | ecosystem: Environmental > Aquatic > Freshwater > Lake | place: Lake Michigan, USA...
CAATGTATCCAATGGTTCAAACAATATGGTTGCAACTGGTGCTTCACCTAATCTGGCATCTGTCATTTCTGTTGGTGATTATGTGACACTAAGAAATGTTGAACGTAGAATTAGTGGTACTGTAAATGTCGGTGTATCTTCCAATGTTGTTGTTGGTACTTCCACAAACTTCATTAACGATGTTCAGGCCAATGATGTTATTAAACTATCAACCGGAAACACATCAACTGTAACTGAAGTCATAAACGCAAATACAATTTATACATATACTAATTTTGGCATATCAAATAATAATGCAACAATTAGTATCTTGTTCAATGACACAAAACAAGTCACATTTGTCAACGCAAATACAATTTTGGTAAGTACCAAATTTACAACAAATTCTACCTATGTGACAACATCTCACCAAAAACTTGAATAAATAAAGACATGTCTTCAATAATTACTAAAAACTTCTCAACCGAGTTAGCTCAGGATTTCACCTATCTATTTGATATTGGTGCGAATGATTATTTACCTCAAATCAGAAAGAGTTATGTTTTTGCAATGTTGGGTAAACAAATTCCTTGGAATGCAGGAACTGAGGTTGTTCCAACACCAACAGAAACTATTCCTTCTTTCGTGCAATGTTGGGACAATGCTATTGTTGCAAAAAGAATGTCGTTAAATGATATATCTTATGTTGTTCCAAGAAGAAACTGGACATTAAATACCATATACTATGCTTATGATTCTGGTAATGCAAACTTTTACGTATTGAACAGTAAAGATCAAATCTTCAAGTGTTTAGATAACAACAGTAATGCAAACTCTACCGATGAACCACAACTATTTTTATCTTCAACTTCATTAGAAGAACCTTACTTCCAAACTACTGATGGTTATAAGTGGAAATATATGTACACTTTGAACACATCACAAAAAGAACGATTTTTAACAGCAGATTGGATGCCAGTTACATACAATAAGTTTGTACGTGCAGCTGCTTTGGACCGAAGTATTGATATTGTAAAAGTTACCAACAGTGGTAACAATTATGTCGATGGTTCAACACAATCAATTATTTCAGTTGATGGTGATGGCACTGGTGCTGTATTGAAAGCAAACGTATCAAATGGCCGCATTCAAAATGTAATTGTGCAAAGTCGTGGTTTAAATTACACAAAAGCAAATGTAATATTTACCGATATTACTGGTGGTAATGGTGCTGGTGCTGCAGCCACAATTTCTCTTGCTCCACAAAACGGCCACGGTTATGATCCAGTTGAAGAACTAACAGCAAACACTGTTATGTTGAATATTGATTTTGACGGCAGTGAATCTGGTGATTTTCCAGCAGAAAATGAATTTAGACAAATTTCATTGGTTAAGAACCCTTACGTTTTCAATACATCAACGCTGGCATCTGGTCTACTATATAATGTATACACAAAAATTAATGTGTCACCAGGTATTGGTGACTTCAACAATGATGAGTATGTTTATCAAGGCGATTCACTAGATACTGCCACATTCTCAGCGCAAGTTATTTCGTTTGATGAACTTACGAATAACTTATTTTTAAATAATATATTGGGAACATTTCAGCCAAACGTCACAATCAAAGGTAATTTGAGTGGTGCGATTCGAGTTGGTGTTTCAAAAGCAGATCCGGAATTACATTTGTATTCCGGTAAAACATTAATGATTATCAATCAGTTACCTTTAACTAGGGATCCTGATCAAACCGACCGAATTAAATTTATATTGAGTTTCTAACGAGGAATACATGACAACTCTTTTCAACTACGACCCATATTTCGATGACTTCGATGAAGACAAGAACTTCATGCGTGTCTTATTCCGACCTGGATATGCAGTCCAAGCCAGAGAATTAACTCAAGCTCAAACAATCCTCGCAAACCAGATTGAAAAATTTGGTAATCATATCTTTAAGAGTGGTAGTCCAATCACTGGTGGTAAAATCTCACTTGATGACCGAGCATACTATATTCAATTAGATACACAATATAATGGTGAAGATGTTATTTTGGAAAACTGGTTGAATAAAACTATTATTGGTTATAACACAACTAAAATTGTACGTGCAAAAGTTATTGCAATTGACAATACCACAACAAATCCTATCTTGGTCGTTAAGTATTTGAGTGGTGAGAAGTTTGTTGAGGCTGATGAAATAAAAATTTATGGTCAAAACATCTTTGCTCAAGCTAAAGCATTGGATGCTGTTGGTCGTTCATATGTTGCCAGTATTCAAGAAGGTATATATTACTTCAAAGGTCAATTCGTAAAAGTATTGCCTGAGTTTTTGGTACTTGAAACATTTTATCGTTTAGGTTATGATACATCTACAATTAATGTATTGCCATCATATAAAATTGGTATTGAATTTGACCAAGAAATCTATGATGAAATTGATGATTCTTCGTTGTTGGATCCTGCACAAGGCTCATTTAACTATCAAGCTCCAGGTGCAACACGTTCAAAACTCATCACACGATTATCAAAACGCACATTAGATTCTGCTGATGAATCTGCGTTCTTTGAAGTTGTTCGTGTTGTTGATGGTGTTAAAACTAAAGAAGTTCAATACCCAATATACAGTGAAATAGAAAAAACTTTGGCCAGAAGAACTTATGATGAGTCTGGTAATTACACAGTTGATCCTTTTGTTTTGACTTTGGAAGAAGAATATGCAAATCGTGCAAACAATAATTATGCTGACCCAAATTATTTCAGTGTAATTTTGGATCCAGGTAAAGCTTATGTTGCAGGCCATGAATTTCAAACTATTGCACCTACTAAGTTAGGTGTTTATCGTGGTCGTGCTACAGCAAACGTATCAGACTATGATATTCCTACAAATTATTCTAGTTATGTTGTTGTTGAGAATATTCAAGGTACAACAAACTTAGACATTACTACATTTCCAACTTTAGATATTCATTGTGTACCAAAACAATATATCGATAAGAGTGGTACAGTATATTACAATTCTACAAAAATTGGTACTGTTCGTGTCAACAACATGAAGTATCATGGTGCAACGTCTACAACATTAGGTACATCACACACTCATAGATTGAATCTATTTGAAGCAAACACCACACCAATCATTGGTAATCTTGCTTCAAGTGGCCACACCTCAGCAAATGTTATATTGCCTACTGCGTGGTGTACAACATTGCAAGCCAACTCATATCAAGGAATGTATTTCCACATCACTGATGGTGCTGGTAGAGATTTGGCTCCAATTCGAATCGAATCTTCTGGTTCAAACTTCATTAGATTAGATTCAAGTTTATCATTTACTCCAGCTGCAAATGCTTTCACAATTGAATCTGGATTCAGTGGTGCTGAATCATTGGTGATTCGTTCTGGTGGTGCATTGCTTTGGGGTGCCGATGTTAATGCTGAATCTAGAGATTCTACAGGTGATGCATATATTACCGAGAAAAACAAAGACAGTTTGTTATTCCCAATTCCTTTTGAAGCTTTAAAAGAAGGAACAATTACAAATTTTGATTTCTTTGCTAATAAAGTTTACTCGAATAAATTGTCTGATGGTGGTGGTGTAATTACAATCTCTACAGTTGGTACAGATACATTCGCATTTGCTGGTTCTGGTGGTACTTTAGGTGACACCGCAATTTTAGAAAATATTGTTTGTTTAGTTCGTTCTGATACTTCTGCAACAAATGCTGCATCAGGTATTGCTGGAAACACTATCTTATCTTTGGCTAATAACTTATTTACTGTTGTTGCTGTTGATAGTACAACAATTCAAGTTGATTTGAATACTCCTGCTGTACGTTGTGATTTCATTATCAAAACTAAAGTAAATCAAGCTGAAGATGGTACCAATGGTGCAGTTAGAACAAAATCACTGTTCCCTGCGAACGATTATTTTCACACAAGAGTTCCATACATTTTAGATGACGTTGATGCTTTAAATGTTGGTAACACAGGTACGGTTACCGCTATTACTGGCGGTTATGTTTTCCCAACTATTGGTGTGACACACTATGATTTTTCATCTGTTGGTGGTTCTTTTCCATTGAATCAATTGAAAACTCCTGGTGTTCCAGTTAGTTTGCAAGTTGCAGACGTTTATGAAATTGTTAAGATCATTGATTCCAAAACAAATACTGGCAACATTACAATGTCAATGTTGACTGATCCAACACACGATGTAACAGACCATTATGAGTTGGACAATGGCCACAGAAAAACACACTACGACCATGCTTCTATTAGATTGAAACGTGGTTACAGTTCACCAACTGGTTCATCATTGATGATTCAGTACAAATATTTCAATCACGGTAGCGCACCATCTCCACAAAATAATGGTTTGTTTACTGTTGATTCATATACTGGTTCAACTAATTTGACATACAATCAACTACCAAAATTCTTCAATCGTGAAGATGGTAGAATTGTTTCAGCTCGTGCTGCATTGGATTTTAGACCAACAAGAGATGTTGCAAGCACAACATTAACCGGTGCAGTCAATCCTGATCCAGATTCATTAGCAGAATTGTCATTTGAATATTATTTACCAAGGATTGACCAGGTTGTTGTTAAACCATCACAAGAAATTTCTATTATCAGTGGTAAACCTGCTGTAATTCCAGTTGCACCACCAGTTGGTCCAGAGGACTTACACCTATACACAATGTATGTTCCAGCATACACGGAAAGTGTAAAAGACATTCGTGCCGACTTTAAGAATAATAAACGTTACACGATGAAGGATATTAGTTCGTTTGATACTAGAATTCGAGGCCTTGAGTATTATGTGTCTTTGAATACATTGGAAAAGAATGCCAATGATTCTAAAATCTTAGATGCAACTGGACTCGAAAGATCCAAGTATGGTATTCTAGTTGATAATTTTGGTGATAATGGTGTACAAGCAACATATGGTGATGCTGGTTTTGATAATCGTTGTATGGTTGATAATGGTTTATTGAAACCTGCTGCTTTGATGCGTACAGTGAAGATGCTTTGGAATGAAGCCGCATCTTCTGGTTCTTATCGTGCCATTGGTTCTGGTGATAAACGTTCATTGATGATGGACTATACATCTTTACCATTTGCACAACAAGATTCTGCAACGAAAACTGTAGGTGTAGCAAGTGCATTGTATGGTGCATTTAGAGGTAACATGAAGTTGTTCCCAGAGTATACAGCAGAAGCTGATACAGATTCAACAGCTAAAGTCACGTTAAATTCTTTACAAGGTATCGAAAACCCATTCAACTTTATTAATGATGCATTTAGATATTTGTCTGATGCGAATCCTGGTTGGGTAAACGATGCAAATAATCCTTTTGCAAAAGTTATTGACTCTAAGTGGTTCGAAAGTGCTTCTGAAACATCTGACACCAAAGTCACTAGTGGCGGTATTGGTTACGATTTAAAAGGCGCAGATTTTGGTAATTTACAAACTACCACAAATAGTGTTTACATTAAGAGTGGTGCTCAATACACATTACAACAAATTGCAAAGCCAACTGCAAGTACTGTTGACGTTGGTACATATGTTACCGATGTTTCAATTAATCCATACTTAAAGCCAAAAGCAATTTCTTTTGTTTGTAACTCTTTACGACCAGATAGTAATTATTTTGCTTTCTTTGATGGTGTTTCCGTAAACAATTATGTTGTTGTTCCTAATAGAATTACAACAACTATATCTCTTTCTACAAATGGTTTTCAGCCTGGTGAAATAGCAGTTATTGCGAATAATCAAGGTGAAGCTGCAACATTCATAACAAATTATAAAGCTCGTTCAGGAACTTATAAGACAGTTAGAATTGTTAATGCTGATGTTGGAAGAAACGTGTCATTGGTCAACGAATCTGGCCAGTCATTGCAAGGTAAATATTTGAGAGGTGTTAACTCCGACTCACTACGTTATATTGAGACATTGGAAGAACACAAATCTGGAGTAACACGTTCTGTTGGTGCAACAACAATTACTTTGGCTTCTGATGCTCCATCATTTAACATTGCAGCTTCAGCAAATACAAATGTTCTATATTTGGTAAGGTCTATTGGAACAGATAGTGATGAAAAGGCAGGTATATTAGAAAATGCAACTTCAGGTGCGACTGTATCTGGTGCAACATTCAACGTTATTGCCTACGATACAACAACAAAAATTGCTACTATACAACAAACAACATCAGCAACACAGAGAAGTTTAAATTGGACATATTCTCTAGGTTCAAATAAATCCACATCTACTGGTGATGTTGGTGGTGTTTTGTATCCACCTAAAGCAACATTTAGAACCGGTGAACGTGTATTGCGTATTACCGAATCTTTCAATAATACTTACGACAAAGATGCAATTTCATTTACAGAAACATCTTACGTTTCTTCTGGTGTTGCTCTTAAGAAAACAAATTTAATTGACACAGTTTATAACTTTGCTACTTCATCTAAGTTTACTGGTGAAACTACATCTAAAGTTCTTTCAAGTCAAACAACATCTTCAGTTCTAACAAGTACTGGTTACAATCCACCGCCAGCGGCTGAAAATCCAACACCGGCTGCAGTTGTGGATCAAGCAGTAGTTACAAATGTAATTTCTACTGCTGTGGATGATCCATTAGCACAAACATTCTATGTTGATCCTGAAAAGTATCCATTAGGTTTGTTTGCTGAAAGTATTGATCTATTCTTTAGTGCCAAAGATGATACATTACCTGTTACTGTTCAAATTCGACCAACAGTTAATGGTGCTCCATCAACAGATTTCTGGTATCAAGAATCTGTATCGACAAAATATCCAAGTGAAGTTAATGTTTCTTCTACACCAAGTGTTGATGTTGCATCTACTGCAACGAAGTTTACATTCCCATCACCTGTATTCTTAAAACCAGGTTTATATGCGGCAGTTATTTTGTCTAGCAGTCCAGACTACTTAATGTGGGTTGCTGAAAAAGGTGCATTGACAACAGCTAATAAAACTGTTTCACAAAACCCATATGTTGGTACTTTATACAAATCACAAAATTCAATGGAATATGTTCCATTCTTAAACGAAGATTTGATGTTTACGTTGAATCGTTGTAAGTTTGTTACTGGTACATCTGCATACTTTAGTTTAGATTCAGAGAAGCCACCAAAAACATATTACATAGACAAATTTAGATTGTTGGAAACATCAATCAAACCGGCTTCAGATTTCCCTGTTGCATCAAACTACTATTTTGTTTCAACACCAATTAATGGTGCCAAAGAAACTCAATATAGAAGTTTGATTCCACAAATGAAATATGATTGTGGTTTGGATAGTAAGTACACACTTGGTTCCAGAAGAAAAGAGTTGGTCGATAAGGGTGACTTTACTGTTAAATACCAAATCTCAACCAACACAGATACTATTTCTCCAATCGTATCTTTAGAAAGTTTACACCTAAACGTTTGGGAAAACTTTATTGATAACGCTGAAATCAATGCTGAAGATTTTAATATCATCAGTCCTGGTGCAGGTTATGCCAACTCAAATACGATTGTTATCAATTCATCAACAGGTGAAGGTGCAACAGTTTATATGTCTTGTGATGGTGTAAAAGGTAATGTTCTTTCTATGAATGTTGCTTCAACAGGTTTTGGCTATTTGGATGATTTCACAATTTCTTATCCAAATGCAAACACTACCGCAAACGTAACTTCGAATGCAAGTATTGTGTTGAATTCTGAATTTGATAGTACTGCTGGTCCTTGTTTGGCCAAGTATATCACTAAACCAGTTGTTCTTGCTGATGGATTTGATGCTGGTGATTTGCGTGTTTATTTGGCCGTTAATAGACCATCAGGCACTGATGTTACCGTATTCTATAAGTTATTGTCGTCTTCAGATTCTACCTCATTCAAAGATAGAAGATATCAGAAGATGGAATGTTTCAATCCAACAACAAGTATTTCAGTAACTGATTCGGACTTCTTTGAATTTGAATTTAGACCATCATTAACTGCCGATGCTGCAACGTATACATCTGATAATGGTGTAACGTATGATACCTTTAAAACATTCTCAGTTAAGATTGTTATGACTTCATCAGATCCATCAGTCGTTCCGTCTATCAAAGACCTACGAATCATTGCTTTGCCAGCAGGTTGATATGATGCAAGTTAAAGTTGAAGGAACAAACTACGTTAAGGACATGGGCAACAAAGCCCTCCTTAACACGAATAAAAATGCTATCCTAGAAAATGAAGCTAGGAAGAAAATACGACAAAATTTATTGTCTAAAAATGATGAAATAAATACATTAAAAGAACAAGTATCTTCGATGAATGATGACCTTAGTGAAATTAAAAACTTGTTAAAAACATTACTAGAAAAAAAGAGTTAAAGGTTAACGATGCCAACGTCTACTATCCCAACAATTGCCAGAAGCGATACCATTGACCAGTGGAGAATCCAAACCAACAAATCAGCAACAGATTTGAATGATTTGGGATTCTTCACATACGAGAAAGACCAAGGTCAATTACTCATTTCCAACACAGCAAATGTGTCTATTACGGCATCAGGTACACCACTGTCTGTGGCAAACAATGTACTCTTTCAAAGTAACTTAACTCTTGCCAACAACATGTTTTTGGGTGTTGTTGGTGCGGCAACAGGTAACCTAATCTCTGGTGGAACAATTCGTATAACAGGTCCAGGAACAGCGTTAAACGTAGCCAATAACGTCTTGGTTGGTGCGGATGTTCAAGTTGTTAACAATGTATATGTGCAGAACATTACTGCAAACGGCAACGTGTCAGTTACCCGAAATATTACAAGTGCGGGTATTTTGAGACTTTCTGGTTTGGCAAATGTAATGTATGTCAATACCGGTACGGCAACTATTAATCGTGTATTAAGCACGTACATGTATGCGGATGATGTGTTTACTGCAAACTTGACCGCAGCGGTAGCCACAATTGGTGTGTTAAACTATTTGCCATATGCAAACATTGGTACAATCGATAACAATCTATTGAATTCTAATGATATCAATTCGAACACGTTAGATACAACATATGGTAATGTTACTGTATTGGTTGCAAGAACTTCTGCAAACTTAGTTACATTAACATCAAACGTTTCAACAATCAATAATGGCACTGTTCAGAATTTAGTTTCCACAAATTCAACAATTACAAATGGTACTGTGATTAATGGTAACGTTGTTACATTGTCATCTAATGTTGCCACAATTAATACATTAACTGCATTAGTTGGAACCACAATCACTGGCAATGTTGTGACACTTACCTCAAATGTTGCAACAGTTAATACTGGTACAATACAAACATTGTTATCAAGTAATGCTAATGTTACGAATGCTTCAATTACATATTTGTCGTCTTCAAATACAATTACAGCCAACACATTAATTTCAAATAACATTGAAGTTTCCACTGCAAATGCTGCATGGATTAATGTGTCAAATAATTTGAGTGTTAAAACTGGTGGTGCAATTCGTGTTTATGCAAATACAGTAGAAGATGAAGTTTTGACTGTTGATGGTAAAACAACTCTGCAAACAACATATATTCGTGGTAACATTGCCGTTGAAGGTACATGGACTGCGTTAGGTAACGTTGAGTATGAAGTTAGTGAATTTACATTAAATGCAAACACACCAACAAATGCTGATGCAACAATTCGTAACAATCGTGTTGTTGGCACAGATGCTTTGATTCGTTGGGACGAAACAGATGACCAATGGAAAGTTTCTAAAGGTAATACATACTCAAGTTTGTATGGCATTTTGGATGCAAGTTTCTTAAATGCAACAGTAACAAGTAATAGTACCGCAAACGTTGCTACACCAAGTGCGGTTAAGGCTGCATATGATACCGCAGTTGTTGCTGGTGGTTATGGCAACAGTGCTTATACTTTGGCCAATACTGCCAATCAAACTGCAACATCAGCTTCTTCATATGCCAATGGTGCATTCACTGCCGCAAACACTGCAAATACATTTTTAATCAGCACATCAGCAATTGTTGGTAATGTTGCAAATCTTGCTTTGAATTTGGCAACAACCGCAAATGCAAACTCCAATTTGGCATTCTTTCATGCTAATGCTGCTTTTACTTTAGCTAATACAGTTTCTGCTGGTTCGGTTGATAATTTTGCAAGAGAAAATGGCAACAGTGCAAATACATTGGCTACAACTGCAAACAATAATGCAAGGTCCGCTGGTTCTTATGCCAACGGTGCATATGAGGTAGCTAATACGGCATTAACTAATGCTGCAATTGCTGACGGCAAAGCAATCACCGCAAACACTAATGCTGCGTTAGCTAACACTGCAGCTGCTTCCGCAAATACATTAGCTGGTACTGCTTGGACATTAGCTAACGTTGCAAATACAACAGCTACGATTGCGACCACACTTGGAAATGGCGCATTACTGAAAACATCAGCATCATCACAAACTATAGCAAGTGACTTGTTAATTAATGGTAATGTGGATTTTACAAATGCAAAACGATTGCTTAGTTATAATGCTATTATTTCTGGTGATATTCGTGCGAATGGCAACTTTGTGGTTGTTAATAATGGATTGTTAGACACATCTGGACCAACGCAAAATGGTGGTATCAGAGTTAAACGTGGTACATCAACAGACGCTTTTATTAGATGGAATGAGAGTATAAGTCCTCCAAGATGGCAATACAGCGATAACGCTGGTAACTTTACAGATTTTAATGCTGCAAGTTTATTGGCTTCAAGAGCAACCAACATTGCTGGTGGAAGTGGATTTAGAATTCCATATCAATCTGCATCCGACACAACAACTTTTATTGATGCACCAAGTATTGGTGATAGATTCTTGCAATGGACAGGTTCAACATTTGCTTGGTCTTCAGTTACTCCTGACTTGTCAAATTTGAATGCTAGTAATCTAACTTCTGGTACAGTTCCATCAGCTAGATTGTCTGGAACGTATACGATATCTGTTAATGGCAGAGCATCAACAGCTGGCAATGCTGACACTGTTACTAATGGTGTTTATGCAACTCAGAGTTATTCTAATCCTGGTTTTATTTCAAGCTTGGCATATAGTAAATTAACTGGTGCACCAAGCTTTGCAGCAGTAGCAACTTCTGGCAGTTATAATGATTTAACAAACAAACCAAATATACCAGCATCTGCTGTTACTAGCATTGCAACAGGAAATGGTTTGTCTGGTGGTACGATTACATCTACCGGTACTCTAACAATGTCTGGTTTTTATACTGGCACATTCACAGCAACGCAATTGTCAGGCACCACAATTTATTCATCTACTACCATCCAAGCCGGAGGTAATATTACTGCCGGCGGTAACGTTACTGCTTTCTCTGATAGAAAACTTAAAGATAACCTTGAGAAAATTGGTGATGCTCTTGCAAAAGTTAGACAAATTACTGGTTATACATATACCAGAAAAGACCTCTCCGATAAAGCAAAGAGACATACTGGTGTTA
>Ga0209444_10001907_pt1 | contig 11478 bp, 3 predicted proteins | sample LauGreFaBDMM15DN_2_FD_188215 | JGI IMG/M metagenome (GOLD analysis project Ga0209444, IMG submission 188215) | Freshwater lake microbial communities from Lake Michigan, USA - Fa13.BD.MM15.DN (SPAdes) (version 2) | ecosystem: Environmental > Aquatic > Freshwater > Lake | place: Lake Michigan, USA...
CCCATGCCTGGCACGATCATCGGATTGTTGTGAGGATGTCCGAAGGTCGGCGGATTAAAAATCTTAAGCGCGGTTGCGGATGTATCCGTCTGAATGCCAAGGTTCCCTAACAGAAAAATCTCCTTGGCTTGATTCGAGGCGATGGCTTTGCCGTGGAAATCATTTCTGAACAACTGATTCTGCGAGCCGCCGAGTATGAACTGAAGATCGGATTTGGTTCCCAGGTTTTCGCTTACGAGGTTGCCGGTGCTTTCGGGTGTGAGTTCTAGGGCGAGCACGTCGCCGATCTCGTTACGCGTCACCAGCCCGCGATCTGAACTGCTGCGGATGGCTGCTTTGTTTCCGGAAAATGTGTTCCCAGCCACGACACTCATGAGCGAGCGGATTGTGAGCGCCATGCCAGATTGCCCGACGAAGGTATTGTCGAGGCACATAAAGCCTGCCGTCTGGTCCACGCGCAGGCCCTCGCCGTTGTTCTGGAACGTGCACCGGGTTACGCTGGCTGCTTCATTCACCGCAGCGGCATCGTGCCCATGGTAGTCGATTCCAGCACCTCCGCAGTTGCTTAATGTGAGTTGATCGAAGTTGATCCTGCCGCCGTTGATGACGCGAATGCAGGTCAGTGGCTTACCGCCGCCATCGAGAACAGCCGAACCCGGGCCCGATGAGGAAATCGAAACCAATTGTGCATCCATGATCTTGATGAGCGAGTCAGCTGTGCAGTTGGTGGTTGCTGAAATGCCGCCCACAGGAGAAAGTCGTAGCATCATGCGGGATCCCAGTTTCAGAGGGGCAGAGCCGACTTTCAGCGGTCCGGAGGCTTCCAGTATAAGCACCGCGTCCGGGTTCTCCTTGCGACAGGCATCGATCCGCAATTGAGCGGATTCAGCAGTTCCAGCAGCTAGTATAAGAGTGCGGATCTGTTCGTCCGGGCTGGCAACAAACGGCGCCTCGGGCATAGTGAATGCGTGATCAATCGCGCTTATTGTGCCTGTCATAAGGGCGAATCCAAGAACAACGGGTAACGTCAAATGGGAAAATAGCGGGAATGGATTATGGAAAATTTTTTTCACAGGAATGGTAGTGTGGCGAGGATTCTCTAGAGCGAGATAATCAGCTAGAATAAATAAATCAAGAATAAAGCAGAAAAATGTACAATGCTTTATTTAATGGTTTCATAATAGAATCTTTATCGCCGAAAAATCATGCAATTAGGATCGGCTATTTTGAGCAGGCAGGGGCTGTAATTACACTCATTTTATTGATAATAGCTTTTTATTATTGAAAATCCAGACAATACTTGAGTGCTGATGATGCGCAGGAATTGGTTCCTTATTAGCTGTGAGTAACTCTGTTGTAATAATGATGCAATCAAGAAAAAGAATGAATAAAACCGCTTGACATGGTCTCATCAGAATGAGGCTTTGATCGCTGTCTTTATTCTTGTGATCTCAGCACTCATTCGTGAAGTGTGCAAGGAAGTCTATGCAAAAAGCTTGGGAATGCAGCCCTGCTCCCGAGGGGCAGATGGGCAAGGCGATGCTGTTGCGGAAGCAGGCAGCTTTTGGGTCAGAGATCGCAGGCGATGATGCTTGATTTTCGCGGGGGAAGGGTTAGATTTTTTCATGCGAGTATTGGTGATTGTTTTGGATTCGGTGGGGTGTGGCGGAGCTGCGGATGCGGCGGCTTATGGTGATGAGGGCGCGGATACTTTGGGACATTTGTTTGCTCTGGAAAATTTTGAATTGCCGCATTTGGCGAGCTTGGGTCTTTATGATGTGTTGCGGGGTATGGGCAAGAGTAACATTCCTATTACGCCGATGATGCGCAGTGGTGCCGCGGCTGTGGCGATGGCGGAAAAGTCATCGGGTAAGGATACGACGACCGGACACTGGGAACTTGCGGGCTTGATCATGGAGCAGCCGTTCGCGACTTTTGAAACATTTCCTGAGGAGTTAGTACAAGAAATCGAGTCGCGTGGAGGCGTGAAATTTTTGGGCAATGTCGTGGCATCGGGCACGGAAATTCTCAGCGCCTTGGGCGAAGAACACATCGCGACGGGGCGACCTATTCTTTACACTAGTGCAGACTCTGTGTTGCAGATAGCTGCGCATGAGGATGAGAAGATCTTCGGTCTTGAAAAATTGTTAGATCTTTGCTGGACGGCGCGGCTGGTGTTGGATGAGCGCGACATTGCGATTGGTCGAGTGATCGCTCGACCTTTTGTGGGTGATGCCGTGAGCAATTTTCAACGCACTTCGAATCGGCGCGATTACTCGTTGCTGCCACCGCGCACGGTGTGGAATGAGTTGCAAGAGGCAGGTGTGCAAGTGATCGGAGTGGGAAAAATTTCCGACATCTATGCGGGGCAGGGGATCAGTGAAAGCCATCCGACCAAATCGAATGCCGCAGGTATGGTCAAAATCGCCCAGTTGTGGGACGAGACACGTTTGGAGCCACATGTGATTGTGGCGAATCTTGTCGATTTTGACATGCTGTATGGGCACCGTCGCGATCCACAAGGTTATGCGCAGGCCCTGCGAGAGTTCGATACATGGCTAGGTAAATTTTTGCCAATGGTTGAGTGTGGAGATTTTCTCTGCATCACGGCGGATCATGGTAACGATCCGTATTTTGCGGGCACCGATCATACTCGTGAAAAAGTGCCTTTGCTCACCTTGCATGCGCCCTTGCCGCTGTTGGCAAGCGACGATTTTACGCAAGTGGCGCAGTTACTTCGGCGGTATTTTTGTGCACAAATCGCAAGTTTGCCTGCTATCGCTCGGTGATATCATGCCAATGATACAGGGAGTCGAAATTAGAAAACAGTGATACGCAGGCCGCCAACTTCGCTTCCAAAAGTTCCTTGGCCGCTGCACGTGCTGATGCAGCATCGGCAAACGAACATGTAACGAGAATCGGATGAAATTCGTCTGTATTACGGAATATTGTAGCAGAAAATCATCACATGCCAAAACGAAATCGACCGAAATAGCGAGGGCTGTTCGGCGGTGGTGTGATGCGGAAAGTGAGTCGATCCACGCCTGCTGGGCTGGTGAGTCGATCGTTGGAAATCAGCGTGTAATTGGCATTGCTCCAGTTGATGAGATTGGTTGCGCCCTCAGGAATTACTTCAGCCTGTTGTGCGTTGACGTTGCGTGTGATCGACATCAGAAATGTTCCTGCGGGTTCTTTGAGGAATGTTGGATGCAGTGATTGCTGCGCCATTTGTGGGTTGCCGCCGAGATAGTATTCGAGCATGGTAGACAATCCATCGCCATCGAGATCTTGATCAGCGGCATGATTGCCATTGGCAAGTTTCCACGCGGCATAGGTGATGGCTCCATCAATGCCAGGAGAGCCGCCGTTGTTCGCTAGGCTCGCTCTCCAACTCAATGGCTCATCGAGATTCGGCAGGGAAAATGGCGAAACCAGTTCTAACGAATATCCATCGCCATCGGCGATTGTAGGCCAGGGAATTGCATCATCATATGAAAAACTGAGTAGCAGGGAACCATCGGCACGGCGCATTTCGATGATCTCTCCGCCATTGTCGAGCTGACCGAGAAATGGTCCGACAACGTTGATGCCGCTGCCAAATGTGGTCGTAAATGCTGTAAGATCTTTGGCGATAACGAGTTTGCTTCCAGGGCCTAACAGAGACCCGCCAGGAGTGGTGTAGGTGATGCCGATAGTAAAGCTGACATTGCTCATATCAAGCGTGTTGCTCGAAATGTTGGTGAGCTCCACATACTCCGTCGTTTCAATGGATCCCGGTGGATTGTAATAGATTTCAGAAACCACAAGGTTGATTGCACTAGGCAAAACGATTCCGCCGGTGTTGTTCACAGTGATCGAATCATTGCCAATGATTTGTCCAGAGTAATTGACGGCTTCTAATGTAATGAGATTTGCTCCAGCACCCAAGGGTACCGCGATTTGCCATGCGTTGTTGCTGGTCCATGTAACATTCAGAGGGACGCTGGAACCGACAATGCGAATGTCTTTTACATCGACCCAACCTTGACCTGCAAGCGTTACGGGGCTCACAGCGGAAGAAAAATTAGCGCCTCCATTGGTTGTGATGGCGAAGGACGTGGTGGGTATGTCGGTATTGATCGCATTGAGAATGTAGTTCGAGCGCGTGTTGATATAACTCAGGTGAGAAGAAAAACTTTCGCTAGGAAGAAGTGAGCCGTAATGGCTGGCCCACGGGCTCATGTACGCTTGATTGAATACTGTTGTGCAAATGTCATGGAGTTTACCGAGATAGGATCGGCGATAACGTGGTTGTGCAATGATCTTGTTGAGTTCGCTATTTTCAAAAATGCTGCGTGTTGCACTGTAGGAAAAATCAAGATCGTGAGGGAAATACAAGACACGTCCATCGGGTCTAGCGTAGAAAATGCCATTGTGATTAGCATTCGAAAAAAATGAATCACCCGCACCACTAGCGCAGGAGAAGGCGAGTGCACTGAGCCATTGATCGACATCAATGACGTCTTCCAATCCGGTTGCGAAGGCCGTGCCGGTTTTACTGAAATGCTGACCCAAGGCAATGATGCGCGAGTAGTCATCGACATCCTCATTGTTTTCTAACAAATAATTCCAACGATAGTTTTCCTTGTCGGCGCCAAGACTAACAACGTCTGTACCAACAACGCTATCGGGTGTAGGGAGTTTGAAGCCGCTGCCATCAACAGTAGTGGGGTAGTAAATCAATTCGTATTCATATGCGGTGCCATTGCTGCCATTGTCGAATTGCGAATCGAGAAAAACATCGCCAAAGCGTGCGAGTTGCATGATCGCCGTGCTGGTGTGCGCGGGATCGGGGGCGATGACTTTGCACAAATCATTGTATTCGGCTGGGATACCACCGCCGGCATACATCATGTGATCGTAAAGGATTTCTTGCGCCCCAGTGATTTGACCCTCAGAGCGATCAATCGAAACGGTCTTGTGCACACCGCGAAACAATTGTCCTGTATAGAATCCCAAATTGAATCCCACGCGGGCTGTTGCGGGCCGACCTCGTTGGCTACTTTTCAAACGCACGCCCACGTTGTAGTAAACTTCTTTTTCGTTATAAATCACTGTGCAACCGAGTCGTTCATTGCTCATCAAGTTATTCAATTGATAGAGTAATGCTTCTTCAGCAGGCGGCATGATGATTCGCAGGTTGTGCAATCCATTTGTCGCTGCTAGGCCGTCATTGACTTGATATAGCGCATACGATTGGGCTCCAGCGGCAGGATAAAGCGCGGTGGCTGCAGGACTGGCCGCGTCTGTAGCGGAAGCGTAAAACCGCACCACGCTGGCTGCGGCTTGAGCTGGAATCTCGGCCTCATAAAAACCTGCACTGATCAGATTCATCGCAACTGAGCTGAACGAGCCGCCATTGACGGAATAGAATAATGTTAGGCTTGCCATGCCATCAGGGTCGCTGGCTTGTGCGGTAATCGTCACGGCTTCATTCGCGGATGGTACGGTCGGGCTGTGCGTAAGATTAGCAAAACTCGGTCCGATGTTGTTTTGTGCTATCGAATTAGCGGCACCGGGAGTTCCTGGATCATCGGTTCGCGCCAGTTCGGTGGTTTTGGCGCATCGATTGAAATACAAACGTGTATTGAGCCGGTTCGATCCATTGAGCCATCGTGCGCGATACGAGATTTCATACACTAAGCCATTGGTGATGGATCTTCCCGCAGCAAGTGTGGTTTCGACGTGATTGTGCATGTGCTCGGTTGCTCCAAGCGAGCTGAGGAAAAGAACTTGGTTAGAAGCGTTCGTCGGATCATTGACGATCGAGGCATGTCGATGATTACCGAGAAATCTCCAGCCTGTAGTTCCATTTTGAAAGTTGCCATTGGCAAGCATTTGCGTAGCCGCACCACCGGGGTTTTCGATGACGGAAATGTCGTCGATCAACACATCTCCACGATCTAATAAACCGAAGATAAACTCTCTCCACTGGGAATCGGGGCCCACACTACTTGCAGCAGCGGTCATGCGGTAGGTGTAGGTCTGCCAGTTTCTTTTCGAGCTTTCTTGACTCGCACTCCATGATTCTGGTGACTGATTGTTGGCATGAGCATCGCGTAACTCCAACGATGAACCAGCCCCATCAGCAAGATCAGTCCAGCGTCCACCATCGAGATACTGCACTTCATCTGCCGGATTTCCTACGGCATCGGTTAGTGTGATGGTTTCGCCTTCTCCTGATAGACTGCCCGACCACGGACCAAGTACCGTTGCGCCGGCGGCTGCTGTGAAATTTCCGGGCGTATGCGCCACGAGTAAGTAACTGCCCGGCAGCATGATGGTGTTAGGCGGGAACGTGTGAGCAATTCCATTGGTGAAAGACCAACTGCCAAGGTCGATGGCAGTGTTGCCGCGATGATACAATTCAATCCATTGTTTGCTGTTACTCGCTAGGTTTACTTCTGCTGGTCGGTAGCAGATTTCGTTGATAACGATGTCGTTTTGCAACTGGAAGGTGTTCGCACTACTAGGTGTTTCACTGCTCGGTCGTAGCCACTGATCAGGCCAAGCATCGGAAAGTCCGCGCAATTCGTTGTCGATGGTGCGCGCATCAGCAATCGTGCCATCTGGTCTTTTGATGACGACTTTATCACCATCGATCACACTGAATCCGAGTTGTGCCGTTGTATAGTGAATCAACGATCCTGCCGCAACTGTGGTTGAGGGTAATAAAAAAGTGTTGGTGGTAAGGCCTTGCACCTCGATGCCATAACCCGCCGTGGAACTGGGTGTATTGTTTGGGTTGATCAACTCAATGTAAAAACTTGACGAGCTATCTGCTGCAATTTCATTGAGTCGAAATGCCGGTGCCGCATCAGGATCTTCGGGTGTTTCATAACTCGTCAGCGTGGCATCGAAGTAACACGTATTGTCAGTAGCTCCCGTGTGTAACGAGACAGCAAGCACATTGGTTCCTTGCACTAGTGCAGTCGCGGGCACTGTGATATCGTTGCTATTTTGCGGCACGGTGATATCTGAAAGAGCGTTTGTTGTGTGTGTGATCGTTCCCGCAGCGAGATTGCTACGGGAAATTTCCTGACCGTTCAAATAAAATACGGCACCATCGCTGAGTGTGTGACGAAGTTTCAAATTCGTGCGCGCGGGATTTCCGCTGAAAGTGAAACTTTTTCGCAAATAGGATGTCGAAGCAGAGGCTGCGATGGTTGTGTTCACAGTCGAATTCGGAAATGCAGTTGTTAGGCCGTATTTTGATTCGAGGTAACTGCCGACCGCTTGGAAATCGCTTGTGGAGAGCTCGTTCTTGTAGATTAACATTTCTGCCACATCTCCTGCGTATCCTGTGGCTCCGAGGCTGGCATGGTTGCCTAACACAATTGGTTGTGGTGTGAGGTTTTCGCCCGTATCCGTCTCGGAACTTTCCATCACGCCATCGACCCAGATTTCAAATCGTGCGGCGCTGAGATTTCTTCTAAGCGTTACGATTTGATACTGGCTTGTCGAGATCGAGGTGCTGGATACGGGGCCGCCGAGTCCGCTTGAGTTGTCATAGCGCTTTTGAAAGCCGAAGCGACCATTGACGGCTTTCAAAGAAACAAGTGGTGCATCAACGGTAGCGACACGGTCACAAATATAAGCGCCGTCACCGCCTGTGATGGAGCCATTCGTCATTACGGCTGAGGCCTTACAGACGATAAAATATACGAAGCCTGATGTGGGGGTGATGTTTGGTGTGAGAGTCGCTCGCATTGCGTCGTTGCCATCAAAACTCACCGTAGGTTCACCTGTTAGTGTCGAGTTTGCTTCAAAGCGTGGATCTTCCGTATTAATGAGATTTTGCGATGAGCCATCGCTGGTATGGCTATCGTTCCAACTTGTGACGATGGTATTATCGCTTAATCCTGTGATCGCCCCAGCTCGATAGCGAGAAGTCAATGAGGTGGTGACGGAAAGCACGGGAACTGTTGCAGCCGAACCAAACGCGCCTGTGCCGGAAGTCCAAGCCGTATCATCGAATGCAACATTCATCCAATAGGTTGGTGGTGAGGCAATCGCATCGCGATACTTCCACGATTGGGCTTCGATGATGTGCTCGACGACGATTGGATCATTCGAATACAAAAAATTCGCTTGTTGTGGAGTGCCGCTGATTTCCACGCTGGCACGCCAATTTTCCGCTGGTTCCGAGGACAGCCCCGGCCGCTTTTTTGCGAGAGTGGCGCCCAGACCATCGGCGGCTAGTGGCCAAGATCCGCTATCGCCGTAGCTGATGCGATCCATCAATCGGTTACTCGAATTTCTCAGTTCGATCGTTTCTCCAGAGTTTGACAACAATCCAGTGTATGGTCCCAGAACGCCTGAAAATCCACTCCATGAGGAATGAGCGGGGAGTTTGGCAATGATCAGGTTGGCTCCCGCATTGATGATTGTGCCTTGCGGAAATGTGTATTCGACACCATTGGTGAACTTCCAGCCGGAGATGTCGATGTTTACTGCCATTTGGTTGTGCAACTCAATCCACTCGGCATCTTGCGTGAGCGGGGGGTTGTAGTGGATTTCCTGAAATGTCACGACGGCATCAGGGCTGTTGGCCAACGCGGAAGTGGCGATGGCCATGGTGAAAACAAGCAGCTTTATCAGATGATGTCGCATGGATGAAATGGGTTTTCGAGAAAAAAGCTACGCGAGCACACTAGGCGCTCGCGTAAGACGTGGACGGGGGGATGAGAAGCAGATCGACTATTCCTCGATCCGATAAAATTCACGAGCCTCTGTGGTTTCGGTCGCGGGAATGATCGCTTGACCAACGCCTGCCGCATCGGTGGTGGTGGTCAAGGGTATTGTTAGAGGTCCAAATGGGGTGACCAGATCTGGAGACTTGGTGACATCATAGGTAGTGTTTGCGGCGCCTTTGTAATTGATAATGAAATTGTTCGAGGCATCACGACTGGTACCCGTGACGAGCAGATCGGTCGAAACCTGGGGAATGACTTCGTTGGTTAGACCGTATAGGTGAAACGAGCCGCTGGCGGGGAGTGAGCCAAGTGGCACTGTGGCTTTGATCATGAGATCCGTCGCTTCTGCGACGTAGGTGTAACAAACGTAGTAGGCCGAGTGGTCGTTGCCGTTGTTGAGCACGACTCCGGGACGGTCAGTCACCAGTGATCCAAAGGGAATGTCGGTGGTGGCACCATTGATGAATTCAAAATCAATCGGACGTCTGCTTGCACCTGCTAAATCCCAAGGGCGGATGAAAATTTTGACTTTATAGGTTTCTCCTACTGTTAAGCCGCTAAGTGTGTAGGTTTGGAAAACTCCTGGGTTGCCATTAGTATTGTAAGTAAAACCGCCTAACATGTCTAACAAGCCAGGGCCAGTAACATTTCCCGTCGCAGGAACCCATGTGGAATTGTTGATTGGATTAATTTCGGCGGGTGCACCCGCGGAGACTGTCCAAGTGAAGTTGGCAGGAGTGAGCGCTGGGTTAAGTTCCTCCAGTGTGACACCATTGACGGTCGCCGCGCCACCGCCGCTGATTTTGTGGGTGTAGGTAATGTCTGTGGATAGGCCAGAGCTAGCGTCATCGGTTAAAGGAAAAATTCCAAATGCTGAAGGCAATGCAGGGCGAGAGGCGACGTCGGTAGGGTTGCTATTTTTTGCGACTTCGAAACTATCGCGCGCACCATCTAGGTCCGTGTCCACGAGAGTCGGGTTAGTACCAGTATTGGTTGCGCTGACAAATACTCCAGTGTTGGATTCCGCACTGTCATCAAGGCCATCGAGATCCGTATCGGCGATGAGCGGGTTGGTGGATGGACGTGATCCAGCGCCAGCAATTTCATTGCTATCATTGAGTGCATCGCCATCTGTATCGGCCAACACAGGATTGATCGATGGATACGTGCTGAGGCTGTATTGGAATTCTTGGTAGTCAGTAATGCCGTCACCATCAAAATCGCCCGTGCCCGCGCCGGGACCAGTGCCTGTACCGAGGCCATTGAGATCAGTGAGTTCATCAGCAAAGGTTAACTCCCAAGAGTCTAACAGATCATCAGCATCATCATCTTTGATTAAGGTCATTACCAGTTCTTTTTGCTGAGTGCCGCCCGTAACGCTGCCAGTGCCTTGGATGCGAACGAAATACTGCGTGCCGTGAGCATCTTGGGTGAAATCATAGCTGCCTGCGAGGACTTGATCGCCCGAGATTGTGAATTTTGCGTTATCATCGTCGCCCGTGCCACTAACGAAAGAATAAGTGGAGCTTTCTGAGCCTTTTGCATACGTTTCGCTACTTAGGGTGCCTATGGGTTCTCCAGCGTCGATGCCGGAAATGAAAGAATTACCGGTGAAAGCAAAGGAATAAATCGTCGGAATGGTGGTGACACTGAGATTGTCCACCAAGGTGCCCACTTCGCCTACTTCCACAACGAAATAGAATTCATTGGCATTGCCACCCAATGCGAAGGTATCTGTGGCAACTTCGACGCCGTCCACGATAACCTTAGCTCGCACGTTTGAACCATCGCCAAAGCTGGAGAATGCGTAGAGGTATTCGACATGTCGAGTGGTCGTTGTCGCGGGAAAGGTCGCACCGTTCGTGGCGTTTCCGTTTTTGAACCGTTGTGTTCCTCCGTTATTTCGCAGAAGAACCCCGTAGTCTGTTCCTCCGTAGTTGACTGCCTGACCATCGAAGCTGGCTTCCATGCCGACGGATACGTTGACCCAGTTGTCGCTCGTATTGTTGGTCGGCACGTAGTCAAACGAGATTCTCATGCCACCTGCTGCGACGATGTCGGCTGCGGCTGCGATGGTGGCTGCACTTGAGCCAGCGGAATTACCGCTCCAGTCATACCGGGGCCCAGATGCAGAGCGCTGAAAGCGAATACGACCACCGCGGAGATTGAGCTGGTTGGAGGTAATCCACTGTTGGATGCCTGAAGCACGTGCTACGCAATCTGGAGCGGCGCCAAGCGGGCCGCTGAGGCGACCAGTAAGCGAGGATCCATCGAAGTTTTCAGTATCGGTGCCGAGGTCGAAGTTATCAGACCACAGCAGTGTTTGCGCTTGAGCAGATGTAAGGGTTCCGCTCAAAAAAAGAGCCAATAATCGATAGATTTGGGTATGTTTCATGATTTTCATAGTCAGTGGTTTTGGGGCTTTTGGGGCTTTTGGGGCTTTTGGGTTGCGAGCATGAGGGTTTAGTCACATTCGTATGAAACGATTTAACTAAAATGTGTTATCTTGTCAAAATTATTCTCAGTCATTACTTAGCCTCGCGGAGACGGGAAGGGAGTTGCTTTCCTTGTGGAACTGTGTCAATATGTCGCGCCGATGTCTCTGAACGTTTGTAAAATCAGAGGAACTCAGCGGCCAAATGAGGTATGAAAGCAGGATTTCTTGAAAAATTAGTGGCAAAACTTGACCGTGTGGACCCAGCGGTGGTGCAGTCGATCGTCGACCGATTACTCAAGGAAAAAG
>Ga0209444_10001908_pt1 | contig 11475 bp, 10 predicted proteins | sample LauGreFaBDMM15DN_2_FD_188215 | JGI IMG/M metagenome (GOLD analysis project Ga0209444, IMG submission 188215) | Freshwater lake microbial communities from Lake Michigan, USA - Fa13.BD.MM15.DN (SPAdes) (version 2) | ecosystem: Environmental > Aquatic > Freshwater > Lake | place: Lake Michigan...
TTCTTCCCTAGTCAGTCAAAATCTGTCAAGTGGTCAATACGACGTCAGCTTCAAAAAGTACACAACATAATGCCTTCAATAGCCAGCTAAAGGATTCTGTAGTGCCTCTCTGCGTTGATCAAACCGTTTTCCTCAAGACCTGGCTCAAGATACCCATGAGAACCGGTGCGACGGTCCCCTCCAGCAAAGTTCTTGCTCGCCTTATCACCGGCGACATAGTGTCCAACGGCGGACCCGTCATCGAACTGGGTCCGGTAGCAGACCAAAAAGCCGTGGGCAGCATAGCCTTGGGCCAGCGCGCTGACCTGCAGGAACTCGACACCGACCACCCCGCCCTGCTGGGCCTGCCGGTGGAAAGCCTGCTGGACGCCTGTGAGTTTTCCGAGCCCGGCCCGCAACCGTGCCGCAACAGGTTGGCCGACCCCCAAGTGACCACAGATTTGCCCCCATGCGCACCGATTTGCAGCAGCTACTGCCAGGAGCGCGCGGGACGTCCCCCTCTTTTTAAATCCTGAATCCTTTCTTCACCCCATGTCTATCCTTGATCTCACCGAACCCCATGTGTTTTTGCGCAACTGCTGGTATGTGGCCAGCGTCTCACGCGAAGTCGCGCGCAGCCCAAAGGCTGTGCACCTGCTCGACGATAACGTAGTGCTCTACCGCCGCGAAGACGGCTCGCCCGTGGCCCTGGAAGACGCCTGCCCGCACCGCAAGCTGCCGCTGTCCATGGGTCGCATCAAAGGCGACGCCATCGAGTGCGGCTACCACGGCCTGACCTTCGACGGTGGCGGCACATGCATCGAGGCGCCCACGCAGGCGCAGATTCCGGCCCTGGCACGGGTTCGCAGCTACCCGGTGCAAGACCGCTACGGCTTACTCTGGATCTGGATGGGCGATCCCGCATTGGCTGAGCGTACGCCGGTGCTGGAGATCGAGCACCATAACGACCCTGGCTGGCACATGACCACCGGCGACAGCCTGCACTGCGGCTGCCACTACCTCTGGCTGGTCGACAACCTGCTGGACCCGTCCCACGTGGCCTGGGTGCACCGCAACAGCTTTGCCTCCTCTGGCACCGAGGACACGCCGCTGCAAATTGAGGCCGACGCGCAGGGCGTAGTCTGCAGCCGCTGGATCTACGGCCAGCCGCCGCCGCCGTTTTACGCGTCGCTGGTCAAGTTCGAGGGGCCGGCCGACAGGTTGCAGCACTACGAGGTACGCCTGCCGTCCATCGCCATCAACCGCAGCACCTTCGCGCCGGCCGGCATGGGCGGGCCGGGAGTGGGCGAGGATGCACGCATTTACCGCATGGTGTCCTACAACTTCCTAACGCCCGTCGATGCCAACAACACCCTGTACTTCTGGCTGCAGCACCGCAATACCGACCCGCAGGACCAGGCCCTGACCGAGCGCATCGCCGCTGGTGCCAAGGCCGCCTTCGAAGAAGACCGCCAGATTCTGGAGGCCGTACACCAGGGTATGAAGCACAAGCGTACGCCCCACATCGGCTTGCTGCTGGACGCCGGAGCTTCCCGACTACGCCGGGCCCTGGCCGAGCGCATTGCGGCCGAGCAGGCCTAGGGGAAGGCATGAATACGATCACACCGGGCCGGCTGGGCTGGCAACTGTTGCGCGAGATTCGCCGGGCTCCCCAGCGCCTCGACTTGTCGCCCTTGGCCTGGGCCGAGGTGCAGGCCAGCGCCGATGCGGTGGCCCGGGTGCTGGCCAGCGGCCAGGTGGTCTACGGCCTGAACACCGGCTTTGGCAAATTGGCCAGCACCCGCATTCCGGACAGCGACCACGCCCAGCTGCAACTCAATTTGCTGCGCTCGCACGCCGTGGGCGTGGGCGAGCCCATGACGGACGCCGTGGTGCGGCTGATGCTGCTGCTCAAGGCGGCCAGCCTGGGGCGCGGCCACTCCGGCGTGAGCCCGGCCCTGGTGCGCGGCCTGCTGGACCTGCTGGCGCACGACCTGTTGCCAGTAGTGCCGTGCAAGGGCTCGGTGGGCGCCAGCGGCGACTTGGCACCCTTGGCCCACCTGTGCCTGCCGCTGATCGGCGAGGGCCAGGTGCGGCTGCGCGGCCAGACCCTGCCCGCTGGTCAGGCCCTGCAGGCCTGCGGCCTGCAACCTATCGCGCTGGGGGCCAAGGAGGGCTTGGCGCTGATCAACGGCACCCAGGCCTCTGCCGCACTGGCCATTGAAGGCTTGTTTGCCGCCGAGCAGCTGCTGTGCGCGGGCGTGATGGTGGGAGCGCTCACGCTGGACGCTGCGCGTGGCAGCGACGCGCCCTTTGACCCGCGCATCCATGCGCTGCGTGGCCAGCCGGGTCAGATGGACACCGCCGCCGCCTACCGTGCGCTGCTGGACGGCAGCGAAATCCGGCGCTCCCACCTCGTCGATGACGAGCGCGTGCAAGACCCCTATTGCCTGCGCTGCCAGCCGCAGGTCATGGGCGCCTGCCTGGACCAGCTGCGCCACGCAGCGCAGGTGCTGCTGCGTGAAGCCAACGCGGTGACCGACAACCCGCTGGTCTTTCACGGCCCGGGCGGGGACGCGTTGCTGTCAGGCGGTAACTTCCACGCCGAACCGGTGGCCCTGGCAGCCGACGGCATGGCGCTGGCGATTGCCGAGATAGGCGCCATCTCTGAGCGGCGTGTGGCCATGTTGGTAGACAGCGCCATCTCAGGCCTGCCGGCCTTTCTCACGCCCGCACCGGGCCTCAATTCGGGTTTCATGATCGTCCATGTGACGGCCGCCGCCCTGGCTTCAGAGAATAAGTCGCTGGCCCATCCCGCCAGCGTGGACAGCCTGCCCACCTCGGCCAACCAGGAGGACCACGTCAGCATGGCCACCTTCGCCGCCCGCCGGCTGGGCCCCATGGCCGAGAACACCGCGCATATCCTGGCCATCGAGCTGTTGGCCGCCGCGCAGGGCATAGAGTCGCACCGACCCATGCGCAGCACCGACACGCTAGAGCGCCTGCATGCCCAGGTGCGCAGCCTGAGCCCGGCGCTGGTGCAGGACCGCAGCCTGGCCCAAGACATCGAGTCCGTCACCGGCTGGTTGCGCAGCCCGGCATTTTTTGACGTGGTCCTGCACCAGTCCCCCGCAGTTCTGCAGCAGGCCATGGACCGGCTTTTTTGCACCGGCCAGGACGCGGATTAAGGCAACTCGTCTGTTGCTGCGTTAGGGAGCGCGCACCACGGCCGCTGTGCGCTCAAGCCACAGCGCCAGGCTGTAGTCCAGGCTGGCTTCGACCCACAGCCGCACCGCGCCCGACTGCGCCGGCTCTGGGGCCAGCACCACGGGGAACGGGCCTAGGCGGCTGCGGCCGGCAAAGTCGGCGGGCAGGTGTTCGAGGTCCAGGTCGCAGCCTGCGGAGAGCAGCGGCCCGGCCGGCGCCGGCAGCAGGCACAGGGCATGTGCGTCGCTCAGGTCCACGCAGGCATGGAACGCACCTGCGGCAGCCTCCTCGACAGCGTGCCGCAGCGTGCTGGCGTCGGTGCCCGCATCGTCCTGCCAGCACCACCATTCGTCTGGACCCAGGCGAAGCCACAGTGCAAGCCCGTTTTGCAGCTGGCGGCAGGGCGCCAGCTTAGACAGGCCGCCGGCCAGGCGGTCCAGCCAGGGCGCGGGGCGCGTGCGCAGGATAAGCAGGCAACCCGTGAGCATCTTGAAAGTCTGGGAATCAGACACGCATGCGCCCTCCCTCGGAATCCACAAACACGGGCGCCACGACAGTGGCGCTGCGCAGGCTCAGGCCCTTGGTGGCAGCGGCCGTCACGCGCACGTTCTGGCCGTGGCGTTCGCGTCCGTCTTCCAGCAGCGCCAGCGCCACCGCCCGCCCCAGGCTGGGGCTCCACACGCTGGCAGTGACAAAGCCGGCGCTGGCCAGCGGCGCGGCCCGGGCGCTAGCCAAGTCCAGGCCCTCGCGCAGAATCTGCGCACCTTCCTCCAGCGGCGGCTGGCCGGCCTCCACCAGCAGGCCCACCAACTGCGCGCGGCCTTGAGGGCGCGCGAGGTCGCGCTGTAATGAGCGCTTGCCGATAAAGTCTTCCTTGTCCATGCGCACCGCCCAGGCCAGGCCCAAGTCCAGCGGGTTGACACAGCCGTCGACTTCGTGGCCCACTGAAATAAAGCCTTTTTCCACCCGCAGCACGTGGTTGGCTTCCGAGCCCATCACCTCCAGGCCCAGGCTAGCGCCCGCCTGCGCCAGCGTCTGCCACAAGGCAGGAGCGCGGCGTGCGGGCAGGTGGATCTCAAAGCTGAGCTCTCCCGTAAAGCTCACGCGAAACAGGCGCACTGCCTGGCCAGCCAGCTGTCCATCTCGCCAGGCCATGAAGGGAAAGTCGACTTTTTCCAGCGGCACGCTGCAGCCGCAGGCCGCCAGCAGCTGGCGAGCGCGCGGGCCACAGACCACCAGCGCCGCCCACTGCTCGCTCACCGGCGTCACGAAGACCTGCAAACGGCCCTGGAAATGCACCTGCCGCACCGACTCCAGCCAGGCGTGTACCGCCAGCGCCTGGCCAGTGGTGGTGGTGATCCACCAGCGGTGTTCGTCCAACCGGAACACCGTGCCGTCGTCGAACACCCGGCCATCCTCGCGCAGCATCACGGCGTAGCGCCCGCGCCCGGGCTTGAGGTCGGACACCCGGCAGGTGTAGACCTGCTCTAGCAGGGCGATCGCATCGGGGCCGGTCACTTCAAACTTGCCAAGCGGCGAACTATCGTACAAGCCCACCGCCTCGCGGCAGGCCCGGCATTCGCGTTCTACGGCCTGCGCCATGGACTCGCCAGGCCGAGGGTAGTAGCCGGGGCGGCGCCAGTTCTGGCCGGACTCGTACATCACCGCACCGGCCTGCTCGTGCCAGGGCGTGATCGGCGTACGGCGCATTGGGCGGATCAGCAGGCCCGGATCAGCGCCGGCGATGGCGGCAAAGGGCACGGGGGTGTAGGGTGGACGCAGCCGGGTGGGGCCCAGCGCGCCCGCGTCCAGGCCGCGCAGCCCGGCCATCAGCACCGCGCCGTGGACCGAAGACGTCCGCCCCTGGTCCGGCCCCATGCCCAGGGCGGTGTAGCGCTTGAGGTGCTCGGTGGCCTCATAGCCCTCGCGATGGGCCAGCACCAGATCGTCCAGGGTGACGTCGCTGGCCAAATCCACAAAGACCTTGCCGCGACAGCCTACGTGTAGGCCAAGGGCGCTGCAGCCCCCGAGCTCGGGGGGGGCCTGGGGCAGCGGCGGCGGTTTCAGGCGCAGCCCCAGCGCCTGCGCCACCTGTGCCACGCCTTGGACGGCCGAGTCCATGCAGGCGGGCGTATCTTGCGGACCTGCGGCCGTGCCAATGCAGCGGACCAGTCCGCCGCCAACCGGCACCATGCCATGGAGCTGCGCGTCGTAGCGGTTGGCGCCGCCGGCCTGGGCATGCAGGGCCAGCGCGCTGCTCCAGCCGCCCGAGACCGCCAACAGGTCGGCCTCGTACCACTGGACGCGCCCATCAGAGTCCACCAGGGAGACGGCGCGCAACTGAGCGCGACCGCGCACGCCGCCCACCCGCGCGCCCAGGTGCGCAGAAAGACCCCGCGCCTGCGCCTGCGCAAGCAGCTCTGGGTGGACCTGGGGGCGCAGGTCGGCCACGGCCAACACCTGCAGGCCCGCATCGTGCGCGTCCAGGGCCGTGGTCCAAGCCGCGTCGTTGTTGGTGGCCAGTACCATGCGCCGGCCCGGGGCCACGCCCCAGCGCTGCAGGTAGCTGCTGACGGCGCCGGCCAGCATCACGCCGGGGCGGTCGTTGTCGGGAAAAAGCAGGGGCCGTTCGATCTGGCCGGTGGCCAGCAGGACGTGGCGAGCGCGCAGTTTCCAGATGCGTTCTCGCCCGGGTTGGCTGCGGTCCACGGCCACAAAGAGCCCATGGTCGTGCTGCGCCACCACCTGCGTGCAGGACCAGCGCCTGACCAGTGGGTGGGCGTCCAAGGCTTGCTGCGCCAGCGCGATCCAGCCATCCATGGCATGGCCGGCGGGGCGGTCCAACCAGCGCCCGCCAGGCTGCGGCGCGTCATCGGCCAGCACCACCCGCGCGCCGGCTTCGGCCAGCGCCCAAGCGGCCCACAGCCCGCTCAAACCCGCGCCCACCACAAGCACGTCGGCATGGGCAAAGCGGCGCTCATGGCCGGCATCGGCAGGCGCTTTCTCCGGCACCTGCCCCATCCCTGCGGCATGGCGCAACGCGCGCTCGAACCAAGGCCAGGCCCAGGCCGGTGACTTGAAGGCTTTGTAGTAAAAGCCCGCAGGCAGCCAGCGGTGCAAGGCGTCGGCGACGGCCATGACATCCCATTGCAGGCTGGGCCAGCCCCGCTGGCTGTGGGCGTGCAGGCCTTGCACCAAAGGCTCGGTGGTGGCCAGCACATTGGGTTCTTGCCGAGGCACGGACAGGCCCAGGAAGGCATTAGGCTCTTCCCAGCCCGCGCCTAAAAGACCGCGCGGACGGTGGTACTTGAAGCTGCGCGAAAGCAGCATTTGGCCGTTTGCCAGCAGGGCCGAGGCCAGGGTGTCACCCTGCAGGCCCTGCAGGGGCCGGCCGTTGAAGGCGAAGTCCAGCGTCTGGCCGCGCTCGATGAGGCGGCCGCCACTGGGCAGGCGCCAGCTGCTCATTGCGCGGCCTCCAAGGCTTGGCACTCCAGGATGGCCTGGCTGTGCGGGTCGCGCCGCACCTGCAACCAGCTGCGGCAGCCGTGCTGGTGCCACCAGAGCTCGCGCACCGGGGCGTCGGGGTTGCGGCGTTGGTAAAGGTGGTCAGTCCAAGCCTTGTCTGCCATGGCCTCGGGCTGCGTGGGCCGCTCGCTGAATTCCCCAGTGCAGACGAATTCATGCTCGCTGCGGGGACCGCAAAAAGGACAGGGCAGCTGCAGCATGAGGCCTTAAAAGCGGTTGGACGCGCTGGCTGTCTCAAAATGCAGCCGCCCGCTGACAAAACGCTCCAGCGAAAACGGCGCGCAAAAGCGGTCGGCCTGGCCGCGCGCCATCAGACCCGCCAGGCTGCGCCCGCCCGCAGGAATCGACTTGAAGCCGCCCGAGCCCCAGCCCGTGCTCACGCACAGCCCCTCCACCTCAGTGAGCGAGAGTATGGGGCTGGTGTCGGCCGACAAGTCAATGGCCCCGCCCCAGGTCCGCAGCAACTTGACGCGGGCGAGCGCCGGGAACAGCTCCAGCAAGCCAGCAACGCAGTCCTCAATGACGTGGTGCTGGCCGCGTTGGGTCCACGACAGACCCGCGTCCGGGCCGCCGCCTATCACCAGCTCGCCCTTGTCCGACTGGCTGAAGTAAATACCCAAAGCCGGGCAAGAAACGATCACATCGAGCATGGGCTTGAGCGGCTCGGAGACAAAGGCCTGCAGGGTCAGCGTCTCCAGCGGCAGGCGCAGGCCCGCCAAGGCCGCCAGCCGGCTGCTCGCGCCCGCCACGGCCAGGCCCAGCCGGCCGGTGACTATGCGCCCGCGCGTGGTCTGCACGGCTTGCACGCGGCCGCCCTGGCAATCGATGCCCGTCACCTCGCAGTTTTCGATGATGTCCACGCCCGCTGCGCTGGCCGCACGTGCATAGGCCCAGGCCACCGCGTCGTGGCGCACGGTGCCGGCGCGGCCCTGCCAGGCACCGGCCAGCACGGGCAGACGCTGGTTCGCATCGCGGCGCAGCAGCGGAAGCATGCGGTGCACTGCATCGGCTTCCAGCAGCTCGTAGTCCGCGCCGGCCAGGCGCATGGTGTGCAGACGACGGCGCGCGTCACGTAGCTTGCCCCAGGTTTGAATGATCTCGATTTGCCCACGCTCGCTGACCATGAGGTTGAAGTCCAGGCGCTGACTGAGGTCTTCCCAAAGACGCAAATTTTCGTCCTGGAAGCGAATGCCCGGCTCGCGCAGGTAGTTTGAGCGGATCACCGTGGTGTTGCGGCCCGTGTTGCCGCCGCCGAGCCAGCCGCGCTCAAGCACGGCCACCCGGCTCAAGCCTTCTTCGCGCGCCAGGTGCCAGGCGGTGGCCAGGCCGTGTCCGCCGCCACCCACAACCACCGCGTCGTAAAGGCGCGCAGGCTCGGCAAGGCGCCAGGCGCGTGGCCAGCCGCTGTGGCCGCGCAGGCCCTGACGAAGAAGCTCAAAAGTGTTGTAGCGCACGGGAACCAAAATAGGGCTTGGGCAAACGCTACCAGCCTCTTGATTAAAGGTGTTAATGTAGCTTTGCCTGCAGCCCCTGCACTCAAGGGAAAACCATGATGAGGCGGGTACGTCGGTCGGCTAGGATTAGCGTTTTCTTGCCGATCTGTTTTCTGTTTAAGCGCGCTCTTCACAGTCCAAGCGGACGCACGCTAAATTAATTTATTTTTAAAGGTGCCTCGATGAAATTCTTCAAAGCCGTTCTGACTGTTGCCTTCGTGGCGCTGGCCGCTCTGAACAACCCGGCAGTTGCCCAGGGCGCACCGGCAAAAAGTCGTCTGCAAACAATCATGGAGCGAGGTAGCCTGCGCGTAGGCACTACGGGCGACTTCAATCCCATGTCCATGCGCGACGCGGCTACCAACAGCTACCGCGGCTTTGACATTGAGGCCATGGAGCAGTTAGCTAAGGACATGGGCGTAAAAATCGAGTGGGTGCCTGCCGAATGGGCCACCTTGGTCGCCGGCATCACTGCCAACCGCTATGACATCTTTTCCGGCGCCTCACTGAGCATGGCGCGGGCCAAAACAGTGGCATTCTCCGACCCCTATACCGAAGCGGGCACTGTGCCCGTGATCCGCAAGGCGGACGCGGCCAAATTCAACAGCTGGGCCGACCTCAACCGCGCCGGCACCAACATTGCCGTCTCCTTGGGTACCGTGTTCGAAGAACAGGCTAAGGCCCACTTCCAGCAGGCCAGCGTGCGATCGATTGAAAAACCCGCTACCGGCTACCAAGAGGTGCTGGCCGGTCGGGCTGTGGCTACCATCACCAGCAATGTGGAAGCCTCCACCCTGGTCAAAACCCATCCCACCCTTACCACCCTCTCCAAGGCAGAGCTGCGCAACAAGCGGCCCTTTGCCTACCCGTTGCCTCAGGGCGACCCGACCTGGACCATCTTTGTCAACAACTGGGTGGCTCTGAAGAAATCCGAAGGCTATTTTGAGTCGCTCGAGAAAAAGTGGCTGGGTCAGTGACCTTTTCGCGCGGCTGAAATGCGTGCGTGCACGGCGGGCTTGCTCACCCTGGCCGGTCTTGGGATGTTGGCAGGTTGCGGCGATGCGGGCGACGGCACCGCCTACACCTGGGGCTGGTACACCCTCAGTCCTTTCACCGACAAGGGCGCTGCCAACCTGAAATTTTTGCTGGCTGGCATCTGGATGACCCTCGGGCTGTCGCTGTCTGCCATCGTGGTGTCAGTGGTCCTGGGGGTGACTCTGGCGCTGTCGGCGCTGTCCAACTCCCGGGCCTTGCGCATGGTCTCGCGCACCTATGTGGAGGTGTTCCGCTCAATCCCGCTGCTGGTGCTGCTGCTGTGGGTCTACTACGGCCTGCCCATGGTCACGGGGCTGCAGTTCGGCGCTTTTGCCGCTGGAGTAATCTCTCTAGCGTTGTCTGATGCGGCTTTTGAGTCCGAAATTTTTCGCGCTGGCATCCAGTCCGTGGCCAAGGGCCAAAGTGAAGCCGCACAGACCCTGGGCCTGTCCAGCCGCGACGCCTTTCGCTTCGTGATCTTTCCGCAGGCCATTCGCACCATCTTGCCTGCACTGGGCAACCAGTTTGTGTACGTGCTCAAAATGAGCTCGCTGGTCTCGGTGATTGGTCTGCAGGAGCTCACTCGGCGCGCCAACGAACTCAACGTCACAGAGTACCGGCCCCTGGAGATCTACACCGCGCTGGTGGTGGAGTACCTGCTCTTGATTCTGCTGACCTCTTGGGGCGTGCGCAGACTAGAAAAGCGCATGTCCAGCGCGCCTCGCTGAGGGCCTGGGCTGCGCCAGCGCGCGGCCCTCAGTGACTTGGGCTCAGTGGTGCAGGATGCGCTCCAGAAAGCTGCGGCAGCGCTCGCTGCGCGGGGCACTGAAAAACTGCGCTGGCGGCGCGTCTTCGACCAGACACCCTTGGTCCATGAACACCACCCTGTCGGCCACCCGGCGAGCAAAACCCATTTCATGGGTAACGCAAAGCATGGTCATGCCGTCGGAGGCCAAGCCTTCCATCACGCCGAGCACCTCTTGGATCATCTCAGGATCCAGCGCCGAGGTGGGCTCGTCAAAGAGCATGATGCGCGGGCGCATGCACAGCGAGCGAGCAATAGCCACCCGCTGCTGTTGGCCACCCGAGAGCTGCGAGGGAAACTTGTGCGCCTGCTCGGCGATGTCCACCCGCGCCAGGTACTCCATGGCCAGGTCTTGGGCCTCCTTGCGGACCATGCCACGCGCCCGTATTGGCGCCAGCGTGAGATTGTCCAGCACCGACAAGTGGCCAAATAGGTTGAACTGCTGGAACACCATGCCAATCTGGCTGCGCGCCTGCGATTGCTGCGAGGCCTGGGAGCCGACCTCTACGCCGTCCACCCAAATATGGCCGGCGTCGTTTCTCTCGAGCTGGCTCAGGCATCGAATCAACGTGGACTTGCCCGAGCCTGAGGGGCCGCAAATGACAATTTTTTCCCCTGCTGCCACCGACAAGTTCACCTCGTTGAGGGCCTTGAAGCTGCCAAAGGATTTGCTCACTCCCTGGAAACGGATCAGCGGGGCGGACTCCGCATGCGATTGACTCATGGAAAACACCTTCTACATTGATGGTATCTATTATTATGATGTACAACATGTATCTAGCCTATACAACTTGGCCTCAGGTGGAACAGTACCTCAGGCACTGCCAGGGCATCATCATTGCCCTGGGATCCACTGAGCAGCACGGCCCCATAGGCCCCATAGGCACGGACGCGCTGGTGGCCCAGGCCATTGCTGAAGGCGCAGCCGAGCAGGGCCACTGGCTGCTGGCGCCCACCTTGAACCTAGGTCCAGCGCAATTTAACCTGGGTTTTCCGGGCACCATAGGCTTGCGTGCCAGCACCCTGATGGCCGTGGTGCAAGACGTGCTCAACTGCCTGGCCACTCAAGGCTTTAAGCAGTTTTATTTTCTCAACGGCCACGGCGCGAACATCGCCGCGGTCAACGCCGCTTGCCAAGATTTTTACACCCAATGGAGCATTGGTCAGCGCACAGGCGAGGTACCGCGCTGCCGACTGCGCTCGTGGTGGGACTACCCCGGCCCTGACCGCCTGCGCAAACAGTGGTACGGCGACTGGGAAGGCATGCACGCCACGCCCAGCGAGCTGGCCATTGGCATGGCCTTGCTCGGGGATAGCTTTCCCAATGATCAGGCAGCGCTGGCCCAGGTGCAAGCACCTCCGCAGGCGCTGCCCGAGGGCTACGCCAGGCAACACGCGGGCGACAACCACCTCGACGCCCGCTCGCACCGC
>Ga0209444_10001909_pt1 | contig 11473 bp, 12 predicted proteins | sample LauGreFaBDMM15DN_2_FD_188215 | JGI IMG/M metagenome (GOLD analysis project Ga0209444, IMG submission 188215) | Freshwater lake microbial communities from Lake Michigan, USA - Fa13.BD.MM15.DN (SPAdes) (version 2) | ecosystem: Environmental > Aquatic > Freshwater > Lake | place: Lake Michigan...
GAATATACTAAAAATGAAATTTTGAATAGCTCAAGTGAGATAAAAAGCCAATCAGAAAAGTTTATTCAAATCGCTCCAGGTATTGATACCAATCACTTCACTCCAAGGCCAAAAAATAATGAGCTGATGGCAAAATATCAGTTGCAGGGCAGGCGAGTGATAGTTTGTGTAGGTAGATTGGTTCATCGAAAAGGACAAGACCAATTGATAAAAGCTCTTCCCAAAATCTTAGAACAATTTCCAGATGCAATTCTTTTATTGGTTGGTGAAGGCCCAACTAAGCAAATGTTATTTAATACTGCTAAGCAGACAGAAGTGCTGGCAAAGGTGATATTTACTGGAAAAGTTTCGCACTCAGAGCTGCCAGATTACATATGTTTAGGAGAGGTTTTTGCGATGCCAGTTAGATCACGATTTGCCGGGCTTGAGGTTGAAGGATTGGGAATCGTATATCTTGAGGCAAGTGCCTGTGGCTTACCAGTTGTAGTTGGTAATTCCGGAGGAGCAGTTGATGCCGTACTTGATCAAATAACTGGTGTATTAATTGACAGTAGCAATGTGGATCAGATTGCAGCTGCTATCTCTAATCTGTTAGCAAAGCCTGATGCGGCAAAGCAGATGGGGCAGGCAGGTCGTGGTTGGGTGATTGATAATTGGCAACTTGATTCTTGGTCAAGGAAATTTAACAAAATATTAATTGGTGATTAACTTATTTTCCAAGGCGATACTCACTGCCTGAGCGCGATTTACTGCTCCCAATTTGCGATAAATACTTGCTAGGTGGGTTTTAATTGTTGCCTCAGTTAAGAATAAGAGACCACCAATTGCAGTGGCGGTAGCTCCAGTTGGTAACAAGCTTAAAACCTCACTCTCTCGCCTACTTAATGCAAAATCTTTTTTAATAGGAGTTACTTTAATTTCTCCCACTTTCAAGAACTTATTCACACTATCCGCCACAGCATTAAGAAGTTGGATCACCTGTTCAATTGGTGATCCCTTAGTAATAAATGCTGATGCACCAGCTAATTTAGCCTGCTCCAGCATCTGCTCATCATCATGCATAGTCAAGACGACAAATTTGCAACTGGCACCAGATTTAATTGCTGTTTTAATCAGATCAATGCCAGTTGCTGATCCCAGATTTATATCTACCAAAGCAATATCTGGATTATGAGTATTTATCATGGCCAGAGCCTCATTAACCGAGGAGGCTTGAGCTACTACTTCAAATCTAGTGCCGACAAGAGCTGAAATCATCGCCGCCCTGATTAGGGCGTGATCATCAATTAAGATAATTTTCATATTTAGAACTTAATTTGAATTGTGGTTCCACCTTGATTGGACTCTATTTTTAATTCAGCATTAATTAAACCAAGCCGCTCAATAACACCAGTAATACCAAATGATTTTTCCTTCTTTTCAAATCCACCAATACCATCATCTGAAATAGTTATCACTTTTTCAGCAAGGGCTATATTTATATTTTCGCAATTTGCGTGATATCTGGCATTTAAAACTAATTCACGAATAGCGCGGAGTAATTCAAATTTGATGGCAGAATTAACTTCAATATCACCAGATATCTGATAATTAATTTCACTTGCAGATAATAAAGATGCTATCTGATCATCTAACTGTTGGGAAAATGCCTTTAAGTTTTCATTTCGAAGCTCATAAATTTCATCTCTTACTTGGTTAATAATCCCACTTAGTGAAAACCTTAACTGCCTTAATAACCCTCGGTTTTTGTTGTCTAACTTGTGATCACCAATTATCTGATCAAGTTGGTAGCCAAAGGCGCTTAACTCTTGGGCCAACCCATCGTGGAGCTCTCGAGCAAGTCGAGTACGTTCTGATTTAGGCGAAGAGTTCATCAATTTCGCGAGCAAATTGCTGCGAAACTACATGCCGCTTCACTGATAACTTGGCGGTTAATTGTCCACCAGGAATTGTGAAATCAACTGGCAAGATTATGAACTTTCGAATCGATTCCGCACGGCTGACCGCTTTATTGGTTTCATCAACCGCAGTTTGAATTACAGATTGTAAGGTTGGATCCTTTGCTAAATCAGCAATGGATTTACCCTCTTTTTTGTTCGCAACTGCCCAAGGTTTAAACGCATCTGGATCAATAGTAATTAAAGCGGCGATAAATGGTTTGTTGTCGCCAACTACCATGCACTGGCTGATCAACGGATGGGAACGAAGGCGATCTTCTAGAACAGCTGGTGCAACATTTTTTCCACCCGCGGTAACAATCAACTCTTTCTTACGTCCAGTAATTGATAAGTAACCTTGTTCATCAATCATGCCGATATCACCAGATTTAAAGTAGCCATCGGATGAGAAGGTCTCTTTGTTTGCAGCATCATTTTGCCAATAACCCTGCATCACAATAGGTCCTTTGATTAATACTTCACCATCTTCAGCAATTTTTATTGTGGTTCCTGGAATAGGTTTACCAACGGTGCCAACTTTGTGAGCAGTTGTTAAATTAAGTGTGGCACCAGCTGTGGTTTCGGTTAATCCATACCCTTCAAGTACTCGAACGCCAGCACCGCGATAGAAGTGACCAAGTCGCTCACCCAGCGGAGCACCACCTGAAATTGCAGCCTCAACTCGGCCGCCTAGGCCATGGCGAATCTTGGAGTAAACCAATTTATCAAATAAGCCGTGTTGCAATTTAAGTAGCGGAGCGATTTTATTTGTGTCGGTTGCTCGACTATACGCAATTGCCACCTCTGCAGCCTTACGGAAAATCTTTCCCTTGCCGCCCGCTTCAGCTTTTGCCTCTGCGCCGTTGTAAATTTTCTCAAAGATTCGAGGTACAGCTAGTACAAAAGTTGGCTTAAATGATGCTAGATCTTTTGGTAATTTAGTCAGATCACTGCAATGTGCAAGGTGTAATCCTGCGGTTATTGAACCAATTTGAACCATTCGACCAAATACGTGTGCAACTGGCAAAAACAAAAGTGTTGATCCACCAGGTTTTAAGAACAGATCACTGGCACCGTTTACAACATTTCCACACTCAGATAGGAAATTTCCATGAGTTAATTGCACACCTTTTGGCTTACCAGTAGTGCCGGATGTGTAAATTAAAGTCGCCAAAGTTTCTGGCTTCAATCCAGCCCTGCGCTTGGTTATCTCCTCTTCACTTACATCTTTTCCTTCGTGAGATAAAGTAGCAAGTGCGTTATAGGTAATATTCCAAATCTTCTTACAACTAGATGGCATTACTGGCGTCACCAGTTCAACAAGAGCTGGTGTTTCAACAATTATTGCTACCGCGCCAGAGTCAGTTAAAATCCACTCCACTTGTTCGGCACTTGAGGTCTCATAAATTGGCACTGAAACCGCACCTGCATACCAAATTGCAAAATCTAAAACAGTCCACTCATAACGAGTCTTTGCCATGATCGCAACCCGATCACCAAATGAAATACCAGCTGCGATTAAACCCTTGGCGACTGATTTAATTTCCTCTTCATACTCTTTGGCGGTAACCGCTTGCCAACCATCGCCCATTGGGCGAGAGACAAGCACGCGCTCTGGTTCAAACCAAGCACGTTCGGAGATCAAATTAGTTAGATTGCCATCAACTGCGGCTGGGACCAGGGCTGGAATAGTTATTTGATTCATGCTCCCACGCTACTAGGAGAGGGGGAATTACGCTAGGAAAGGCTGATATTAATTAGGTTATGTGAGAGGTAGTGCTACTTAGCGGTAACCTAATCCCATGTCTGAGACATCCACCTCCACCATCGCAATCTCCGCCTCGGCCGATGAGGTAAGAGCTGTCTTGTTTGATATTGCCAATTACCCCTCATGGTCAACCTCATTTAAAACGGCAAATGTGTTGGTCAGTGATGCTCAGGGCCGACCAACCCAGGTGAATCTCTCCGTAGATGCAGGGGCATTGAAAGATAAGCCAACTTTAAATTACGACTGGTCTGCATATCCAGATCGTGTTGATTTTTCGCTAGAGGATGCAGATCTGCTTACTGAAATGAGTGGGGCTTATATTGTTAAAGATAATGGCGATGAAACTGAAGTAACCTTTGAATTAACTGTGGCACTTTCAATGCCAGTGCCACCAACTATGCGGATAAAAGCTGAGAAATCCACCATTGATCTCGCTTTGAAACAGTTAAAGGAAAAACTGGAAAACTAATTGAGCACAAAGATAGCCTCATCTTCGCTAACAATTGGGATTGATATCGGTGGCACCAAAGTATTAGGTGGTGTTGTTGATGCTAGCGGCAAAATCATTGAATCTGCGCGCAGAGTAACTCCAGCTGCTGGTGGAAAAGAGCTTATTGCCACAATTGTTGAATTAATCAAAGAGTTAAGCGCCAAACATGAAATTGCTGGAATTGGCATCTGTGTAGCTGCATTAATCTCAGCAGACCAAGGCACAATTGTTGGGGCGCCAAATATTGCTAATTTAAGTGAATTAAACTTTGTAGCCGAGATCAAAAAAGTATTTGATTTACCAGTGATTGCTGAAAATGATGCCAACGCAGCGATGTGGGCTGAGTATAAGTTTGGTAGTGCAAAAGGCTTTAATCCAGTTATGTTTTTTATTATCGGCACCGGCATGGGTGGCGGGCTGGTGATTGATGGCAAATTATTTAGGGGAGCAAATGGAATTGGCGCAGAGTTTGGCCACATGATTGTGCAGCCAAAAGGCATTTTGTGTGGTTGCGGAGCACAAGGTTGTATTGAACAGTACGCCTCTGGTAGCGCTTTAATGCGCTATGCAAAAGATGCAATTACAGCTGATCCAATTGCTGGCAAAGCCTTGCTAGATGCAGCTGGTGGGATTAATAATTTAACAGGTGAGATTCTGACCGAAGCTGCAAAAAATGGTGACCAGTTGGCAATTTCAGCCTTTAATAAACAAGCAGATTGGTTGGGAAGTGCCTGCGCCTCCTACACATTACTGCTTGATCCGCAAGCAATTGTGGTTGGCGGAGGGGTGGTGCAGGCTGGTGAATTATTTTTAGCACCAGTGCGAGCTGCAATGGAAAAATATATGCCATTTGCCGGAACTCATTTGTTACCAAAAGTAATTGCCGCCAAGTTTGGTAATGATGCTGGTGTAATTGGCGCAGCTGATTTAGTTAGAGGCTAGCCCCATCCTCAAAATCATCATCACTTCTTGCTGTGCGCCAGATTATTGTGGCAACGCAGGTGAGATATCCCAGAATGCTTGGCCAAGGACCAAAGAATTCAAAATCAGTAAAGCCAAATAAAACAAGATAAAAACTGCTACCAACAAATAAGGCGGCAGCTATTCGCTGCATCTGATCTAGATCAATCTTTTTAGGATTTGGTGGTATGAACCGCTCTGATTCTTCAACTCTAGATAACTCATCTAGATAGGTGGTCGGAGCTGATTGATCAAGTGATAAGCCCGAGATAATTGAATCAAATTGAGCATCGACGATATCTGACTCATTAAAATCACTGCCCCGCTTTAATTTTCCGGCCAGTACATCTTCGATAAATAATTTACTTTCAATATTTAACTGCTGCGAATCAAAATCAATGCAGACATTGTGATAAGAGTTTTCAAATACTACCTCTCTGATATCTACTGAAAAAATATTATCAACTATGGTTTGCGAATTTGCTGGATCAACTGCGTGATCATTAATTGAATAAGCGACCATAATTGGTAAATCAATTAGATATAAATCTCGCTCAACAACTCGCCAAAGTTGGCGAAGGGAATCAAATGCTTTTAGCGGGGTGCGACCATATGCGTGTTTTGGTGGGTTGGGGGCAGCAACATCTGTTGGACCTTTTTTAATTGAAGGAATAAGAAATTTGGCCAACGGTGTTAATTTTATAAACCACCTGCGATCATGAATTGGGGTATTAAGCAGCATCAACCCTTCAATTTGATTGCCATGAATCTGACACAACCTAAGTGCTAAGGTGCCGCCCATTGAGAAGCCAGCGATAAAAACTCGCTCACACTTACTTTTTAACTCATTAAAAGCAGTCTCAACCGCGGCATACCAATCCTGCCAACTCATTTCATTGAGCTCTTGCCAGTTGCTGCCATGGCCCGGAAGTAATGGCGCACTCACGGTAAATCCTTGTTGGTTAAAAAAATTTGCCCAGGGTTTGATAGCAATCGGGGTGCTGGTAAATCCATGTAAAACTAAAACGCCGATTTTCCCCCCAGAAAGGGTGAATCCTGCAGCATTTGGAATTGAATTCACGCTCAGATGGTGTCATAGATTCCCTTTGCCACTAAATTAGGGGATATGGCATACCGGCTGTTGAAATCCTTTTTGATTCCACTTTTGATGTTGCTCTTTAGGCCAAAGGTTACTGGTCTTCGAAATGTGCCCACCAACGGAGCGGTAATCATCGCCTCAAATCACCTTTCATTTAGTGACTCAATCTTTATGCCACTAGTTGTCCCGCGTAATGTCACCTTTTTAGCAAAGAGTGAGTACTTCACCTCACCAGGTTTAGCTGGCTTCATTAAGAAATTAACCTTTATCGCTTTAGGTCAGGTGCCGATTGATCGCTCTGGTGGCAAGCGAAGTGAGGCAGCTTTATTAACTGGTTTGCGCTTGTTAAAAGAGGGTCACTGCATTGGAATTTATCCAGAGGGAACAAGATCACCAGATGGTCGCCTTTATAAGGGGCGCACCGGTATTGCCCGGTTAGCAATTGAATCTGGGGCGCCAATTATTCCAGTTGCCATGTTTAATACTGCAGAGATTCAACCAACTGGTCAGGTGGTGCCAAAGGTAAGGCGAGTTGAGATGGTATTTGGTGAGCCTATTTACCTTGATGGTGATTCAACTGATCAAGTTTTACTTAGAACTTTGACTAATCAACTAATGGAAAAAATTGCGCAGTTATCCAAGCAGGAGTATGTATCTCATACCTACGCATCTGATGCAAAGGATGCGATCAAGAAAAGTAAGACAGATAAAACTGAGTTTGGTGAGGATGATGCCTAGATCTAACGCTACTTTGCGCCAATAAAATCTCGGCGCTGCGTTAAGTAATTACACATATCGCAATTATCTTTAGCCGCTGGCATCTCACCGGTGACCACCGTAATAAAATCAGTCAACCTAGTTGAAAGCGCTGCTGGGTTTCGAGTAATTGGCCGCCAACTATGTTTTAGCTTTAAGCCAAATCCTTTGCTGACATCACCAGCTGGCTCTAACAAGGACCAGACCAATAAACCAATTAATGAAACTGTTTTTGGCTCACCAGTTGCTGGATTCTCTAACGCAAATGCATACGCCTCAAGTTGTGGCTGATAAAGATCAGTTTTATCTGAATCCTTCGCCTGAAACTTACAATCAATCACTCCGTAAGTACCATCTGCAAATTCAATCAAAAGATCATACTTACCGCGGATTGCAAATTTAGAGTTGCTGCCATTAACTGGAATCAGAGATGATTTAACCCAACCACCCAAGGAGGCGACTTTGCCAGCAGGTAAAACTGGTGCGATATCTGCAGTTGTTTTTGAAGCAAAGTAATTCTCTTGCATATTTGCTAGATCACCCACTAACGGCATAAAGCCGGGTGTGCGCAGACCATGGTTGTAATTAAGCCAGAGGCAGCGATGACAGGAGCCCCAAGAAAATGTTAAATCTGAAGGTGAAATAAATTCACGTGCACTGCCAACTGCATTAGATGATGCCATTATTCAACTCGTTTCTCGTCGCACAGCTTTGTGTGCCTCAATTTAGGTTTTGTTGATGATAAGTCTGCCCCTAGCAACTGACATTAAGTGCTATCGCCACGAGAAATCTAACCAGCTAGCCAAGTATTACCGCTGAGGCGATGGTGAAGATGCCTAGAGCGATCATCACCACACCACCAAAGCGGCGCATAAAGATCAGCCTGCGCATATCTCCGGCAAGCCAGGCGCGGATAGTGCCGGCTAAAATACCGTAGGTACCATCTGAGATCAGTGCGACAAGAGCGAAGATTGAACCTAAAAAAAGCAATTGCGCAGTTAGATTCTCTTTACCTTGATCAACAAACTGCGGCAAGATCGCTGCGAAGAAGACGATTGATTTTGGATTTAATACCCCTACCCAGAAACCATTTTTAACTGATGTGAAAAAATTAGGTTTTAACCCTTCAGCAGATTGCATCCCTTGGGCATCAATTGCACTCGCTTTGATTGCCACATACCCCAGATAGATTAGATAGCCACCACCTGCCCATTGAATTCCGTGATATAAAACTGTGGAGTTTTGAATTACTGGGCCTAACCCCACCGCCACTAAAACTGAGACTAGAAACATGCCAAAGGCGTTGCCAATAACGGTGGCGATAGCTGCGATTCTGCCCCAAGAGATCGCTCTTGCGATGGTGAAAAGCACTGATGGGCCTGGGGCCAAAATGATCAGAACTGTGGCTATTAGGAACTCCCAGAACCTGCTGGGGATCGCCTCGGAGATAAACACGCCCTGATTGTATGGGTTGCAGATATTGGGCTTTTCGGCTTAGATACTCGATAGTATCGATTCGATATATCTAGTAGATAGGAAGCCTGTGCGCTCGCGATCTGAGTCCTTGGAGTTCGCACTCCTTGGCCTGCTCTCCCAGGGGCCCTTACATGGCTATGAGTTGCGTAAGCGAATGGCGATGATCTACGGACCTTTTAGAGCTTTAAGTTTTTCCGTCCTCTACCCACAGCTACGCAAAATGTTGTTGGCAAAGTTAATTGAAGAGACATTTACCAATGCTGGCGGATTATCTCGCAGGTCACGGATTGTTTATGAATTAACCAAAACAGGGCGTGAAAAATTAGATTCACTGATGCAAAGTGTTAGCCCCGATACCTTTGAAGATGAGGGGTTTGAGGTTAGGTTCGCATTTTTTGGGCCAACCCCAAGAAATAATCGAGTAAAAATTCTGGAGGGCCGCCATCGTAAGTTGGTTGAGAAAGCGGAGATTGTTAGAAAAGATTTAGTAAAAATCCCTGAGGGTATTGATACCTATCTAGTCGAGTGGCGTCGTCACTCATTGGAGTCAGCTGAGCGAGAGATCACCTGGCTTGAAAAAATGATAAAAACCGAAAGGAAGAGCTTGTGAGCATAGAAAATAAAGGAGAGATCCGAGTTGCCATTGTGGGGGTTGGAAACTGCGCCAACTCATTGGTGCAAGGAATTACCTACTACAAAGATGCAACCAACGATAGTGAGATTCCTGGCTTGATGCACCCAGTCCTTGGTGGCTATCACATTAAAAATATTAACTTTGTCTTAGCTCTAGATGTTGATGCTAAAAAAGTGGGAATCGATCTTGCCGATGCAATTTGGGCAAGTGAGAACAACACCATCAAATTTGCCACAGTGGCTAAAACTGGGGTTATGGTAAAGCGCGGAAAAACCCTTGATGGTTTGGGTCGTTATTACAAAGAGACGATTAACGAGTCAGATGCGGCGGCAGTTGATGTAGTGGCAGAGTTGAAATCAGCCAAGGTCGATGTGCTTATCTGCTATCTACCAGTTGGTTCAGAGGAGGCAGCAAAGTTTTACGCCCAATGCGCAATTGATGCTGGGTGTGCCTTTGTTAACGCCCTTCCTGTCTTTATTGCATCTGATCCAGTGTGGGCTGATAAGTTTAAAAAAGCTGGACTGCCAATTGTTGGCGATGATATTAAATCCCAAGTTGGCGCCACCATCACTCACCGAATTATGGCCAAGCTATTCCAAGATCGTGGTGTCCATCTTGACCGCACCTACCAATTAAATGTGGGTGGAAATATGGATTTTAAAAACATGTTAGAGCGTGATCGATTGGAATCTAAGAAGATTTCTAAGACCCAATCAGTGACCTCACAATTAGATTATGACCTGGGCGCAAAAAATGTACATATTGGGCCATCTGATTACATTCCATGGCTTGATGATCGCAAGTGGGCCTATGTCCGCCTTGAAGGAAGAGCCTTTGGGGATGTGCCATTAAATCTGGAATACAAGCTAGAGGTTTGGGATTCACCAAACTCAGCTGGGGTAATTATCGACGCGCTTCGTTGCGCCAAGATTGCCCTAGATCGCAAGATTGGTGGACCACTTCTTTCACCATCTAGTTACTTTATGAAATCACCACCAGAGCAGTACACCGATGAACAGGCATTTACCAAGGTTGAGCAATTTATCGAAGGCAGTATCGAACGCTAAAAAAGTCGTAGTTTTTAAACTTCTAAGATTTACTTTTAAGGAGTTTAAAATTTCTTAATGACAGTGTTGCATACAATGTCTACTGCCATCGGGAAGTATCTGTAAATGTTTGCAGGGGAGATTTAATTTATCAAAAGCACGATCACCAAAATGGGTCCGATAGGCAAGTGCTAGTAAAACCCTTAAATTAATCTCTGTATTTGACCGCAAGGTAAAAGCTTGAGCCACCCGAGAGACGGTATTTTCTATCACCTTCTCGGTATGGGAAGTAGCTTGGGCAATTGCTGCGTTTGTTAGGCCATCGCATAAGTGCTCACAAACTAATTGCTCAAAAGGTGTCAGTGGGCGCACAATCAAATTTACCTGCAACTGCGCCTCCGTTCTTAAGCCCTCAATCTAGCCCATATATTTAAGTAAATTTTGATTTATTGCTCACTTATCTTGAGTATTATTACACCATGAGTTTTATAAAAGTAGAACAAATTGGCCCAGTGCTAGCACTCACCTTAAATAGGCCAGAAAAGAAAAATGCCATCACACAGGAGATGTATCAAACTTTAGCTACAAAGATCAATGAGGCAGCAGCAGATTTTGCAATCAGAGTAGTTGTAATCAACTCCAACGGAGATGCATTTACCGCTGGCAATGACATAAATGATTTTGCAAATAATCCAGCCATGGGTGAGGGATCACCAGTATTTAACTTTTTATTTGCTATCCACAATTTTCCTAAGCCATTAATTGCAGCGGTCAAAGGTCGGGCAGTTGGTATCGGCACCACAATGCTGATGCACTGCGATTTAGTAACTGCAAATCCAGATACTAAGTTTTCTATGCCCTTTGTCTCTCTCGGCTTGGTGGCAGAAGGTGGCTCTAGTTACTTATTTCCCAGATTAGTAGGACATGCCAAGGCGGCAGAGATATTGCTTACCGGTCGAACATTTTCTGCAGATGAAGCGCTGGCAATGGGATTAATCAACAAAATCAGCACAGATGAATTCGCAGCGGCGATGGAGTTTGCCAATGAGATTGCCGAACAACCACCTGAGGCGGTTATAAATACCAAGGCGCTGCTAAAAAGTGGCTCACATGAAGCGCTAAATCAAGTGATGCGAGCTGAGGGTGAATTATTTAGAATGGCAGCAGAATCTGATGAGGCTCAGCAAGCATTTATGAATTTCTTAGCTAAAAAAAGTAAGGTGAAGTAATGACATTAGCCGGCAAACGAATTTTTATAACAGGTGGCTCCCGTGGGATTGGTCTTGCCATCGCCCTTCGGGCCGCCA
>Ga0209444_10001910_pt1 | contig 11470 bp, 10 predicted proteins | sample LauGreFaBDMM15DN_2_FD_188215 | JGI IMG/M metagenome (GOLD analysis project Ga0209444, IMG submission 188215) | Freshwater lake microbial communities from Lake Michigan, USA - Fa13.BD.MM15.DN (SPAdes) (version 2) | ecosystem: Environmental > Aquatic > Freshwater > Lake | place: Lake Michigan...
GCTCCAGCCAAGGCAGCTCCTGCGAAAGCAGCTCCAGCCAAGGCGGCTCCTGCGAAAGCAGCTCCAGCCAAGGCAGCTCCTGCGAAAGCAGCTCCAGCCAAGGCGGCTCCTGCAAAAGCAGCTCCATCCAAGGCGGCTCCTTCAAGACCTGCAACAAAAGCCCACGGGAAAAAAGTTCCTACCATTTCTGTGGAAGTGAGGTTTGCTGAAACCAGCAAAGTGCCAGTCAGCCCCGCAGAAGTGCGCAAGGCTCTCAGGGCAAAAGAAGCAAAAAAGGAAACGAAGGTTGTTGTCATGCCCAAAATCAATTCGAAATCTTCCCGAAAATATGAGCCAGCGTTTACCAAATCTGTGCTTGATGCGAAAGAGGTCTTTGCCCCAATGGCTCCTACACAGCGTTACTCCGATGCTGAACTTTTGGAATTCCGTGAGTTGGTACAAAACAAGCTCAATACGGCAAAGCAGGAACTCAATTATCTCAATGGGTTGATCACAAGAAAGGATTCTATGAGCGGAGGAGATTCAGACAACCGCTACATGACCATGGAAGACGGAAGCCTCAGCATGGAACGTGAGCAGCTCAGCCAGATGGCCAGCAGGCAAATTGACTTCATCGAAAAGCTTGAAAAAGCAATGATGAGGATTCAAAACAAAACCTATGGCATTTGCAGGGTTACTGGAAAGTTGATCGACAGGGCCAGGTTAAGAGCAGTTCCTCATGCAACCCTCAGCATGGAAGCCAAGACGAACATGAATAAACCAGGAAGTTCCTACAACCAGTAAAAATGGTGTGAATCAATCAATGCATCTGTTGCATAGACACCAGTTTGCTATAGATTCCCTTTGATTGGATCAGCTCATCGTGTTTGCCCCTTTCTGCAATTGTTCCTTCATGCAATACAATGATCTCATCTGCATGCCTGATCGTAGAAAGCCTGTGCGCGATAATGATGCTGGTGCGGTCTTTCATCAGTTTATTGATGGCATCCTGAACCCATTTTTCGCTCTCGGTATCCAATGAAGATGTTGCTTCATCCAGGATTAAAATCGGGGGATTTTTTAATACGGCCCTTGCGATGGTTAACCTTTGTCTTTCTCCACCACTTAATTTTGATCCCCGGTCGCCTACCAAACTGGTATATCCTTCCTCTTTATTTTCTATGAAAAGGTGTGCATTCGCAATGGTGGCAGCAGCCATTATTTCATCGATTGTAGCTTTTTCATTGCCAAGAGAGATATTGGCCCTGATGGTATCATTGAAAAGAATGGGCTCCTGGGTTACAATCCCCATGAGGTTGCGGAGGTCTTTGATCTTGTATTTTTTGATGTTGATGCCATCAATCAGTACCTCCCCGGATGTTGCATCATGAAAACGGGGGATGAGATCGGCCAGGGTCGATTTTCCTGCCCCCGATGATCCAACAAGGGCGATGGTCTGGCCTTTTTTGATGGTCAGGTTAATCCTGGTCAAAATACTTTTGTCGGGATAGGCAAAAACAACATCCCTGAGTTCAATTGTTTGATTAAAGGATGCTATAGGCAAAGGATTAGGGTCCTCCATTACCGCTTGCTCCTCCATGATCAGTTTTTGAATGCGTTCTATGCTGGCGGCCCCTCTTTGTATATTATAGGACGCTGTGCTGAAAGCTTTGAGCGGATTGATGATTTGGGTGAAGATGGCGATGAATGTCAGGAAATCGGGTCCGTTGAGTGAAAAATCATGGTTCAAAACCAGGCTTCCTCCGTAATACAATACACAGGAAACGGCGATGATGCCCAGTGTTTCTGAGACTGGCGAGGCAAGGTCCCTTCTTCGAATGGCCCTGTTCTTGATGTCAAAGAGATCATGGTTTTCTTTCTTGAAGCGCCTCAGCTGCTGTTCTTCGGCATTGAATGCCTTCACGACCCGGATGCCCCCAAGGGTCTCTTCAATGGTGCTGAGGATCTCTCCCAGTTTTTCCTGCACACCGGTTGATACTTTTTTCAGTGATCTGCCAATCCTTCCAATCACGAGTCCTGCAATCGGGAGGAAAAGCAATAGAAAAATAGACAATTCAGGGCTGAGGCTTACCATGGCAAGCAGGTAAAAAGCAATCAGGATGGGTTCCTTGAAAAAGCTTTCCAGAAAACTGATGGTAGAAAATTCGACATCCTGGAGGTCGTTGGTGAGGCGGCTCATGATGTCACCCTTTCTTTGTTCATTAAAAAAGCCTATTGGTAGACTGAGAATTTTGCTGAACATATCTGTTCGCATGTCGTTGATGATGCTGTTTCTGATGGGTGTCAACAGGTACAATGAAAAATAAAGGAATAGGTTTTTGAGCATGATGGCTGTTACCATCACGATACAAATGATGCCCAATGCCTTGATTTTCCCCTGGTCTGATGCCATCAATACAGTAAGTTGATTGTTTAGAAGGTCTGACAGGCTTCCAAGCTTGAACCTTGAGGGTTGTATTCCACCATTTCCCTGCAATCCAAAAATCAGGGTGAGAAAGGGTGCCAACATGGCGAGTGAAATCAAGGAAAACAGTGCAGAAAGGATGTTGAGTGAAAAATATCCAATCACCAGTTTTGGATACTTTTTTATATAAGAAAAGATGATTTGGAGACTTTTCATTTGCGTTCTCTACGTTTTTTCAGAATTAGCACCAAAAGTAACTAATTTTACATCCATCAAGTGATCAGTTATGGAGGAAAGCAAAAGACAGAAACAGGTGGCCGGCGTGATTCAGGAGGAAATGAACGATATTTTTCTCCGGATGGGGTTGAACATGAGCAGTGGCGGAATGGTATCCATTGCCGCCGTTAAGGTTACTCCAGACCTGCTTGAGGCCAGGGTTTACCTCAGTTTATTTCAGGTAAAGGATGCAGAAGCCGTGATTGCTAAAATTGAAGAGCGGAAAGGTGAGTTGAGAAGACAATTGGGCGAAAGGGTTAAGCAGCAATTGAGAAGGGTGCCTGAGTTGCGTTTTTTCAAGGATGATACCCTTGATCATGTGTTCAAAATGGAGGAAATCTTCAAAAAGATCAACGAAGAACGCGACAAATGAACCTTACGATGATCCTGAAATTTTCATGGCGTTATTTCAGGGCCAAAAAGTCAACCAATGCCATCAACATCATCTCTTGGGTGAGTGTGGTTGCCATCATGTTTAGCACAGCGTCCCTTATCATTATCCTGAGTGCTTTCAATGGATTTGAATCGCTGGTAAAATCACTCTATTCCTCCTTTTATCCTGAATTAAGGATTGGTCCGGAAAAAGGGAAGACAATCAACCTCACTGTTGAACAGCTTAATCAGCTCAGGGGTATTCCTGGTGTTACAGCCTTCACCCTTGTTGCAGAGGAGAGGGCCTTGTTGCAAAATGGATCTTTACAAACTGTTGTCAATATCAAAGGTGTAGACAATCAATATGCACAGGTTTCCGGATTGCCCAACAACATCTACAGAGGCAAATTCAATACAGGAGATGATCAAAAGCCTGGGCTTGTTATGGGGGTTGGTGTTGAACAGATGCTGGGATTGGCCTCTGACAGGAGCATCTATCCAGTATCCATTTATTTACCGAAGAAAAATATATCATCGGCTGACCCTTCTGCCGCACTGGGTCTTGCCATGGGATACCCGCAGGGTAGCTTTGCCATCCAAACCGAATTTGACAACAAGTATGTGGTTACCAACCTTGATTTTGTCAAATCATATACAGGACTGGGAGTCAATGAATTCAGTGGGGTGGAAATCAAGGTAGATGCAACGGTAAATATTGAAAATGTTTCATCTGCGGTGAAATCCCTGTTGGGGAAGGGGTACAAAATTGAAAACAGGTTTGAGCAGAACCGGATGTTGTATACCACCATTCGCCTTGAGAAGCTTGCGATTTATGGTATCTTTTCATTGATCCTCATTGTTGCTGCCTTTAACATGGTTGGGGCATTGAGCATGCTGGTGATGGAAAAGAAAAAAGATATTCAGGTATTGAAGGCCATGGGTGCAGACCAAGGCCTGCTGCAAAAAATATTTTTGGCAGAAGGCATGCTGCTTTCTTTTATTGGTATGGCCGGTGGAATGGCCATCGCATTGGGGCTCTATTTTTTACAGACCAGGTTCAAGTTGGTTCCGTTGGAAGGCGCAACCTTTTTGATTGATTATTATCCCGTAAAATTGCTCATGACAGATTTTCTGCTGGTTGCCTCTACTGTTTTGTTGATTGGCATCCTGGCATCATGGATGCCGGCAAGAAGGGCTGCATTGGCTGTGGTTGACCTAAGGGTTTGAGATCAATAATCTCCCATCGTTTCTGGAAGTTGGGCCAAGGCTTTGGCCAATTGATCGTCATTGGGTGCGATACCATGCCAGCCATGGTCATTTTCCATGAAGTCAACGCCTTTTCCCATCAGGGTATGCATCATGATGGCAATGGGTTTGCCATGGCCGGTCAATGATTTGGCTTCTTCAAGCACCTTGACTACATCATCCATGTCATTGCCTTGCATGCTGAGGGTTGTCCATCCAAAGGCCTCAAATTTTTCGCTGATGTTGCCCAGCGATATGACCTGTTCTGTTGGGCCGTCAATCTGCTGGCCATTCCAGTCAATTGTTGCAATCAGGTTATCAACCTTGTGGTGGGCAGCAAACATCAATGCTTCCCAAATCTGGCCTTCCTGCAACTCTCCATCTCCATGAAGGGTGTAGACCAGCCGGTCATCGCCATTGAGCTTTTTGGCGAGGGCCGCTCCAATGCCCACACTGAGTCCTTGTCCGAGTGATCCGGAGGCAATCCTGATGCCTGGCAGGTGTTCATGGGTGGTGGGGTGCCCTTGTAGCCTGGTATTTAATTTTCTGAAAGTTCCCAATTCACCGACAGGAAAATAACCTGTACGGGCAAGGCAGGAATAAAGCAAAGGAGAGATATGCCCATTGGAAAGAAAAAAAAGATCTTCACCAACCCCATCCATGTTGAAGGAGGGGTCATGTTTCATTGTCTTGAAGTAGAGGGCAGTCAGGAAATCAGCACAGCCCAAAGACCCCCCAGGATGTCCGCTCTGAACACCATGAACCATGCGTACAATATCTCTTCTGATCTGGGAGGCTGTTTCCTGCAATGAAGCCATGGGATGGGTATTTTCGCAAAACTAATGCTTTTGGGAAATTTATGCAGTCAGGATGATTTATTTATTAAAAATTATATCCATATAACAATCTATTAACATACGTCTCATATGTTAATTTTCTATATTTGCATTTTAAAATTCCTAATTTCTTATTGCGAAACCCCATTTTTTATTATCCATAACTTTAAACACGAAGGATGGGCTTGGTGCTTTTGGCTTCTCTTGTTTCTTTCATTGTTGCTTTTGTAGCGATACCTGTGGTCATAAAGATTGCTGATGAAAAAAAGCTGTTTGATCTTCCTGATGAAAGAAAAATACATTTTACACCCATCCCATCTTTGGGGGGCATAGGAATTTTTGTTGCACTCATGTTGTCGGTTTCTACAATGGTTTCTTTTGCAGAAAATCCTGGCTTACAGTATTTTTTTGGGGCTTCCGTCATCATTTTTTTCCTTGGTTTAAAAGATGATATCCTGTTGATTTCACCTGTAAAAAAGTTTTTAGGACAGTTTATTGCGGCTTTCTTGTTGGTGTATCCAGGTCATTTCCAATTGACATCCTTGCATGGCTTTTTGGGGCTGACCGCGTTGAACCCTATATTTTCATTGCTTTTTTCATTCATCACCATCCTGGTTGTAGTGAACGCTTTCAATCTCATCGATGGGGTTGATGGCCTGGCAGGTACCTTGGGGCTGGTCTCCACATTATTTTTTGGCGTGGTGTTTGCCATTGAAAAAGATTTTTCTTTTGCCATTCTTTCTTTTTCGATGGCAGCAAGCCTTTTGGCATTCCTCTTTTATAATTTCTCCCCTGCAAAAATTTTCATGGGAGATACAGGCTCACTGTTGCTGGGTTTGGTTAATGCAGTCTTGGTGATCAGGTTTATCAATACCGCAAGTCTACCTGGAACAGTGTTGCAGTTTTCAGCAGCTCCTGCCATTGGTTTTGCCGCACTTTTCGTTCCCTTGATGGACACCCTTAGGGTGACTGTTGTAAGGGTTTACCAGGGTCGCTCCCCCTTTGATCCTGATGTGAATCACATCCATCACTTGTTGATGAAACGGGGACTTTCTCACATGCAAATTACAGGCCTGCTTGGACTCCTCGCAATAGGATTCATTGCTTTTGCCATTTTTGCCCAGTCAATGGGCATCAATTTTGTGATTGCTGGCCTTTTCCTTATTGGCACAGGCATCGCTGCCTATTGCAAATTAATGCCCCAGCCTTTGTCTAAAACTGCCCATATCATCGACGCCTCTCCATCTGCCAGGGTAAATGAGCCTACCATTATTCTTAAAAACATTTCTTCCAAGCCAGAACTGAACAATTAGCCTCAGTTTTATATTCCTCGTTTTATTTTCATTCAGTAGATTTGCAGACAAAATTCCCCTTTATGTCTGAAGAACTTGAATTGCAGCTGTTAGATGCTACTGCCACGATGGAAAAAGCAATTTCACATCTTGAATCAGAGCTTACTAAAATACGTGCCGGCAGGGCAAATCCTCAGATGTTTGATGGACTTACTGTAGATTATTATGGTGCTCCAACCGGAATTGCCCAGGTGGCCAATATTTCTGTTGCTGATGCCAGAACCCTTACCATTCAGCCCTGGGAGAAGAACATGTTGCAACTGATTGAGCGTTCCATCATTGCCGCCAATATAGGTGTGACCCCACAAAATGATGGTAGCATCATCCGCATTTTTCTTCCCCCCATGACCGAGGAACGAAGGAAAGAAATAGTAAAAAGGGTTCAAAATGAAGGCGAACAATCCAAAGTGGCCATCCGCAACATCAGAAGGGACGCCATTGAACAAGTGAAAAAAATGCAGAAGAACGGTTTGAGCGAGGACATTGCTATAGATGCTGAAAAGGAAATTCAGGAAATGACCAATACGTTCATTGCGCTGATAGAAAAGCATCTTGCTGCCAAGGAAAAGGAAATCATGAGTGTATAAGTCTATTTGTTGGCCAGTCTTACGCCTGCAAGAATAACCGCCATTCCTGCGACTTGAAGACCAGTAATGGTTTCCCCAGCAACAAAGCCCCATCCCAATGCCACCAATGGAATGCCATACGTTACCATGGATGCAAAAACAGGACCCGCCTTTTTCATCAAGGTATAGAAAATGACGGATGCCAGACAGGTGCTAACTATACCCAAAACAACTCCTGCAATTGTTCCTCTGGTCAAACTGCCATTTAGGAGATTCGGATCAGAGAAATAGCCTGTTGAGGCCAGGATGATCAGGTTAGGAATGATCAACGCAGTAAAGGCAATGGTTGCTATATGAAGGGGTGCAACGTCTTTAAGGTATTGGTTCACCACATTTACATTCAATCCATAGCAAATGGTGGCAATAATGACGAAAAAAGTATAGCCAATGTATTGCATGTTGATCTGCCTGGAAGCGCCAAAAACCAAGACCAGCATACCGGCAAAGCCTAGCAACATCCCGACCCATTTGATCCAGCCTACCTTAAGGTTGAAGAACAGCATTCCGATGGCCAGGGTAAAAATCGGGGTCAAGGCATTGAGTATTCCAGCAATCGAACTGTCGATTTTGGTTTGGGCAATGCAAAATAGGTAGGCCGGCAAAAGGGTTCCCAAAAATCCTGAAAGGATCAGGGCGGGTACCGCTTTTTTCGGAACAGCCCTGTAAGCAGTTCTTATCCATGGAAGCATGATCAGTCCGGCTGAGATAATCCTGATGGAAGCCAGTTGGTATGGACTCAGTATTTCCATTCCTCCTTTCATGATGATGAAAGAGCTTCCCCAGGTGAGGCAGAGAATGACGAAGAGGATCCATTTCACGCTAAACAATTTTTGGACCGCGAAGGTCGTTAAAATTGCCCATCCATCTTCATTCTTTTGCATCAATTTACTATATTTGTCGCCATACCTACTTCAAATCAACCGTTTTGAATACTGTTTCTTACCAGATCAGATTGCCTCAGTTTGAAGGTCCATTCGACCTTTTACTTTTCTTCATTGAAAGAGATGAACTTGATATTTATAATATTCCCATCACCAGCATCATTAATGACTTTTTGGCTTTTATCAAAAAGTCTGAAGAAGACAATATTGAATTAAGCAGTGAATTCATCCTTTTCATATCAACACTCATCAGGATCAAAGCAAAAATGTTGCTTCCCCGAAAAGAGCTGGATGACCATGGAAATGAAATTGATCCGAGGAAAGAATTGATTGATAAAATTCTTGAATATAAAAAATTCAAGGAGGCCTCATTGAAGCTTGCGGAGCTTGAACAACAGCGGATGTTCATGGTGAAAAGGGGAAATCTCCAACAGGATCTTTATGCCATAGGTGAGGAGTCATCAGAAGGAACGGAAATTCAATCCATCTCGCTTTTCAAACTGATGAAAGTCTTTGAAAAGGTGATGCAAAGGGTGCATGACCGCCAGAACAAACCGCAGCATGTAGTATACAGGTACAATTATACCATGGATGAAACCCGTGAGTATGTATTGAAAGCAAGCGCGCAAGAAAAAACCATGTCTTTTGAAAAGGTATTCGACATTTGTCAAGACAGGCTGCATGCTATTTTCCTGTTTCTTACCGTATTGGAACTTGTTCAACAAAGCTATTTGGCCATCATCATTGGCGAAGGCAAGAACAATTTCATCATTGAATTCAATGATGAACGCCCTGAAGATCAGTTGGTCAGCATTATTGAATAACGCTCACAACAACTTTCATCATCTCCCTTGCGGTTGTAGCAATCGCTTCAGCATCATAATGGCATTCTTTGTGCAATTCCTTCTGGGAGCCATGTTCAACAATGCGGTCAGGGATCCCCAGGATCCTTACATCAGCCTTGTAGCCATTGTCAGCCATGAATTCTAAAATTGCGGAACCAATTCCTCCGACAACAGTTCCATCTTCAACAGTGATGATTTTGTTGTAAGTGGAAAATACCTCATGAAGCATCTCTTCATCAAGCGGTTTTGCAAACCGCATGTCATAGTGACCAGGGGTAATGCCATCAGCCATCAGGTTTCTGATGGCAGCAGCAGCAAAATTGCCCGGATGCCCAAATGATAGGATGGCAATTTCTTTTCCTTCTTTGAGTTTACGTCCTTTGCCTATCTCAATTTCCTTCATGGTTGTTTTCCAATCAGGCATCATGCCCTCTCCCCTTGGATAGCGAATGACAAAAGGTAATTTGGTGGTTTCAAGCTGTGCCGTATACATGAGATCCCTCAACTCTGCCTCATTCATGGGGGCTGAAACAATCATGTTGGGGATGCAGCGCATGTAGGGGATGTCATAGACACCGTGGTGCGTAGGTCCATCATCGCCCACCAGTCCTGCACGGTCCAGACAAAATACCACCGGTAGTTTTTGGATGGCCACATCATGCACCACCTGATCATATGCCCGTTGCATAAAGGTGGAATAGATGTTGCAAAAGACTTTCAATCCCTGTGTTGCCATGCCTGCACTCAATGTTACAGCATGTTGTTCGCAGATGCCAACATCAAAGGCCCTGTCAGGCATTTCATCCATCATGAACTTCAGGGATGAACCTGAAGGCATTGCCGGGGTAATGCCAAAGATCTTCTTGTTTTTTTCAGCCAGTTCAACAATGGTCTTGCCAAATACGTCCTGGTATTTTGGAGGCTGGGGTGTATCAAATATTTTTTTGTAAATCTCGCCAGTCACTTTATCAAATAAACCTGGGGCATGCCATTTGGTCTGGTCCTTTTCAGCCAGTGCGTATCCTTTTCCCTTGGTGGTAATGATATGGAGCAGCTTGGGGCCAGGTATGTCCCTCAGGTCTTTCAGGGTGTCAACCAGTTTGGTAATATTGTGTCCATCGATAGGCCCGAAATACCGCATGTTCATGGATTCGAACAGGTTGCTTCTTTTGTTGATGAAGCCCTTGATGCTGTGTTCGAGCTTACTGGCCATTTCCCTGCTGAAATTTCCTCCAATGGGAAGTTTTCCGAGGGTGTTCCAGATGTCATCTTTCAGTTTATTGTAGGTATGTGAAGTGGTGATGTCTGTCAGGTATTCTCTCAATGACCCTACATTGGGGTCAATGCTCATGCAATTGTCATTCAGGATAACCAACATGTCTGCATCTGTTACACCTGCATGGTTCATGGCTTCGAAGGCCATTCCTGCTGTCATTGAACCATCGCCAATAACAGCCACGGATTTTCTGTCTTTCTCACCATTGTACTTTGCGGCCATGGCCATACCCAATGCTGCAGAAATAGAAGTGGAGGAGTGGCCTACGCCAAAAGCATCGTAGGGGCTTTCTGTCCTTTTGGGAAATCCACTGAGTCCACCGTATTTTCTGTTGGTATGGAAATTATCCCTTCTTCCTGTAAGTATCTTGTGGCCATAGGCCTGGTGGCCCACATCCCAGACCAATTGGTCGTAGGGGGTATTGTAAACATAATGCAGGGCTACGGAAAGTTCAACAACGCCAAGGCTGGCTGCAAAATGCCCTCCGTGTACACTCACAACATCAACGATGTATTGTCTCAGTTCATCACAAACCTTGTACAGTTCATCCTTCCCTATTTTTTTTAAGTCGTCAGGGGAGTTGATTTGTTTGAGCAAAGCACCGGCTTCGATTTCTGTCATATTGAATCCAATTTGAATCTGTAGGATTTTAAACAAGGTCCGCTGGCATTTGTTCGCGGCATCTTGCTCTTTGGCCATTATAAAGTTAGTCATAATCAGCCAACTTTTGTGTCAACGTATCATTGGACGGGCAGAAGTATACAACAAAGAAGACCTCATGGTGAGGCCTTCTTTTCTTTATGGGGTACGGATCAATTTTTGAGTACTCTTGCAACCTGGGTCTCACCCGTGCTTGTTTTTTTAAGGGATACAAGGTAAAGGCCTTTTGCAAGTTTGCTGGTCAACAACCGGATGTTGTTTTGGCCAATCTTCAGCGGGTACCGATCAGCCAGAACAACCTGGCCTGCAGGCGACATGACGTTGATCAATAAAACATCCTCATTTGTAGCATACTGGCTCAGACCAAGAAAATCAGTGAATGGATTAGGGGCGATGCTGACCAATTGGTTATTGCTGGAAGACCTAACGAGGTTAACAATCCTGGAATAGCTTGTCTTGTTGTTGTCATCTGTCATGGCCAATCTGAAATAGCTTGCTGACCCAGCTTCGCTGGTGAAGACAATATTTTGTAAGCCCATGCGATCGGCAAATGGGATGTCGGCGACTTTGTAGAACTTCTTGCCATCAAGGCTGGATTCCAAAGCAAGCATTATCATGTCTGCATCCGTTTCAATGTCGATGTTGAACCTGTTCATTTTCCCAACATTGGAACCTGTAAACTGCTTGAGTTTGATGG
>Ga0209444_10001915_pt1 | contig 11446 bp, 11 predicted proteins | sample LauGreFaBDMM15DN_2_FD_188215 | JGI IMG/M metagenome (GOLD analysis project Ga0209444, IMG submission 188215) | Freshwater lake microbial communities from Lake Michigan, USA - Fa13.BD.MM15.DN (SPAdes) (version 2) | ecosystem: Environmental > Aquatic > Freshwater > Lake | place: Lake Michigan...
TTTCGCCATACATGCGCTCAAGTCCTGCTTGCATGATGTGACCAATTTCATATCCGTAGGCCGGGTCGTAGCTAATCACCGCGGTGTTAGTTGATGCCAGTAGCGGCGAGTGGCCATCGGCGTGCTGCAAACCCTCACCAGTTAGAGTGGTGCGACCTGCGGTCGCGCCAATCATAAAGCCCCTAGTCATTTGATCAGTCGCTGCCCAAATAGCATCGGCCGTGCGCTGGAATCCAAACATCGAATAGAAAACGTAAATGGGAATCATCGGCTGGCCCTGAGTTGCGTAGCTTGATCCAACAGCTGTGAAGGCAGCTACCGATCCCGCTTCATTAATTCCGGTGTGCAGTATCTGCCCAGTCTCTGACTCTTTGTAGTTCAGCAGTAGATCGCGGTCGACTGATAAGTAATGCATTCCAGCAGGGTTATAAATCTTTGCGGTTGGAAAGAATGCATCCATTCCAAATGTTCTTGCCTCGTCAGGAATGATTGGAACAATTCTTGGACCAAGTTCTGAAGATCGCAGAAGATCTTTGAGCAATCTCACGAACGCCATGGTTGTGGCAACCTCTTGAGTTCCAGAGCCAGCCTTTGCGATGTCATAAGTTTTGTTTTCTGGCAAAGCGAAGCTCACATACTTGCTTCTTCTTTCTGGAAGGTAGCCACCTAATTCGCGACGACGCTCATGCATGTATTGGATCTCTGGAGTTGAATCGCTCGGCTTGTAATACGGAGGCTGATAGGGATCGCGCTCTAGCTCGGCGTCAGAGATTGGAATGTGAGTCTCATCGCGGAACTGCTTTAGATCAGCCAGGGTTAGCTTCTTCATCTGGTGAGTTGCGTTTCGACCCTCGAAGGTCTTGCCAAGGGTGTAACCCTTGATGGTCTTGGCGATTATTACCGTCGGTTGACCCTTGTGCTCGGTTGCGGACTTGTAGGCAGCGTAGATCTTCTTGTAGTCGTGGCCACCTCGTCTTAGACCCCAAAGCTGGTCGTCGGTCATCGACTCGACCATCTTGGCGGTTCTTGGGTCGCGGCCAAAGAAGTTTTCTCTTACAAAAGCCCCAGACTCGGTTTTGTAGGTTTGGTAGTCACCATCGGGGGTTCTGTTCATTAAATCTACAAGTGCACCTTCAGTGTCTGCGCTAAGCAGTGGATCCCACTCACGACCCCAGATGACCTTGATGACGTTCCAGCCGGCACCTCTAAAGAATGACTCGAGCTCCTGAATAATCTTTCCGTTACCTCTAACTGGGCCATCCAGGCGCTGCAGGTTGGCGTTAACAACGAAAGTTAGGTTGTCTAGACCGTCGTTGGCGGCAAGTTGCAGTGCACCGCGGCTTTCAACCTCGTCAAGCTCGCCGTCTCCAAGGAAGGCCCAAACGTGCTGGGCAGAAGTGTCACGGAAGTTGCGATTATGCAGGTAGCGGTTGAACTGCGCTTGGTAAATCGCATTTATCGGCCCAAGCCCCATCGAAACTGTTGGGAACTGCCAAAACTCTGGCATAAGCCTAGGGTGTGGGTAAGAAGAGAGTCCTCCGCCTGGGTGAGATTTCTCCTGACGGAAACCATTTAGCTGGTTTTCGGAAAGCCTGCCTTCCAAAAATGCTCTGGCATAAGGACCGGGGGAGGCGTGACCTTGAACAAATATTTGATCGCCGCCGGACGGGTGATCTTGACCTTTAAAGAAGTGATTGAAACCAACTTCATATAAAGAAGCAGAGGAAGCAAAAGTTGAGATATGCCCACCGACCGCAATTCCTGGGCGTTGAGCTCGGTGCACCAGCATCGCTGCGTTCCAGCGCATCCAAGAACGGTATGTTCTTTCGATTTTTTCATCACCTGGAAAAGCTGGTTCGTCTTCTGGGGAAATCGTGTTTATGTAATCGGTAGTTGGCACTAGCGGAACATTAAGCTGCAGTTCGTGAGAGCGTCTAAGAAGATTGAGCATTAACTCTCTGGCGCGACCGCGACCGCGGGTTGCTGACGCCTGAGAAAGAGATTCCAGCCACTCGGAGGTTTCCTGAGGATCCATGTCTGGATTGGAAACTGCGTAGGCGTCATTGTTGTTAATTGACAATGAAATCCTTTCTAAAAAGAGTCTTCGCTAATGTTTTTTGACAGCGAACCATTTAGGGCTCTGGATAGGGCCAATATGAAGTTTACCTATTCAAGATGGGGTTATTTGAACCCAATACCAGGGCCTACTATTGAACCAAGTGTTTAAACCAAGGAGATGAAATGGCTGCAGAAGTAGGCGAAAAGGCCCCAGATTTTGAGCTAAACAACCAGCACGGAGAGCTTGTGAAGCTTTCCTCTTATGTAGGGAAAAAGCCAGTGGTGCTGGTTTTCTACCCACTCTCGTTCTCGGGCACCTGCACAGGAGAGCTTTGCGAGCTGAGGGACAACATTTCTCTGTTTGAGTCAGCGGACACTGAGCTTTTGGCTATTTCTGTGGACTCGAAATACACCCAGAAGATCTTTGCTGACCAGGAGGGCTACAAGTTTCAGGTGTTAGCCGACTTTTGGCCACACGGCGGCGTTGCAAAGCAATACGGGGTCTTCATGGAAGAAGCTGGCATTGCAAAGCGCGGCACCTTCTTGATTGATAAAGAAGGCGTAATTCAGGCCAAGTTTGTCAACGGCCCTGGCGAAGCCAGGGACCTAGGAAGCTACAAAGAGGCTCTAGCGGCTTTGTAGTAGAGTTTTGTAGTTGCCTTACGGCGCATGTTTGAGGGCCTTTAGCTCAGTTGGTAGAGCGCCACGTTTACACCGTGGATGTCATCGGTTCGAGCCCGGTAGGGCCCACAGATAGCGAGTCAGGATACCCCGGCGTTAGGATTTGGTCATGGAATCTCCAACACCCCCAACCCCTCGTGCCATGTCAGATGACGAGCTAAACGCCGAGGTAATGAGGTTGCAGTCTCAACCAGATGGCCTAATGGCTGCCATGGCTCTAATCGAAGCCCAAAACCTATTGAGGCAGCAAGATTCCTTCGCTTACTCACAGTGGCAACTTCAAGAGCAAATGAAAGCTGCCTCTGCGCCTGTAGAAGTTCGCGAGCCGGAGCCTAAAGCCGCAGAACCGGTCGTTACTCCTGCCGCAGTCGCGCCACCTGCTTCCCCAGGAACTGCAGTAGCGGAAGAATCAAGCGTTGATGAAATCGTTGCGGTTCTAAACAGTAACTATGCCAATTCTGACAACGAGGGGTCCGCTCCCTTGTTGCCACCAGTACCAGCTTTAGCACCTGCAAGCAAAAAAATCAGTTTCGATCAGCTAATTTCTGGCGAAGAAGAATCGGTTGCAGATTTGTTACCTAACCCCGCAGACACTTCTGTTCAACCAGAGCTAGCTGAAGATGAAGACGGGGCTCAGGTTATTGGGGTAACTAGAACCAAAACATCGGCTGCACTGAGTTGGTCGTGGATCTCGATAGCTTCTTCACCTTTGGTTTTGGTCCTAGCCGCGTTCCTTAAAGAATCCGGCACGTCTTTGGCGCAGTCGCTTGTTGTAATGTCTGGACTGATTGTTACAACAGCTGTTTTAGCTGGCATTGGATCGGTTGCCGCTAAGCGTGGCTCAAACCCAATAGGGGTGGTAGCCAGAGCTGCGTTTGGGGTTTGGGGTAACGTGTTGCCGGCAATTGCAATGCTGCTTGTGAAGATTATTTGGTCTATTGCACTATTGATTTTTGCGGCGAGAATTTTGTCTCCGCTATTGGCCAGTCAGCCTTGGTTTGCAGCTATTAGTTCGCAGTTTGTATTTCCGGCAGAATTTACTGCCTTGATGCTAACCACAGTTCTGATGGTCATGATTTCTGCTTTGGTTGCTGGATTTGGCGGCATAGCCATGCTTCGGTCCCAGCAAATAGCAGGAGCCTTCTCGCTAATTGGAATTTTGGGCATTGGCTACTACGTCTTTTCAACCAACTCAATTCTTGATCTACAGCAAGGCGAGTTGCTTGGAGCGCCGGCGCTTATAGACCTATCGATCTTTAGCTTTATGCTTTTTGGCTTCACTGTCTTTTCGCAAAGCGGTGACTTCGCCAGGAAGCTTCCGGTTGAAACCCCTGGAGCAAAGATTTTCTTCCTTTCTTTTGTGTCAACTCTGTTTATTCCTCTTGCCGTAGGAGTAATGGGAGTGCTTTGGATATTCATGGCCGAAGAAAGCTTTGGGCTGTTACTAACCGATCAATTGATTCCAACCATCGCTGCAGCGGCTCCTATTTGGGTCTTTATTGGATTTGTAGTTGCGGTAGGGCTGTCGGTGCTGCAGCTATTGGCAAACTCGATCTATTCTCTGGCAGGTGCCTTAGCGTCAGTCGGGGCAAAACTTCCTGGAGCAGTTTCTGTATTGCTACTTTCAATTGTTTTGCTGGCTGGAACATTGGTTTCCAGCATGCTGCTAGCAACATCTTCCGTGCTTGCGATGCTAATTGAATTGCTGCTTTTAGTTTCGGTGGTTGCGGCCTCATACAGCGGAATTGTGGTGGCTGATGCCCTGATACGCTCGCGCGATTACCACGAGGTTTCGCTCACTCGAGACTACGGTTTCTACGGTCGATTCAACTTCGCTAACCTCATCGGATTTATCTTGGCTGTGGCTCTTGGTTTTGGATACCTGAATGGAACCGGACTGCTCTCATCCTGGACCGGTTACCTCGGTGATTTCACACCAGCAATTTTTGATGTAGCAGGTTCCAACATTGGCATTGCAATGGCCTTTGGTCTTGCCATCTTGTTTCCGGTTTTGTTTGGAATTCCAAGGATCAAAAACCAAGAAACTAAGCTCGTGGAGTTGGATGAGCGCCGAGAGGAACTCAAGGAATACCTAGACACGGCTAACTAGGCGTATGTCAGTCAAGTTATCAAAGCTCCTTTCGGTATTCGAAACACTCTGGCCACAATCCGGTGCTGACGAGTGGGACCAAGTCGGACTTGCCAGTGGCTCGGCGAATCAAGAAGTGGACAGCGTCCTTTTGTGCGTCGACCCAACACTTGCTGTTTTGCAGGAGGCCAAAGCCAAAAAGTGCCAATTGGTAGTTTCCCACCACCCACTTCTTCTTGAGGGTGTCCACACCGTTGCAGAAGGCGAGCTAAAAGGTGACATTCTTTCTTTTGCAATCACCAATTCAATTGCCCTATTTTCCGCACACACCAATGCAGACATTGTGCCCGGCGGAGTATCCGATGTCTTGGCCAGCAAGATCGGCATCAAAAACAGCGTCCCGCTAGTTGCCACTACAGCTGACTCTGGCCACGGCAGAATCGGCAATCTAGATCAAGCGATAACTGTGCGTGAACTAGCTCAAAAAATCAACGAGATACTGCCCGCTACCTACGCCCCAATTCGAGTGGCTGGAAATGCAACAGCGAGAGTTTCTAGGGTTGCCGTTGTTGGCGGCTCTGGGGCAAGTTTTCTTCCAGATGCAATCAGTGCAGGAGCCGAGTGTTTTGTAACAAGCGATCTAAAGCATCACGTGAGCCTGGATGCTGTTACCGACCAAGCTCAGAGCATTAGCCTTATCGACATCTCTCACTTCGCAGCGGAAAGCCTCTGGCTCGCGCCGGCTGCGGCGCAACTTGCACAACAAGTGCCGGGTGTCGAGTTTTTGGTTAGTGAAGAAAACACCGACCCATGGTCGCTAACGATCCCAGGAAAGTTATCATGATCGCGAGTTTGGCCGATCAAAAGCAGCTGTTAGCTATCGCATCACACGATGTCGAGCTGGCAAGAATTTCAAATTCGCGAAAGCAAGCCCAGGCCGAGGCTGAGCTTGATTCAGCTTCCTCCGAAACCTTGCGGTTATCAGATTTACTGATTGACGCCAGGAATGCAGTCGGTGAACTTGAGATGGAACTTAGTAGAGCCGAGGCTGATCTTGAGCTAGTAGCTAATCGAATTGCTAAAGATAACAAGCAGCTTTCTTCAACGAGTTCGGCCAAAGACGCTCAGGGAATAGAGCATGAACTTGTCACTTTAGGCACCAGAAAAACTGAGCTCGAGGATGCGGAACTACAGATTATGGAGCTTTTGGAAGCGGCCCAGCAGGGTCATGAAAAGCTAAAGCAAGAAAAGCAAGCGGCCGATGCCACCTTGGCAGCTTTGCAGCAGAGAATTTCCTCAGAGCTGGCTGATCTTGGAGCTCAGGCAGAAAGAGTTCAGTCTGAGCGTCGAAACGTTATGACCGGAATTGATCAAGAGCTTGCGGCTACTTACGAGCGAAAATACAGTCGAGGGGTTGCAGTTGGAAGATTGACGGGCAGAGATTGCGGGGCTTGCAGGCTCTCCATTACTGCAACTAGCTTTGAGGAGCTCATGGCCCTGCCTGCCGAAGAACTAGCCGAATGCCCAAACTGCCAAGCCTTCCTGGTGCGCTCATGAAACTAATCATTGAAGCCGACGGTGGCTCAAGAGGAAATCCTGGAATGAGCGGTGCCGGAGCGGTCGTTATCGAATCTGCAACAGGCAACATTGTTCGAGAGATATCCGAAGCCGTAGGAATAGCAACCAACAACGTTGCTGAATACTCGGCATTGATATTTGCCCTTGAGGCAGCGTTTGAGATTGACCCTGCTGCAGAGATTGTGGTTCGGATGGATTCCAAACTTGTTGTCGAGCAGATGAGTGGTCGCTGGAAGATCAAACACCCCGACATGCTTTCCTTAGGTGCAAGAGTCCAGCAGCTCATTGCGGGGAAAAACGTTGAGTTTGTGTGGATTCCGAGAGAGCAGAATGTTTTAGCCGACGCACTAGCCAACAAGGCTATGGATGGTGAACCCGCCCCAACTGCAGCCGCGGGGGAGTTTAATCATGTTGCCCCCTCATCGATTCGTGCCCCACAAACTTCGGTAGTCGAAGCCACCACTTTGATCATGGTCAGACACGGTAGGACTGCGCTCACCGAATCAAGGAAAATCTCCGGGGGAGACGGCGAGAACCCAGACCTGTCCGAGCTTGGCAACAAAGACGCTATCGAGGTTGCAATTGAGCTCGCGAGAGTTGGAAGCTCAGGAGCGTTTAGCTTTTTGGCCAAGCCAGTTGCGGTAATACATTCGCCCATTAAGCGCGCAGCGCAGACCGCTAGCAAGATTGCTCAGAAGTTAGGCGCTGAGCAAGTTGAGCTAGCTGATCTTAGAGAAATTGGCTTTGGTGACTGGGATGGTCTAACCAACGAAGAGTTATTCGTGGGGCACGAGAAGCAGTATCAGGCTTGGCGAGGTTCCTATGATGTTGCGCCACCGAACGGGGAATCACTCAAAGACTTTGATGTTCGGGTCAATCGAAGCCTAGATTTCATACTTGATAAATTCGCCGGTAAGACCGTGGTTGTGGTGGCTCACGTGATGCCAATTAGGGGACTACTTCGCATCGCAAACGACGCCTCGGTTGCTGGGTATTGGCGGGTAGATCTTGGCCCTGCATCGATTTCGATTGCACGTTTCTGGGGCCGAGAGGGCGCCGAGATAGTCTGCGTGAATTCAACTTCGCATTTATCTTCTTGACCACGCTGGCTAGACTTGTTTCTGGATGGGTCGGCAAGACGGTCGCGGCAGTTTACTGACGAGGAACGTCCGGGCTCCAAAGAGCAAAATGGTGGGTAACGCCCACCCGGGGTAACCCGAGAGATAGTGCAACAGAAAGCAAACCGCCGAGTAATCGGTAAGGGTGAAACGGTGGTGTAAGAGACCACCAGCGACTCAAGTGATTGAGTCGGCTAGGTAAACCTCATTTGGAGCAAGACCAAACAGTGAACGCTTGAGGGCTGCTCGCCCAAGTTCACGGGTAGGTCGCTTGAGACGTTGGGCAACTAACGTCCTAGATAGATGACCGTCACTTTGCAAAAAGGACAAAACCCGGCGTAATAGCCGGCCCATCCACTTAATCCTTGCTGTGACGCTTCGCCGCAAAGTATGCGGCGCCAATGATTCCAGCGTTATTTTTGGATCTTGCAGCCACAATCTCAACGTCAGACTCTATCAAGTGCAGAAAACTCTCGTGTTCTTTAGAAACTCCACCGCCGATGATAATCAAGTCAGGGTAGAACAAGCGGTTAAGGCGGTCAAAGTACTTTGAAAGGATCTTTGCCCACTGCTCAAAGCTGAGATCATCCCTTGCTTTTGCCGAATAAGCAGCCTTGGTCTCGTAATCGACTCCGTCGATTTCGATGTGACCGAGCTCGGTGTTTGGGATCAACTTACCGTTCATAAAAAGTGCGGTACCGATGCCGGTTCCTAACGTACACATCAGCACAAGCCCCTTACGGTCTTGGCCTGCGCCGAATTTGATTTCGGCTACACCTGCGGCATCAGCATCGTTTAGCATTACAACCTCGGTGCCAAGAGCTTTTGAAAAAAGCTTGCCGGCCTGAAGCCCAATCCACTCTTTCGATACGTTGGCGGCAGAAAGAGTGACACCATTTTTTACTGGCGCAGGAAAGCATATTCCAATTGCAGTATTTCTCGGCGCATCAATCTGTTTCACTAGCTTGATCACGAGCTCGACAACACTTGCGGGATTTCCTCCATCAGGAGTATCAAAGCGCAATCTCTCCGTGACTAACTCACCTTTTTTGAGATTTACTAACGCACCTTTGATACCGGTTCCACCGATATCTATGCCGATTGCGTTTTTCATAACTTTCTCATTTTAGGGCAGAGTGAGAATCTGAGCTCCAGATTCGGTCACGACCAGAGTGTGTTCAAACTGTGCGGTGATGGACTTGTCCTTGGTGGCAACCGTCCAGCCATCTGGCCACATGTCCCACTCGTGAGTGCCGAGGGTAAGCATTGGCTCAATGGTGAATACCATCCCAACTTCCATGGTGTTCGAATATAGCGGCGCAGCGTCGTAGTGAGGAATAACGAGGCCGGAATGAAACGCTTCACCGATACCGTGACCGGTAAAGTCTCGAACAACTCCGTAGCCAAATCGCTTTGCGTAGGACTCGATTGTTCTGCCAATTACGTTGATCGGGCGCCCGGGCATAACAGAGGCGATTGCTCGGTCGAGTGACTCTTTGGTTCTGTCAACAAGCAAGGACACTTCTTCGGAAACCTTGCCAACTTTGAAAGTTTGATTACTGTCACCGTGGAAACCATCAAGATAGGCAGTGACGTCAATGTTGACGATGTCTCCATCTTGGATCTCCAGATCATCAGGAATTCCGTGGCAAATTATTTCGTTCACTGAAGTGCAGCAGGATTTAGGGAATCCGCGGTAGCCCAAAGTTGATGGGTAGGCCCCATTTGAAATCAAAAAATCGTGCACGATAACATCGAGCTCGTTTGTGCTCATACCGACTTTGATGCTGCTTCCAGCTAATTCAATCGCCTGCGAGGCGAGCTTTCCAGCAGTTCGGATCTTTTCTATCTGGTCTGCTGATTTAATATGACCGCCGGTCCATTCGGCGGGAGCTTTCTTGCCCACATATTCTGGTTTGACAATGTTATTTGGCACCGAGAGGGCTCTTGACACCACTCCAGGCGTTAGTGAACCAGATACGTTATCGCGAGGCATTTATCCAGTCTATTCAACGCTCCCCGCTAGGCTCACTTGGTAGGAGGCCAGAATGTCTGAGGCTGCGAAGTATTGGTTCAACACAAAAACCAAACAAGTTGAGTTCGGGCTCAAAAGCTCTTCTCTTGATCGAATCGGACCTTTTGAGACCGAGAAAGAAGCAGCAAACGCCGAAGAGATTGTGAGATCGCGGGCTAAGCAATGGCTCGAGGAAGAAAAGCTCGACGACTAGTTATCGAACGAGTGTTCCTTGCCAGGAAACTCACCAGAGATAACCTCAGCCCGATAGTTACTTGCCGCTTTGGCAAGATCACTTCTTAGGTCTGTGTACTGCTTTACGAATTTTCTTGTTCCGCTAGAAAGCCCAGCAAAATCCTGCCACACCAGTATCTGGCCATCTGTTCCGTTACCGGCTCCGATACCAATGGTTGGAACTGATAACTTCTGTGTTAGCTCTTTAGCCAAATCAGCTGGCACCATTTCTAGAACTATCGCGAATACGCCAGCTTCCTGTAAAGCCAGCGCATCTTTTTCTAGGTTTGCTGCATCATCGCCTCTGCCTTGAACTTTGAAACCTCCAAGAGCGTGAACCGATTGCGGTGTGAAACCAAGATGTCCCATCACTGGAATGCCTGCCGCAACAATTGCTTTTACCTGCGGGGCACGGTCAGATCCACCCTCGAGCTTGACTGCTTCCGCGCCAGAGCGTTTCATCATTGAGATAGCGTTTTCTAACGCCTGAGAGGCAGATACTTCGTAAGAGCCAAAGGGCATGTCGATTACCACAAGGGCTCGCTTAGTCGCAGAACTCACGCCTTTTCCAAAGCTGATCATCTCTTCAACAGTTACCTCGAGAGTGCTGTCGTGACCCAAAACTGTGTTGCCGGCGGAGTCACCGACCAGGATGAGTTCAATTCCAGCTTGATCAAAGATTTCAGCAGTGGTGGCGTCGTAGCTGGTTAGGCAAGAAAACTTTGTTCCGGACGCCTTTAGTTCGGCTAGCGAACTAGTTCGCACTTTCTTGATTTCGCCTGCCAAGACAACTCCTACTTAGACCAACGGGTGATTGGAAGCCTTCGTTCTCGCCCAAAGGCAAGTTTAGTAATTCTTGGACCTATCGCACTCTGTCTTCTCTTCCATTCAGAGGCACTGACTAAACGAATAACCGACTCAACGGTAGTGGCATCTAAACCTTGAGCAATAATCTCTGATTCAGACATTCTCTGTTCGATGTGTAGTTCAAGGATTCGATCTAGCACCGCATAATCAGGCAGCGAGTCTTGATCTAGCTGATCTGGACGAAGTTCAGCCGATGGCGGCTTACTAATTGACGCTTCAGGGATCGGGGGAGTATTGCCTTGTTTGGTTGCTAATTCGTTGCGGTATCTAGCAAGGTCCCAAACGAGTGTCTTTTCAACGTCCTTTATCGGCGCGTAGCCACCAGCGGCATCACCATAGATAGTGGAATAACCAACCGCGAGTTCTGTCTTGTTGCCAGTTGAGAGCAGCAAGTGCCCATAGGTATTTGATTTGGCCATGAGAACTACCGCTCGAATTCTTGCCTGCAGATTTTCAGCAGCAAGGCCTTGAAGCTTTAGTTTCTCCACAAACTGTTGAACGTAGGGCTCAATTGGCTCAGTTGAATAAACAAGGCCGGTGTTTTTTGCAAGCAACGCCGCGTCAGATAGCGAATGATCTGATGAGTATTTGCTCGGTAGCGATACCCCTAATACATTTTTGGAACCAATCGCATCAACTGCGATCGCTGCACAAACTGCTGAGTCAATTCCACCCGAAAGACCCAGCACTACTGATTTGAATTCGTTTTTTTGAACATAATCGCGCACTCCTAGAACCAAAGCATTCCAGACCTGCGCTAAATCACCTTGGGTTTTGGTTGATTCAGTGACTGACTTGATTGAGTTC
>Ga0209444_10001919_pt1 | contig 11434 bp, 16 predicted proteins | sample LauGreFaBDMM15DN_2_FD_188215 | JGI IMG/M metagenome (GOLD analysis project Ga0209444, IMG submission 188215) | Freshwater lake microbial communities from Lake Michigan, USA - Fa13.BD.MM15.DN (SPAdes) (version 2) | ecosystem: Environmental > Aquatic > Freshwater > Lake | place: Lake Michigan...
AGTGTTAGTGGCTCACTGACTAGGCCATTCGTTGTCAACTGATTCTGAGGATAAGGAGTGGCTTCGCGAACAGTCTTCAAAAGTTCTGCCGCCTGGTTCTTCATATCAGCCGCCTCCTGGAATTCTTTTTTCGCCTCCTCAAGAACTTGATCAGAACCTTCGGGTCCAACACAGCGAACCTTAACAAGTTTAATAGCCTCTTCTAAAAGGTCGATAAGTCTGTCTCTTGTTGTTCTGCGGCTCATCTTTGACATTCTAATGATTCGCTATAAAAATTGATTTTGGACTTTCCCCTATTGGAAGGTCCACGATGCTGACATACTTGAAGCTCTCAGAGAACTATCTAGAGGTTGATTTGAATTGTGAGACTGTACTAAGAATTCGTCTTAATGGAGCGATGACGACTGTAAAATATGATACGAAGATTGAATATGTAGGCTCTGGCCTTAAAATTATCGTTGACAAGGAGGATGTGCAATTTGAAATTCACACTGATAACATCGCATTTAAGGTGAATTATGTTGATTTCCCTGATATGCCAGAGGTTCTTGCAGGTATCGTTGATAATTATAACGAATACTTGGAAGAGATGAATTCAGAGTGCGATTACTGCCACGGAGCCATTGGAATCTGCGGTGGGAGGTGCAGAGACAGGGATTAGAGAATATTAAAAATTGAAACTGGGGCAGGTCCCTTTTTTTCAGTACCCGCAGCAATGGAGAAGATTCGTGCCCTTGGTCGTAAGATTTACTTTGAGGATCTCCTAGAAAAGTGCCGCACGGAAATTTTCTTAGCACGTGGCCAGCTGAAGGAGGCCGAGGAGAAGGGGGAGGGTGTAGAGAAGGCACAATCTACCGTGGAGGCTAAAATGAATAGATTCTCCTACCTTAGATCTATACTAAATGACGAGATTAAGGAGGAGAATCCAGACTGGGCAATGTATGAGATGATTGGCCACAAGGAGAAGGAGGAGTCAGACAAGTTCTTCGATGAGTGGATGAAACGCAACCCCATGTGGATTAATAAAAGTTGAACTATTACATTCCCCCATTAAAAAGTCACCATGGATCGTATGACAAAGGGTATTGAACTGGCAGAGCAGGTATGGTGGTCTCTTGCGAAGAGGATCGTCTTCCTCGCAGGAAATCTATATAAATGGGATGAGGAACAGTGGCGAACCGCCAATGAGAAGTTCCTACGTCCCAATGATTACAAGGTAATTATCGGCGATTAGATCTAGTCTTTCTGGTCTTTCTTGACTTCCTCTTGCGACTTGCTCCAGGAGCACCAGGAATTCTAGAAAGGCTTTCTTTTAGTTTTATCTTTTGCTGATTAATTGTTCCTGTTTTTCCAGATAAGAATGAACCAATATGTGCTTCCAAATCAGGTGCATAAGATGGTCCAACTGTCTCTGTCAACGTCATCAGATTTTTTTCATGTCTTTTATTCGCATAATATGAGTTAACAACTTTTTTAAGATTATCAAATGCGTTATCCCAGTCATAACCTTTATCCAAGTAATAATTATTACGAAACGTTAAGAATGGCTCTTCAAGGGGGGTATATTCTAAATGTATATCTGTAAGGCTTTCTGGCATTTCTGGAATATAAGTAAGACGGCTATTAAAGGCTGAAAAGAACTTAAGATTCGGTGGAAGCTTCGGAACACTTTTTAGAGGATTGTCGCCACAGTGTAGAACTATAAGTGTATCTGGAAGTGGTGGAAGACTTGTTAGCTTATTGTCCCCGCAATCTAGATATTCTAATTGTGGGGGAAGGTCGGGCAGAGATTTTAGTTTATTCTGTCTACAGTTTAGCTTTCTAAGGCTGGCCGGCAAACGTGGAATACTTGTTATATTATTATACTGAAAGTTTAATTCAACTGTACCATCTGGTATATCTGGTAAAGTGGATAACTTCGGTTTACTATTAAGTGTAAGTACATGTCGGTGTAAATTTAGAGTCATCTAATTAAAGAACAGGGAAACTGCGTAGCAGTTAGACCCTAGACAAGAGGGAAAGAAGCATTCATCTGGATTCCACACTGACCCTTCGCACCGAAGTTCCCACGACCCAGAAGCATGTAGCCATTCGCACCCCAATCTGCACCCCAGGAGTTCTTCACCTTGTAGTAGTCCTGACCCGCAATCGTACCGTAGCCGACCGCAAGAACACCGTGATCCAAGGCTGTGCCACAGGGTGAGTTCATGACACCGCCGCTGTAGAACTGGAAGTGCTGAGCATCAACCGCAACTGAAACAGGCTGCTGGACGATGGCCGCAAGAAGTGCTTCCTCAGAGCTCGGGACAGAATAGACTCCAGAGATAGTCATGATAGATGACTCTGACTTACAAGAACTCTGAAGCCCTGTGTAAGGATACTCGGAATTCGTGCCGAGGCCATTATCAATAACGTACTGGAAGGGGCTGCCCTGTGAGCAATCCACAAGCTCCTGCTCGCTGAGATTGAAGAGCTGCTTCTTGGAGATCGCCCAAGCACCCTCCATAGCACCCGTGGCCGAGAATGCCCAGCCGTGCTTGCCGTCCTTCACTGGCGTAACTACACCCTTATCCGTCCAATCTACCTCGGCTGGAAGGGCGGACACGGGGACAGTAAAAGTGGAGTTACTGCGAGACTCAGTGTAGTTCATATATAGTCTCTTGAACTCGCTCGGCGTTAGGTCGGCGAACTTATTCACCGTCATCGTCCAGCCTGGAGGATCCATGAGAGAGGCCGCTAGGTTGTGCTCATAGATTCTGCGAACGTTTGTGTTAAAGATGGTGTTGCGGTAGTCGTACTCTGATGCCGTGTATGTCTTGCCGTAATACGAAGCCCAGTGGTTGAATGATGGGGCGACGTAGTGCGGGTAGTGGATGTGCTTGTTAGTCATAGAGAAAAGGACAGAGAGAGCCTTGAACATACTGGATAGAATACGCAAGGCGATTTTAAATACCTACGTAAAAAACAACTTCAATCTATCGCGAATTCTCCCACGGCACACCCCACATTCTGTAGACATCCTTTTAGCACAAGTTGAACAGAATGTGTGACCACACGGACTAATTGCCGTTGCGATAGAGTCATTCAAGCAGATGGGGCAAAGCGGCTCCTGTGTAACATTGGTTGACTTGAAAAGCTGGATAGCATCTCTGAGAGCCATGTGCTTTTGGTAAAGCTTGATGATATCCTTGTAAAGTGTTTCTAGATCCATGTCACGGAAACTCACGGTCAGATACTTTTCTAAGGATGCGACGAGTTCTGGCGTAGCCTCATTTGTCTGAAGGTCAATGACTGTCGCCACACGTTTCTGAATCTTATCCATCCGTTCAACTTTCGCCTTCAGCTGATTCTCGGCGTCCATGAGCTTATTGCCAGTTTCCTTGTACGACTCTAGGAGTGCATTAAACTGAGCCTTGATTTCTGAAATGCTAGAAGGTCCCTTGGCCGCCACACATGCTGCTAGTTCTTCCTGGATTAGTGAACCGCTCGTATCACAGAGATCACGGAAACTTCTTATCGCATTAACGTCAATATCTTGGCGTATCGCATAACGTCTGAGAAGCATCTCAACTGGCCCGATGATAGTGTGTTCAACGGTAGGCCTTGTTAAGAATGCTAAAACTGTCTCATTCTGTTTAACCATCATCTCTCGGAGATGCTTACGCCAGTTGTTTGTGTGTGCGGATAATGAAGATAGTTGAGGACTGGTTGTTGGCAATGACTCTCTCAAGTGACGCCCCATGCTGGCCTGCACGATTCCCTGTATGGGTTCGCCACCACCGCCGAGTGCTTCAATGTAGGAACCAGATGGACGAGAATCTTCAGCATCTCCAAAATCTGCTGATGCGAATCCAGAACCGTATCCGCTGGTCAAGGAAAAACTTGGAAGTTCTGCCATTCTCTTAAGATAAGAGAATGGTAGAAGTCTTTTTTGTACGCTTCCTTTGAAGCCGCCTAGATATCGTTACGTCACAAGTGACTTGCGTCCTTTAGCTACGCTAAATGTCGTTCCGCCAAAGGCGGCTTGCTATCTAGGTTCCCTAGATATCATCCACATCAATATCTCCATTGTCCATATACTTGATATCTCTCTTCGCACTACGACTCATATCCTCCTTCTTTTTTGCAGCTGCTATTTCCGCAAGCTTTTCCTCAGAATTCTCATCATGTACCTCGCGTTCAAAGAGATCCTCATCATCTACCTCGCCCTCCTCTTCCAGACGGTCAACACGTGCCTGGATTACCGACTTTTCCTCGTTCTCTAAGTTAACAAAAAGAAGTGGATTAATTCCACTAAGCTTCTTTAGCTTTCCATATAGACGTGGGTCAACGTTGGCGATGATATCGCCCACCTCAGTGACTGGAGACAGGGCACGGATACTGATAAGAACAATTCCACCCTTTTCCACACGATCGCCACGCCGAATACGACCTGCTAGCTTACAAATTCTCTCCTTCGAATCGTTACAGAAAATGCGAAAGCGGCGGTCTCCCTCCACCTTGACGACTCTCCCAAACATCTGGCCATCTTTCTCATTACACTCTACCATCAAGATATTGTCATCCTCCTTTGCATTCTTGCCCTTTTTACATCCGCTACCCCCTTGCTTATTGATAGGCATCCCTATAGTATTTGTGTAAAAAGGGTTTATGCCTGTGTCCCTTTGTCCCCTTGGATCCCTTCGACCTCTTGGAGAGGCAATTCCTTCTGATCATCCCAATCTAGCACATCAGCAAAAACTGCACCCTTTGGAATGGCACGATAAGGAACATAGCCGCCACGTTGCTTTTTAGTACGGGCTGTTTTACGTTGTAAACATTTACGGGACTTGCGACGTGAACGATTCTTGAAAGTTTTTGAACGGAAGACTGTCATCTGCTTTAACGGTCTATTTATTCACGAAGACAATGGCTCTAGTCGGCACCATAGAATTCGCCAAGTCATGTAAGAGCTTCTTATTCTCACGCTGAGTCGTTCCGGGCGTCAGCCCATATCGTCGCAGAACACCTTTTAGACCATCATCCGTGTTTCGTACTGAAAGGGTACGATTTACTAGGCCGCTCGTTGGGAGACCCATTCTCGTAGCCCAACTGAGAGGGCGGGGGCAGTCGTCAGGACAGTGTCCATAAGCCACACAGACAGGGCAGTACATTGTCCGTCTATATTGGCATTCCATTCGTGTATGAGGGATTGTTACAGAGTTGAGTAGTGGAACGCAGTACGTACATTTTTCTTTATAGCTAAACATTTTGCTTTGTAAGACTAGAAGGGTACTTAGAAATGTCAGCACAACATATTCATTTTTTTTTCAGTTTAAGAGAACAAGTTAAATTATATCATTGGCAAACAAGTCTTTACGCAAGACACAAGGCGACAGATGATGTTATAAAGTCACTTGATGAGCACACAGACTTATTCGTTGAGGTCTATATGGGGAAGTATGGCCGCCCTAACATCACACGCACGACGAATACTGTGCAGATAAAAAATATGAGCGAGAAATCTGCGATAAAGTTCATCAAGGAATGTATAGTCCATATCACGGGACCTTTCACGAAGTCTATAAAGGGAACGGATACAGATTTGTTGAACATCAAGGATGAGATTCTTGGCGAGTTGAATCAGCTCTTGTATCTTTTTAGTTTGCAATAAAATTAAGATTATTTATATATTAACGCTTGATAATGGAAGTATCGGCCGTTAATAAGTTTGTGTTAAATGGATGTATTGTGTGGACTATGACAACTTCTGGATATACATGGTATACGCTGAATCTTGTTACTTGGTTACGCACTGTAGCAAAAGTACCGTGGACGCTCTGTGTAATCTGCTGCGACGATGCTTCAGAGGCTTTTTTCCGGCGTCAGCAGATTCCTTACGTGTCTTGGAAGGAGCCTGGGCGACGTGCTCAAGATGGAATGGCGGCCTTTGGAACACCGAGCTTTGAGAAATGCAATAAACAGAAACTGACGATTCTTGAATGGTTTGCCACCAGATACGAATCATGTGGTATCGTGCATAGTCTATATTTGGACGGTGACATTGTCGTCAGAAAAGATCCTTGGCCTCTTATTCTCGCAGACTTTGCAACAGATGTGAATATCCTCTTTCAATGCGACTGTGATAATGCTGATGCTCACGCTGATGGAGTGAACTGTGGAAACTCTTGTTCTGGAGTAATAGCCACTCGCCATGTTTCTGTTGAACAGGCCAATCTATACACATGGGACTTGGATCTCTGGAATTCTGTTGCGAGACAAGACCAGCCATTTATTGTCCGTCGCCTCGCATCAACCGCTACGCCATTTAGACTTCTCAGTCGGCGAGACTTTGGAAATGGAATTTGGCAGAAATCTGGGAGATGGAAGGAATATGATTGGTGCCTCCTGCACTATAACTTTCTAGTTTCTAGTTCTAAAAGGACGGCGATGAAGGCAGAAAATCACTGGTTAGTTTGAGTGGTTAGTCTGAGTTATTAGTCTGAAGTAGAAAAACTAATTTAATTTTCGTATTTGACGTTAGTGATGTTAAGTAATAGCATAACACAAGAAGCTATAGAAACTATGTGTAAATATCCTATTTTTAAACAACGAAAGGATATGACTATTCAAGAATATAACCAATACATTGTAGACTGGAATATCTTTAATAAGGTCTGGATATATAATTACACTATAACAAGTCTGAATAAGATTGCTACGATTGGCCCTGGTAGTAACTTTAGCCCAAAGATACTCCAGTATGAATTTACTTCAGGAGATCAAAGAATATCTTTTATCCGTGGCCAGGGAGCACATGTGGCGGCATATCCTGCATCTAGTTTGTTATTCACCACGATTCCGCCCATCAATATGAGTACTTATAATTCATTGAGCACAATATATACGCTAGGAGTCTTAAGTAATATAAGTACAGCACAGGGTATAAGTACCTTGAGTGGAAACTTGGCCGCCTATATTGGAAATATATCTACACTTTCTTTCCTAAGCACAGTTCGTGCTATAAGCACATTAAATCAGTTCCAGGTTTCAACAATTAGTACAATCATAAGCCCCTTTGACATAAGCACCTTCAATGGCCTGGAAGGCATATTATACATGAGTAGCATTATATTTGATGTGGTAAATGATACAACACCTTCTACGCTTCTACCCATAGGACCATCTACCTTGGCATTTTATGTATCATCTGAAGTAATAACTCTGACTACTCCAAGTACTTTTTGCGAATATGTTTCCACCTTTTTAAATCCTCTCTCGCGTTCAAGTCTAAGTACACTGACTGTGCTAAGTAGTTTCTCATACTTTAACATAGCCTACTTTCTAACTGAACCTAATATAAGCACCTACTCATCGTTGAGCACACTTCTTTCCTTTAACAAAAAATATGGTGTATTTTCACCTTCAAATCTTAGTGTACTGAATGCGATATCTAATACCTATCCCGATCCTCCATCAAGAGTAAGCACATATGTTGGTCTATCAACGCTTCAGTATTTGAGTAGTATATATCAATATACCTCTTCCGCATTCAGTACTATCCGCTCTCTAAGTACAACAGTAGGACGCAGCACGGTATTCTCATCCACTCTTACAGATTCCAGTGTAAGCACCTTATTTTACTTGAGTAGTCATCTATCATTGTATGAGTTTCTGAGTAATAATAATGGAATACCTGATTCCAACGTGAGTACTCTTATTACTCTTTCAACATATACTTATTTCCTTTGATTGTGTTAGAGATGCGTTCACCACTAGCATCCCCTAGAAAATATTCTATTTTCTAGGAGATGTCCCAAGACTCCAGCCCACAGATCCAAGTTCTTCCAACTGGTGGATATGTCAGCACTCTATTCGTATTTAACAGCGTAGATTACCAAAGATCAGCGGCTGCTGCCTATGTAGCAAAAAGTACGGCCGATGCCGTTTATATTTCTAAGGACAATACTCAGAATATCCGCCAGAATTTCAAGACTTACGATGAGAAGACGAAGTACTTGATTGGCCGTTTGGCGGCAACGCAGCAGTACATACAGCGTTAGGAGTGTTAATAATATTCTTCAAACTTTTCTTAAGATTGATCATGTAATCGCCTAGATAGGCAATAACATGAGCATCCAGAACCATTGTACGCTTCTTTTGTGATTCCATTTGGGGACTGTGTTAAATGGATATTTCAAGTTCAAATTTTAGTCAGCTGAAGTTCCTCTGCCTTGGCGAGAGCAGCCTTGGTTGCAGTATCAAGCTTCTTTCGGTAATCTACAAGATATGCCTTGACCTCATCAGAGTCCCAGCCTTCCTTGAGGTTAAGAGTTCCATTATAGGTTCCAATCTGAATGTTTGTCTCATAGATGTAAACAGACTCGCCCGATACGCTAAAAGGCACTCCCTGGATAGTCATGGTCTTGGGCGGCATTTGGACTTTGGACTTTGTGTTAAAGGGGTTAGTTGGAATCATTTTTATGTGTCCATAAATAAATGCGACTATTGATCAAGCCGACCACCTTTGAGATTCTCGATATCCAGAGAGGTCAGAATAATTACATTGAATTTCCTGAACCGAAGGGTACTATTACGAAAAAGGCATTGAAACAACACGCAAGCCTAGCAGAAAAGGTTACCGATGCTGTCGTTTATGAGATAAATGGCACTCCTACCTTGCCAGACCTTGTCTTTGTGGCCAATGGTGGTTTCCGCCTTTGGGGAATTCCCTTGGTAATTCTCCCAAACATGAAGTTCCAGCAGAGAAAGGATGAACTGCCGCATCTGAAGAATATTTTCAAGGATATCGGAATTACCACTGTAGAATTTCCATCGTCAGACCCCTTTGAGGGACAGGCCGAGGCCAAGTGGTTTAATGAGGGGAAACTCTTGGTCTGTGGATACGGCCACCGTTCTACCAAGAAATCTTTCAAGGTGCTTGGCGGCATGTTGAAAACAATTTACGAGGCGAACGGCGTGGCGGCACCAAAACTCTTGGTCTTGCCCTTAGAATCTTCTGATTACTATCACTTAGATGTGGCCATGCTTGAATTCGGCGATTCGTGTATAGTACACAAGAGAGCCTTTTCTGCGGCATCCATTAAAAAACTCAAGGCGGCTATTAATGGGACTGTACACATCATAGACACGAATGATTCTTTTTGCTTGAATGCGGTTGTTCAAGGGAATGAGCTTTTGACGCACAAGGTTTCTGATTCTGTGAAGAAAGAGCTTGAGGACATAACAGGCCTCAAGGTTGTTCAGAATGATACTTCGGTATTTGAGAAATCTGGCGGTTCGGTTCGTTGTATGATTTTTGATCTTCATTGATAATTCACAAGCCATTCCGTATCTACGTCACGCATTGTAGTATCTATACCATAGGCTTCAACCAAGGCCTTCAATATTGGATACTTCAAGAAATTCCACTTTCCTCTAGAAATCGCATGCATGTGAGGAAAGAAAAAAGATCTGGTTGTCATATCCTTTTCAAAAAGAGTATCATAAATTCCAAAACAATTGCGATCCTTTGTTATACTATAACATTTCTCTGATTCATATTCACTTAGAGGAATGTTAAGACAAGATAATTCATAGAGTAAAGATTTCTTCCATATGGCCGGTTGGAAGTAATGGCTAAACATACTTATAATTCTATAAGATTCAATATCTGTGAAAGATTCTGTGCTATTATGTGGGTAACTCATAAAGAATTCAGAATTATGTTCTTTCATAAATTCAAGGCAGAATTCTATTTTATCAGGTTCCAAGTTATCAATGAGCAACCAATCTTCTTGTAGATAAATCAAGTACTCTGAATCAATTGTTTCCAGACACCCTTTTACCCTTTCAGACCAGATTAGACTGGGGTCGTAGGTGTATTGCCTCCAAGTTGGAGGCAGTGTGTAGTTAAAAGAATTGCAGCACCAGATAATTTCAAAGCCCTTCGCATATTGTGTAAGAAGGGGTATTGTCGCCTTCCACAAGAATGAGTAGTCTGAATGTGTATAGACTAGAATAGGAATCGGCATAGAACTACCTTTAGTGGTCAAATTCTGATTCTGAAAAAATACGCAGGAGTTGATCTCCATCTGTAGTAAGAAGTATCCGTGAATTTTGGTGCTCCTGGTATATCTGGTAGATACCGACGAAGTTCCCAAGGTCCTATTCCATAGGCTCCACGAATCTGGTTTAACTTACGGATGAAGGAATTTCCTAGTGTGTTAAAGACTCTCTTACAGGGAATTCTCCTGTACTCATTCTTAGCAACTTGCTTCTGGTCGCGTATAACTTCCATAGAAGTTCTTACATTATTTAGAAACCTATCCTTGATTCCCTTAGCAGCGGAGTTAAATTCCCTTTTAATCCTATTATATTTCAGTTGGCGTTTCTTGAGTTCTTTGATATCGTTGCGAAACTCTTCGGATGTAGCCCAGAGATTAACGACTGTTTGCCTGGGCCTGCCATCGCCATTATCATAGAAATGTTGTACTCTCTCCTCCACGACTCTGGCGTCGCATGTTCCGCAGCGAGTTCTTGCGTAATTGTTCACAAATTCATTGATTAGACAATGTGTGTGAACTTGGTGACCGCATGGAAGAGTAGCCATTGGAGCAGTTCCTTCAGGGTAGACAGGTGCTTCTGGGTGTATTCTATCGGCATTTGGACAAAGAGGGCACTGCATTGTAGGGTATGTGTAAAAGGGATTTAGACCTTGGATCTGGAGGCCCTGGAGGACATTTAGAGAGTATCTAAGAGATTGTGTTAAATGAATGCTGGTTGTTTGTTCACGAATGGCACACACGTTTTAGCCGGTTATCAGAAGAGTAGCATCAGCGGAATCGGCGGCAAGGCAGAGGAGGGTGAGGAGCCGCAGGCGACGGCCTTGCGGGAAATGTTGGAAGAAATCTTTGGTGTTTCCTTTGATATAGAGAAGATTCGTATTAAGCCGAAGAAGATTATTATGAAGCACGAATATTCTATCTTTGTCTATAGCTTTGAAGATCTGGAGGCGATGTGTGGAGTCTTACGCCTTTGTGGAGTAGAATCGCCGATGTACTCAGAGATTCCTTCCACGATTTGGGATCTTATAGTAAAAAGACGGGCTGTTGAGTCTGAGGTGAAGGCCTTGTGTCTTCTGCCTGTTGTCGACCAACCACGCCACATTCCCTTAGTGGAGCCGTACTTTACGAGTGATATTCGGGCTCTTATCAAGGCCTCGGCCGTCAGTCAGTAAATGGCTTTAGCCGTTAGTCAGTAAATGCCTTAGTAAAGAGACAAAGGTCGCGACAAACTGGGCACTTTGTATTGACAGGATTTCTGGCGAACCACTCACTAATCGCATCATGGTCAAAGACATGGAAGCAGGTGGTTACTGCACATGTTAGAGGTGAAATAGGATCTGATAAGATAGGACATGTCTCTTCCGCCTTTGAGGCTTCCTCAGCAATGA
>Ga0209444_10001922_pt1 | contig 11428 bp, 12 predicted proteins | sample LauGreFaBDMM15DN_2_FD_188215 | JGI IMG/M metagenome (GOLD analysis project Ga0209444, IMG submission 188215) | Freshwater lake microbial communities from Lake Michigan, USA - Fa13.BD.MM15.DN (SPAdes) (version 2) | ecosystem: Environmental > Aquatic > Freshwater > Lake | place: Lake Michigan...
CTCAAGGGCTGTATCCGCGCCCAGTCGGCGGCGCCGAGCGTCATTCCTGGCGCCATCATCTCGGGCACGACCGACGGCTGGTTGCGCGCCTATGAGGCCAAGACCGGCAAGATCATCTGGGAACATTCCAGCACGGCACAGACCTTCTCGACGGTGAACGGCGTGCCTGCTCAGGTGGGCGGCGGCTATGATGGGATGGGACCGGCCATTGCCGATGGCATGGTCTTTGTCATGTCCGGCTTTAACGGTGCCTCTCGCATCGCAGGCAATGGGCGCAACGTCCTACTCGCCTTCTCGGTGGATGGCCAATAGGGACGTGATCAGCGCTTGGCCGTCTGCATCGTGTTAAGCAAGGCCTGAAAGCGGCGGCCGCGATGGGTTTCGTGAGTGTCCTTGATCTGGGCGAGGCCCAGGCCTGCGAGGGCAGGATCCAGCGCGCTGTGCGGCGTGAGGGCGGACATGCGCTGATAGGTCCCTTGGTCAATGCGTTGGCGCACAGCCTTGATATTGCCGTTCGGATCGCCGGGCTCACCGTCACCAAAATAGCCATAGCCCTCGACCATATTGGCGATGGAGGTGGCATTGAACCCCATGCGCCAAAGCAGCTTGTCACTGGCCTTGGCCAAGACCTCGGGCGAGACGGTCAGTAGGAAGTTCTCCTGCTGGCGCACCCAGGATTTGACGATCGAGTTGGTGAGAATATAGCGCAGCCGGTCGGAGTGATTGACCGCGCCGGCATGGAGCAATCGCCCGTCCATTAAAAGGATCGTGCCAGCAGGGGCCTCCAAGTTAATGGGCGGCGGCAGTGGACCATAGGCCTCTGGACCATCCTTCATCTGATGGGAGCCAGGAACGATCAGCGTGCCGCCGTTCACCTCATTGACGTCCTGCAAGATGTAGATCGTATTGACCAAGGCTGGGGCTTCAAGGAAACGAAACGGCACTGGAAAGGATTGATCCTGATGTAGCGCTTGGGGATGACAGCCCGGAAAAGAGATGTTGGCCAAGAAGCTGTAATGGTTCCAGCCGGGGCCCAGGGCCTCATCCATAAACCGCTCGATCAAGGGCCCGGCCTGCACGGCGCTGGGGTCATGTTCCATGCACCCAGTGAACATCTCACCCTTATTGACCAGAGCCCAGACATGTTGCTGGGCCGGACTGATATGGGCCAGACCTAAGACCCGTTCGGCGGCGGCCTGTTCTATGACCCGTTCATGCAGGATTTTGCATTGGCCCGGGGATACGCCATCTTCGATTAGTCCATAGCCCCAGCGCGTAAAGTCGGCGCGAAGCTGGTTGAGGTCCTTGGTGGGCTGAGGCAGGTGATGATGGCGCCAATAGTCATGTTTGCGGGCCACCGTCGTGTCGTAATAGCGCCCAGCGCCCCATTCTAGCGTCTCAGTTGGCTTGGGGGGACGCATGGCGAGATTATGCCGCATCAAGGACCGGTAGGGCTCCCCATTGGCATAGAAATCGGAATAGCCGAGCTTTTCGCCATCATTGCGATCGAGATAGGTTTGAGTGAACTCCTTAGGAATAGGCATGAGCTTCTCCAGTTTGGGATGTTCGCAAGATATGGAACCCCTCAGGCGAACGCGATCCAGCGTCCGCCTGCGGCTGCCGTGACCCAGACGAGGATCTGGGCATAGGCGATAGTCTGTGCAAAGCGGTCAGGTCCGCCGTCCGCGATGATAGCCCGGCCCCTCACGACGGCAAATCCAAGAACCCAGAGGAACCAGACGCCCGATAGCGCCAGATTGGCCATATCGATACTGGCCATGTCTTCAGGCTTGAAGATCAGATGGGTCGCCACGACCATGGCGGCCAAGATCACAAGGCATCCGGCGCCATAGAGCCATCGAGCCCGGCCCTGAACCACAACCAGAACAATCAGGCTACCAGCACTCAAGACATGCAGTAGTCCGGGTGTGACCAGGCCGCCTGTGGCCAAGACCAAGACCGACAGGGCCCAGAGGCCAAGGCCCAGTCCGGCCCAGAGGCGGGTGTCTGATCGCGTTTGGTTTAGGGCAACCGGACCAAGCACCTTGAAGCTCAGCACGATCCCGCCGATCAAGGCGATGACCTTGGCCAGGAAGGCGGCACTGTCATAGAGCCGCTCGGCATTGGCCATGCCAATGAGCAGGCCACTGAGGGTGGTCAACACAACGCCAACGGTAATCAGTCGCGACACGCCGCGATAGGTTTCCTCGATAGGGCTCTCGACCAGTCCAACGCCCAGAATCCTAAGGCTCACCAGCGCCGATGCACCACCGAGGGTAAGGATCGAGACAATATGAAGTACCTGCCAGATCGCGAAATTGGCCTTGATGTCGTAGGCGGGCCAAACCGTGACCAGATTGGCGACGAAGGGCTGAAGGGCTGGAAACAGATCCGATAGGGTCATGGGTAAGCCACCTCAATGGCAACCGCGCCCTTTTCAGAGGTCGCGCAGGCCTGAACCTGATTGATGAACGCGCTCTGCGGCTTGCCGCATTCGTACCAGCTATAGGCAATGAACCGGCCCATAATGATGACCATCAGCCAAAGGGTGATGGAGGCCAGTCCAGATAGTCGAACCGCCGTGGGAGGCCGCTCCAGAGCATCCCATTGGTTCTGATTGCGATGGAGCACAAGGTGGAACCAGAGGATGTTCAAACCCGCTAGGACAATGAGGACAAGCTTGAGTCTGAACCAGATATTATGATAATAATCCAATGGCTTGGCGAAAAATAGAGCCGCGCCGGTGATCACCATGATGGCAAATCCGCCCAGCACCAGAGGCAGCAGTCGTCGGGTGATAATGGAGTTTGGTATGGTCTTGAGTGCTACCCCTATCAACCTCAAATCGATCACCAGCATGACGCCAGCAAACAGCATAAGGCTGATCAGATGGGTGCCTTCGAGTAGTCCCCAAAAGTTCAAGGACCCGAGCAGGGCCTCGCTCCACGATGGATCAAACTCTTCGGGGCCCTTACCCAAAGATGTTTGAATCCACTCTAAAAAGGATCTTAACACCCGCACCCTCCCGTGCCGCTGTACTGCATAGGCCGGATGTCCGGTGAAATGCGGGGCCCCGATTTTGAGCGGACTTGATTGTGGGCTCCAAAGGCGAGGTTGCGGCAGGAGCCACCTGATTGCAAGTGCGCCGATCAAATGTGCTCCAAGCGTTGACAAGGGCTAGATTGGCTGTGCAGCATCTAACAGCGCCGCATTTATCGAAGGATCACGAAGTTGATCCGCTGCGACGCGAAAATAATGGTGAGGAAGCCCATGGTATCGAAAAAAGCCACCCTAATGGCCGTTGTAGCAATGGCCTGTGCGCTCGGTAGCGCAGCGATGGCGCAAGGCCCAGCCTATAAGGCACCAAGAGGCCCGGATAAGGTCCATCCGGACCTGAACGGCATCTGGCAGGTCCTCAACTCTGCCAATTACAATATTGAGCCTCATCTGAGTTCGGCGGCTATGGCCATGCGCTCAGGACCGGTTATCCCGGTTCCGGCCAAAGAGGTTGTCGCTTTTGGCGCTGTGGGTTCGGTTCCTCCGGGACCTGGCGTCGTGGTCGGGGGCACAATTCCCTACAAGCCTGAGGCGCTCGCCAAGCGTGACGAGAACAAGGCCCAGTGGTTGAGCCGCGATCCCGAAATCAAGTGCTACCTACCGGGCGTGCCGCGCGCCACCTATATGCCCCATCCGTTCCAGATCGTTCAGGGGCAAAATAGCATGATGATCGCCTATCAGTATGCCAGCGCGACCCGGAACATCCTGTTTAAGGATCCGGGCGAATATCCCGCTGATAGTTGGATGGGGCAGTCCGTTGCGACTTGGGATGGCGATACGCTGGTGGTCAAGGTGACGGCCTTGAACGATCAGACTTGGCTCGACCGCGCCGGTAACTTCCATTCGGACCTGATGACGGTGGTTGAGCGCTACACGCCGACCAGCCCTGTAACCATGCGCTATGAGGCCGAAATCACCGACGCGGAGACCTATACCAAGCCGTGGAAGATGGAGATGACACTCTATAAATCGGTAGGTCCAGACGTCACGCTCGGCCAATTCAAGTGCGTGGAGTATGTGACAGAGCTTCTGTACGGCGATCTGCGCAAAGAACCGCTGAAATAGTTCCCAAACCCCATTGTCTATCGATCTTTCCGGAGCCTAAACGCCCATGACCCGTGGTCTTAAATTCGCATCTGTCGTCCTTGCCTTTGCCCTTGGTGTGTCTGGTCAGGCCGAAGCTCACCATGCTTTCGCCGCTGAATTTGACAGCAATGCGCCTGTGCTCCTGAGGGGCAAGGTGACGCGGGTCGAGTGGATCAATCCTCACGCTTGGGTGCACCTGATGGTGCAAACTCCGGGTAAGCCTGATCAAGAGTGGATGGTTGAGGGCGGTACGCCCAACACCCTATTCCGCTCTGGCATCAATAAGGCCTCACTGCGGCCCGGCACTGCGATCATCGTGCGCGGTTATCAGAGCAAGGATCACCTCTGCACCCCCCAATGCCGCGCCAATGGTCGCGACTTGACGCTAGAGAATGGACAAAAGCTGTTCATGGGTTCCAGCGGAACCGGCGCGCCTAAGGATGGCTCTGACGCATCCGACAAGAAGTGACGAACGGTTAGGGGCTTAGGGCAATGAGCATGCGCAGACAGGCATCCGTTTGGGCCTTGGGGCTTGCAGCAGTGTTGCTGCTGACCTCTTGTGGCAAGCCAAAGCCCTCGCTTTACGATACGAGCCTGCCGGTCTTGGAGGTGATGGTCCACTTGGTCGATCCGGGCGCTTGGGCCTTCTGGGGCGCGTCCGGAGAAGTGGCGGACGAAACCGGAACCAAGAGTCTACGGCCGACGACGCAGGAGGGGTGGCTTGCGGCCGAGAACGGTGCCGTTCAGGTCGCTGAGGGCGGAAACCTTATGCTGCTTCCGGGTCGCGTCCGCGATGAAGAATGGATCCGTCTGTCGAAGAAGTTGACCCAAGACGGGCTCGCGGCAAAGGCGGCGGTGGAAGCCAAAGATTCTGAGCGGATGTATGTTGTCGGTGCAGAGATGTTCCAGACCTGCATCGCTTGCCACACAAAATATGTCCCAGCGCTGAAACCCGGTGCCGAGCCCGTGGGCGCGCCACTGCCCGATTGGCCTGCGGACGTGAAGCTGAAACAAGAACAATTCCTTGAAGGGAAGAAATAATGCCCATTCGGTCCATTAGCCCCCTGATCCCTCGCCTTGGCGCGATGGTTGCCGCTCTGGCCCTTTTGGGAGCGGCAGGCCAAGTCCTCGCGGCGCCAGCGCCTGCTGCTGCCCCGCTTAATCTGGCGGTCATCTCAGACCGCGCTCAGATCGCGGCCTCGCCTGAGGTGGTTTGGAAGAGGACCGGGGGCTATTGCGATATTGGTGCGATGTTGAAGACCACCTGCGTGATCACGTCGGGTACGGGGGATGTCGGATCGAACCGCCTGATCGCCGGCCGGGTCAACGAAATCTTGGTCGCCAAGACCTTGACCTCCTATACCTATGCCCAGCCTATGGAACCCAACCTCTATCACGGTACGGTTGAGGTCTTGCCCGATGGCGAGGGTAAATCGGTGGTGATCTATTCACTGCTGTTGGATCCGACCTTTGGGGCAGACCCAGCAACCCGCGAGGCCAAGATCGCTGAGCGGCGTGGCTTCTTGAAGTTGATGCTGGGGCAGATCAAGGCCGCGTCAGAGGCCCCATAGGGGATTGAAAGTCAGCAAGGTGGCTGAGGCTTTGCGTCTTGACCGCCATGCGACAGGGAGCCAGATGACATGACAGGCACGCCATCCGCCGCACCTACGCTCGGGACCAAGCTCGCCTATGGGTTTGGCGCGGCGGCCAATGGGGTCGCTGATAACGCCTTTAGCTATTTCCTCTTGATGTTTTATGGTCAGGTCATTGGCCTCAGCCCGATCTTGGTCGGATTGGCCATGACCATCGGTTTGATGATCGATGCCTGTTTGGATCCGATCATTGGCCTTTGGTCAGATAATCTACGCTCGCCTTGGGGGCGTCGTCATCCCTTCATCTATGCGGCAGTGGTGCCGACAGGCCTGCTATTCTTCCTAATTTGGAACCCGCCAATTGGCTGGTCTGAGCAGGCGCTATTTTGCTATCTGCTCGGTCTGTCCGTGCTGATCCGTGCGGCGGGATCCCTTTTTCAAATCCCATCATCCGCTCTCGCGCCGGAACTGAGCAGCAGTTACGACCAGCGCAGCAGTCTGATGAGCTACCGCTTCTTCTTCGGTTGGGTGGTCGGCAATATGATGACGGTGTCGATGTTCTACCTGATCTTTCCCGCCTTCTCGACGGCAGCTGTGCCCAATGGTCAGTTCAACCGTGATGCCTATGCCTTTTATGGGATCTTGGTGTCGATCGTGGCCCCCTTTGCCATGCTGGTGTCAGGCCTTGGGACCCATCGGCACATTCCTAATTTGACCGTGCCGCCTTTGCGAGAATCTAAGTCGATCAAGGCTCTATTCGGCGAGATCTTTGCCACCCTCGGCAATCGCTCCTTTGCCGCCCTATTCATCGCGGCGACCTTGGGCGCAATATCAGCTGGCTTGGCGGCGGGTCTGGCCTTCTATTTTTCGACCTACTTCTGGCGCTTTACGACCATTCAAAATGGCTATTTGGCCATGGGTGTTTTCGGTTCAGCCATTATTGGCTTTTTGGCTGCGCCATGGGCGACGCGGACCATTGGAAAGAAGCAGGGCGCAGTGATTATCGGCCTGATCGCCTTCCTAGGCTCGCCAATCCCGATCGTGCTTCGGCTGTTTGGCCTGATGCCGGCCAATGGGACGCCAGAGCTATTTTGGACTGTCCTTGTCTTTACCGCCATTGATACGGGCCTGATCATCTGTTTCCAGATCTTGGCCTCCTCGATGATGGCTGATTTGGTTGAGCAGGCGCAGCTGCGAACGGGTAAACGCTCTGAAGGTCTATTTTTCGCCGCTGATGGATTTGCGCGAAAGATGGTCACTGGCCTTGGCCTGATCCTTGCGACCTTGCTCTTGCAGTTTGCCAACTTCCCCAAGGGGGCCGACCCCAGTCAGGTTTCTGATGAGGTCACGGCCCGCCTGGCCATCCTCTATGTCCCCTCTATTCTGTTCCTTTGGCTGTCTATGGTCGCGGTCATCTCGACCTACAAGGTGAGCCGTTCTGATCACGAAAAGGCGTTGCAGGAGCTGTCTGACAAGGCTGCCAAGCAGGCTTTGACATCAACCGATTAATCTTCACCAAGACGGAGAAAACCAATGCAGATCAAGTTTTTGGCGATGGGGGCGGTCGCAGCCCTTGCCCTTGGGGTCGGGGCCTTTGGCGTCAGCGCCTTTGCCGCTGAGCCTGCGCCCTACAAGGCTCCGCGTTTGGCCTTCGGTCAGCCTGATCTGGGTACCAACTGGTCCAATGTCAGTTTGACCCCCGAGACCCGGCGCGGCATGATGGGCAATCGCGCCATCCTGACCGAGGACGAGGTCAAGGCCATCGAGAGCGGTGCCGTCAAGGCGCTTGACGATGCCAATCAGCCGACCGACCCCGAAGCGCCAGCCCCGACGGCGGGGGGGGATAGGCCGCCTGCGGGCACCCGCGCTGAGTTCGCAGCCGCTGGCGGTGCCGTGGGAGGCTATAATGCCTTTTGGCTTGATGCCGGCAGCCGGGTGATGCGCGTCAAGGGTCAGCCTCGCTCGTCGATCCTGACCACGCCGAACGGTCAGGTTCCGCCCTATCTTCCTGGCGTTAAGGGTCCTGAACCTTGGTGGAAAGCAGGGGATCGATACGAAAATCCTGAAAATCGTTCCGTCGGGGAGCGCTGTATCATGGGCTTTGGCCGCAATGCTGGGCCGCCCATGCTGGCCAATGGTTTCTACAACAATGATTATAGGATCGTGCAGTCGCCGACTGCGGTCAGTATTCTGGTCGAGATGGTTCATGATGTGCGGTTGATCCGGCTCAATGGCAAGCATCGCACCGATGGGCTGCGGCCATGGATGGGTGACTCTATCGGTCGTTTCGAAGGCGACACCTTGGTTGTGGAGACCACCAATATCCCAGAGACCCAAGCCTATCACGGCTCATGGAAGGATCTGACCGTTATCGAACGCTTTACCCGCGTCGGACCTCAGCGGCTTCACTATGAGTACAGCATCGTCGATCCCACCATGTGGGCTCAGCCTTGGGGCGGGGAATATGAATTCTCGCCGACGGCAGGCGAGATCTATGAATATGCCTGTCACGAAGGCAACTATGCGCTGCGCCATATTCTGGCCGGTGCCCGCGCCGAAGAGGCCGCCAAGGCCGCTAAGGTCGCGCAAAAGCCTTGATCTAAGCGCCAACAGACGATCCAACCTCAATGCCATCCCTTCCTTTGACTGAGGGGGTGGCATTGTCATTGGGGGGGGCAATTGGACCTTGCCTATGCCGTCACAGCCCATAAGCTGGCGGCAATCAAAACAAAATCTGGACTGGGGAACACCATGGTCGAAGACATTCTTGAACCCAACCTGCCGATCATTGATCCCCACCATCACCTCTGGGACCTGACACCGTTGCTCGGTCATTTTCCAGAGCCTCATCACCCCTTTATCGCCGCCGTCGCGCGTACGCCCTACTACACGTTCGACCAGCTGCGCAGCGACGCTCAGAGCGGTCACCGCGTGGTCGGGACGGTCTTTATGGAATGCGGGGCCTTCTATCGCGCCGATGCATCCGTAGAGATGCAGCCCGTCGGTGAGGTCGAGTTCGTCAATGGGGTCGCTGCCCAGAGCGCCAGCGGCATCTATGGCGAGTTGCGCGCAGCAGCTGCCATCATTGGCCATGCCGACATGACGCTCGGCGACCGTGCCAAGCCGGTTCTGGAGGCCCTGATTGCGGCTGGTAATGGCCGTTTCAAGGGCATTCGTCACCAAGGCGCTTGGGATGCCAATCCTGATGTCCTGGGTCCTCCCTTCCATGCGCCGCCAGGCCTGCTGGCCAGTGACGAATTCCATGAGGGCTTCAAGGCGCTGGCCCCTATGGGCCTGACCTTTGACGCTTGGGTGGTTGAGCCGCAGTTGGACGATGTGCTTAAGCTTGCCCGGGCCTTTCCAGGCACCAGCATCGTCCTTGACCACTGCGGAACGCCCCTGAACATCGCCAACTATCAGGGCAAGCTTGATGAGAACTTCGAGCGCTGGCGCACCTCGATCCGGGCCATTGCCCAATGTCCCAATGTGACGGTCAAGCTTGGCGGCCTCGCCATGGCCTTCTGCGGCATGCCAGAGCAGGGGCCAGAGGCTGGCGTGAGCTCAAAGGCCCTAGCGGCCATGTGGAAGCCCTATATCGAAACCTGCATCGAAGCCTTTGGGCCGGAGCGGGGGATGTTTGAAAGCAACTATCCTGTGGATAAGTGGGGCGCGAGCTATGCCACCCTCTGGAACGCCTTCAAGCGCATCACGGCAACAGCCTCCGCCGACGAAAAACGCGCCCTCTATGCGGGGAACGCGGCGCGGGTCTATGGGATTGAGAACCTGTTGGTCGAGATCTAATCTCGACCTGATCGGCATCTGACCTAGCGAAGGGTAAGGCGAAGGTTGCGCGCAATATCTTTTGTGAACTGAGGCCTGACGCCTGAATCGGCTGCGAATTGGGACCAGCGAGAGATAGACTCTGTAACTTCGCCAAGCATGGTCTTGACCTCGCGGGCACTTAAGTCGGCTGAACGGCCTGCTATAATCAGATCATCAAGCGTGAAATTATCGCGCTTGAAATTCACGGACATCTGATGTTGAGACGTCCAGTCCCCTTGAGGGTTATGGGCATAGCCAATATCGAATGCGGGCGACAGGTTCCATTTTCCGAAGCGATTCATCAGGAAGGCGATGTTCTTGACGTGGTCATCCTGATTTCGGCTGACAATGTTGAAAACCATACGACGAAATTGCTGCCTGATCTGCGGATGAGGCAGGTTAAGCCTGCGCATGACGACAAATGACTGTTCATAAGAATTGGCCTGCGGAGATTTGAAATCCAGATGGGCGAGTGCCGCTAAGGATTGCATGTGCAACCGGCTACCATCGGCCAATCGATCAAAGCGCTGGGTCATAAAGTGCTGACGGCCGCCTTCTTCAAGCAGGCGGCAAGGGTTCATCTCCAGACCCGCATCTAGCGCCATCTTGAAATAGGCATATTCGATGGCACCAAAACCTTGAGGGTCGACCAGTTCTCGGTCTCTATTGTTGGTTACGCCGTCGAACTTGATGAGCCAATATTCGAACCCTGAAGGGGCCTTTACTTGCCCGGATCGAACCTCATGGGTTGTCGGGTTCCACGCTATGATCGCCTTGGCCCTCGCGCCTCCAGCCGAGGTGCCAACGCGCAGAACGTCTTGAAGGGCCTTGGCCCTATTTTCATCAGCAAAGGTCACCTTCAGGTCTGAACGGTCTAAGAGTACCTGAGATGCCAGCCGGGTCAGTTCATGGATGTCTATCTTTTCGGAGGTGCTGAAGGCGGGGCCGCTGGCGGGGCGAAACTCTAGCGCGCCCATACCGCGCGTGCCCGTATAACACAGGCGTTCCACCGCGTTGAAATCATTGGATAGGCGCCCCTGCGTGGCTAGCCACGCATTGATGACAGCATTGCCGTACCGATCCGGAAGGGAGTCGGCCAGAAGGCCGGGAAGGCCATGAAATGTATCGGTCGCAAGGGCAGGGAAGCGATAGGTTTGTCGGCTGAGGGGCATTGTTATGGGGGAGAGTTCAATGCCGCTGGCGGCAAAATCAGGATCATATTCGAATGTGGCAAAGAGATTGTCGGCTGGCAAGGTTACGGCTCCGATCCTGCTACCCCATAACCATATCTCGGCCGTTGTCATGACATGTCACCCCAGGTCCAGCCTTTAGAGGAGGCGTTGTTTTTCAATCGTTGGCTAGAGGCGCGCTGGCGAGGCTTGGCCTTAGGGCCGATCAACTGAAGGGGACGTAGCTCGTTTTCGGGCAGTAGCAGATCGAGATTTTCGGACAGGCGCAGGACGCGCAGGACGCGGACAAACTTGTCGAGTTGGATCGGGTTGCCTGACTCGAACCGTTCAATCGTACGGGCCGAGATGCCCGCCGCATCGGCAAGCTGTGCTTGGGTAAGGTTTTGACCAACCCGCTGCTGCCGCACCCTTTGCCCCAATTCATCGAGCAGGGTGGCATCAGACAGGGTTGAGGTGATTTTCATTTCGCCAAATTTGGGGATTTTATCAGGTCTGTCAACATTATTTCGTCAAATATGGCGATAAATATTGATGTCAAACCATGGTTCCCAATGACCAGCATTCGGTTTTTGTTGATGACGTCCCTTCAATCTCGGCCTTCACGCGAAAAAGGCTGGAATTTAATGGGTCTAGTTTGGTCTTTCTCAAAAACGAAAAGTTTGATTTCACTGATGTTTTTGG
>Ga0209444_10001923_pt1 | contig 11428 bp, 11 predicted proteins | sample LauGreFaBDMM15DN_2_FD_188215 | JGI IMG/M metagenome (GOLD analysis project Ga0209444, IMG submission 188215) | Freshwater lake microbial communities from Lake Michigan, USA - Fa13.BD.MM15.DN (SPAdes) (version 2) | ecosystem: Environmental > Aquatic > Freshwater > Lake | place: Lake Michigan...
ATATATAGCAGCAGGAATCAACCCTCAGGACTCTGCACTATTTGTTCAAAGCCACGTTCCAGCTCACGCTGAACTCGCTTGGGTCTTGAACTGCATCACCGGTTTCGGTGAAGCAAGTCGAATGACTCAGTTCAAAGACAAATCACAAAAAGCTGGAAGCGATTCCGCATCAGTTGGATTGTTTACCTATCCAATCCTTCAAGCTGCGGACATCTTGCTATACCAACCAAAAGCAGTTCCAGTTGGTGAAGACCAGAGACAGCATCTTGAACTAACTCGTGATTTAGCAGAACGTTTCAACACAAGATATGGTCAAACCTTTACTATTCCTGAAGCACACATCTTGAAGGAAACAGCAAAGATTTACGATCTTCAGAATCCAACAGCAAAGATGTCCAAGTCAGCTGGCGACCCTAAGGGTCTTGTGAACCTCATGGATGACGATTCAACCATCATGAAAAAGATTAAGAGCGCTGTTACCGATACAGACTCATCAATCAGAGTTGACTGGGAGACCAAACCAGGCGTTACAAACCTTCTTTCTATTCACTCCTCTATTAGTGGTGAATCTCTAGCTTCACTAGAAGATAGATTCCAAGGTGCTGGCTATGGCGTATTAAAGGGTGAAGTAGCAGATGTTGTTATTAGTGCTCTTGGCCCAATCAGAGATAGAGCCAACGATCTCATGAGTGACCCTGCTGAACTAGATCGCCTTCTAGCATCAGGTGCCGAAAAGGCTCGAGAAGTGGCTGAAACCACCTTGGCCCTGGTTTATGACCGAGTAGGGTTCATCCGAGCTAAGTAGTATTTCTGCAAATATTTACACAAAAATAGGTAAACAGGGCCTCTTTTACAGGCTCTCCCCCTAGCAATCTACAGGGATGTAAGCCTTTTCTAAATCGTTATCTAGGCGTGAACTTCCAAGCCCAAATGGGCTCAAACCTCAACTAGATTATTGGTGAGGCGTTATCTACGCCCCGCCCATTACTATCAAGGAGAAATTAATGAGCTTTAAAACAAAGCGCGTTCTAGCGGCTACTGCATCTGCAGCTGTTGCAACGCTTTTTCTAGCAGGTTGTGCGCCAGCAGATAACGGCGTTGCTGCCGGTTGTGAAGCGTACGCAGATTACCAGGGCTTCGAGGGCACTGAGGTTGAGGTATACACAACCATCATCGCTCCAGAAGCTGATCTATTCGTCGAGTCATTCGCTGAATTCGAAGAATGTACAGGCATCACAGTTAACTGGAACGGTACTCAGGAGTTCGAAGCTCAGATTGCTGTTCGCGTTGAAGGTGGAACTGCACCTGATCTAGCGATCTTCCCACAGCCAGGTCTACTTGCACGTTTCAAGGACAGCCTTGTTGCAGCACCTGCAAAGGTGAGCGAATCAGTTGACGCTAACTACTCACCTGACTGGAAGAACTACGGAACTGTAGACGGAACATTCTTCGCTGCGCCACTAGGTGCAAACGTGAAGTCTTTCGTTTGGTACAACCCGAAGGTATTCGCAGACAACAACTACACAATCCCAACTACCTGGCAGGAACTGCTAGACCTATCTGAGCAGATTGCTACTGAAGGAAAGATCCAGCCATGGTGTGCTGGTTTCGGTTCTGGTGAAGCAACTGGTTGGGTTGGAACTGACTGGATGGAAGACATCATGCTTCGTACCGCATCAGCAGAAACCTACGACAAGTGGACTACTCACGGAATTCCTTTCAACGACCCAGCTGTTGCTACAGCTATCGGTGAAGCAGGAAAGATCCTGAAGAACCCTAAGTATGTTGGTGACGTAGCGTCAATCGCGACAACCACATTCCAGGATGGTGGAGCAGGAATCGTTGATGGTTCATGTGCAATGCACCGTCAGGCTTCATTCATCGGTGGAATCCTAGCCGCTGACTACGGAGCTACAATCGTTGAGCCTTCAGACACATCAATGGATAACGGAATCTCAGTGTTCTACTTCCCTGGTACATCTGCAGACAACAAGCCAGCTCTTGGTGGTGGAGAGTTCGTAGCAGCTTTCGCTGACCGTGGCGAAGTTGCAGCTCTACAGCACTACCTAACAACTCCACTATGGAACAACGCGAAGGCAAAGCTTGGTGGCTGGTTCTCAGCTAACAAGGGCCTAGACGAAGCAAACGTTGCTGACCCAGTAAACAAGGTTGCAGTTCAGATTCTAAAGAACGCTACAACCTTCCGTTTCGATGGTTCTGACGTTATGCCAGCCGCTGTTGGTGCAGGTACATTCTGGAAAGAAATGACCGCTTGGGTTGCAGAAGACAAGTCTGACAAGGCTGTTCTTGACGCAATTGAAGCATCATGGCCTAAGAACTAAATTAGGCTAGAACTACCCTTGCAGTGGGGTGTGGTGGACACGAAAGTGAAAACCACACCCCATTTCAACAAAGTCAGGAAGTAAATGATCAACACCGCGTTCTCAGCAGCACGCAAGACCCCTTGGGAAGTGATTTTCCCTAACCTCATTCTTCTTATCGTGGCCCTAGCAGCTTTCGCAGCTGTAATTTATTTAGTCTTCTTACTCGCCTCTCGAGTAAATGTCAGAGTGCAGGAATGGCTCAAGTACGCGGTATTCCTAGCTCCTGCAGTTCTCTTTCTTCTAATTGGTTTGGTTTACCCGACTCTTAGAACACTTGTTATGTCTTTCATGAATGCCGACAGCACAGAGTTTGTTGGATTCGATAACTACGTCTGGTCTTTCACAATTCCAGAAATCTTAATTGTTCTCAGAAACACATTCGTGTGGGTTCTATTCGTACCAATTCTCTCGACCTTCATAGGTCTTGCTATTGCTTACCTAACCGATCGCATGAAGCGACCAGGTGTAGTCAAATCTCTAATCTTCTTACCAATGGCGATCTCGTTTGTTGGTGCCGGTGTTATCTGGAAGTTTGTTTATAACTTCCAACCAAACCTGGATAAGCCAGACATCGGTTTATTCAGTGCTATTTCAAAAGCTTTTGGAGTCAACCCACCTAACTGGTTGCTTGAAGCTCCAGGCAACACACTTCTACTTATCTTGGTAATGATCTGGATTCAGACAGGTTTCGCAATGGTCGTGCTGTCAGCAGCCATGAAGAACGTTCCAGATGAAGTCGTGGAAGCTGCCATGCTTGATGGAGCAGGCAACTGGCAGCGATTCGTAAGAGTCACAGTGCCGATGATTAGATCAACAATCATTGTTGTTCTAACCACCACAGCTATCGGAACATTGAAGGTCTTCGACATCGTAAGAACAATGACCGGTGGAAACTTCGAGACCAACGTTATTGCTAATGAAATGTATTCTCAAAGCTTTAGACAAATGAACTACGGTCAGGGAAGTGCTTTGGCTGTAATCCTTCTAGTGTGTGTCTTGCCAATCATCGCCTACAACATTAGACAACTAAGACGTGAGAGGGCTGAGAGATAATGAGCACTCGGAAAAAAGCTAAAGACATATTCGCATCCCCAATAGCATCAGCTATTGCGGTAATCATCGCAATCCTTTGGACCATTCCGACCTTCGGTCTTTTGGTTTCATCTATTCGACCTGAGAAAGATATCAACAACAGTGGTTGGTGGACATTCTTTACTAACCCAAGTTTTACTTTGGAAAACTACGGTCAAGTGCTTTTCCAAGGTTCAACTACCAACCCACCTCTTGCCCAGTTCTTCTTCAATAGCTTCGCTCTGACAATTCCAGCGGTAGTCTTCCCAATTACTCTGGCTCTGTTTGCTGCCTATGCTCTCGCTTGGTTTAACTTCAGAGGTAAAGACACTATCTTCTTCATCATCTTTGGTCTCCAGGTTGTGCCACTACAGCTGACCCTTATTCCTCTCCTACAACTCTTCTCAAAGGGTCTTGTAATTGGAGATACCGTCATCATTCCTGATCTTGGAATTACAGGAACTTTCATTCCAATCTGGATAGCCCACACAATCTTCGGTCTTCCTTTGGCTATCTTCCTTCTTCACAACTTCCTATCTCAGATCCCTAGGGAACTGATTGAAGCGGCTCGTGTTGATGGAGCCAACTGGTTCACCCTGTTTAGCAAGATCATTCTTCCGCTCTCAGTACCAGCTATCGCTTCCTTCTCAATCTTCCAGTTCCTATGGGTCTGGAATGACCTTTTGGTTGGTCTAACCTTCGGTGGTGGAGTGAAGCAGGTAGCTCCTCTAACAGTGCGTATTGCTGAGATGGTGGGTTCTAGAGGTAGCGGTTGGGAACTTCTGACTGCAGGTGCCTTCGTGTCCATGATTGTGCCACTAATCGTCTTCTTTGCCCTCCAGCGTTACTTCGTTAGAGGCTTGCTAGCAGGCTCTGTAAAGGGCTAATTAGCTCCATTTAGCCCAAGGCGTATTAGGTCGCTTTTGTTGCCCTAATCTGGCATGCTTTAGAGGTAATAACAGTTCTTCGGGGTCAGTGTAAATCTGAACCGGCGGTTATAGTCCGCGACCCGACAAGCTGCCTTAGATGGCGACAAATACCTAGGTAATTGGTTTGGCGGTTGATCTGGTGAAACTCCAGAACCGACGGTTAAAGTCCGGATGGTAGAAGAACAGAAGGTTTGGCCTAACTTGGCCTGACCTTTGGTCGCTTACCGACCCTACCCCGAGGACCTTTTAGAAAGGCTCGGGATGACCGACAAAAGGCAGTTTGAACCGATGATGCATCGGGCACTTGAACTTGCTCTACTCGGACCTGCCTACGGTGTTAACCCTCAAGTTGGAGCAATCATCCTTGATAAAGATTTGAACATCATCTCCGAGGGATGGCATAAAGGTGCAGGAACTCCTCATGCTGAAGTGGATGCTCTAAGTAAGTTACCTAACGGAGTTCCAGAAGGATCAACTGCTGTTGTAACTCTTGAGCCATGTAATCACACTGGAAGAACTGGTCCTTGTGCAATTGCTCTAATTGAAGCTGGTATCTCAAGAGTTGTTTATGCAAGTAAAGATCCAGGCAATGAATCAGCTAATGGAGCAAAGACTCTCGCTGATGCAGGTGTTGAAGTTATCCAAGGTGTTCTTGAAGCAGAAGCAGATGCACAGTCTGTTGTTTGGCTAACAGCTATGAAGAAACAGCGTCCTTACATCACACTCAAGTGGGCTCAAACACTTGATGGCAGAACTGCAGCTAGCGATAAAACCAGTAAATGGATTTCTGGTTCTGTTTCTAGAGAAGATGTCCACTTAAGACGATCGAGAATTGATGCAATCCTGGTTGGAACAGGAACTGTAAAGTACGACAACCCTGATCTAACAGCTAGAAAACCAGATGGTACTCGTTATGAACACCAACCACTTCGAGTAGTTGTTGGTAACAGTGAACTTGACCAGGGCCTAAGAGTTTTTAACGAAGACGCTCCAACAGTTCAACTTAGAACTCACGATCTCAAAGATGTTGTTGCTCAACTCTGGAACAGAGGAATGAGACACATCTTGGTTGAAGGTGGAGCAGAACTCGCCAGTGAGTTTATCTCACTGGGTCTATTCGATGAGATTTTGATTTATCAAGCACCACTTCTTGTTGGTGGCACAAATGTTGCCGTAACGGATATTGGTATCTCTACTATGAAGGACGCTGTTGCTCTTGAGTTTGTTGAGATCAAGCAGCTTGGGGCTGATGTGTTTATGAGAGCTATCCCAAAGGAGAGTAACTAATGTTTACCGGAATCATTGAAGAACTAGGTGAAGTAGTTGCTATTGAGCAGCAGCCTGATGCAATCAGACTGACTGTAAAAGGACCCCTTGTCACAAGTGACATCAAGCGTGGAGACTCTATTGCTTGCAGTGGCACATGCCTTACTGCAATTGAGATTGAGAATGGCACTTTCAGCGCTGATGTAATGCATGAGACTCTAAGGCTTACCAGCTTGGCTGATGTGAAAGTTGGCGATCCAATCAACCTAGAGCGAGCCATGACCATGCAGACCCGCTTCGGTGGCCACCATGTTCAAGGCCATGTTGATGGTGTTGGTGAATTCATTTCTAGAGAACCTAGTGAGAACTGGGACTGGGTTCGTATCTCTGTTCCTAAGGAACTGATGAAGTATGTAGTACTCAAGGGTTCAATCACCCTTGATGGAATCTCGCTAACAGTTAACGAATTAGGTGAGGACTTTGTTGGTCTTAGCCTGATTCCAGAAACCCTAAAACTTACCACCTTGGGCTATAAGAAGCCTGGTGACAAGATCAACGTTGAAGTTGATGTAATGGCAAAGCACATAGAACGACTACTAGAGATGAGAAACAACTAATGGCACTATCAACAATCGAGCAAGCATTGGATGCTTTACGAAACGGTAAGCCGGTTCTAGTAGCGGATGATGAAAACCGAGAGAACGAAGGCGATGCAATTATTGCCGCTCAGTTCGCAACTACCGAGTGGATGGCTTGGCTAGTCAAGAACACCACGGGTTTCTTATGTGCACCTATGGAAGATGGTAAGGCTAATGAGCTAGAGCTTCCACTTATGACAATGGACAACCAAGACCCTCACGGCACTAGCTACACAATCACAGTTGATGCTGCTGCTCGTGAGTCAACCGGTGTTTCAGCAAGTGATAGAGCACTAACTGCAAGGACACTTGCTAGTGAATCATCTGGTCCTGAATCTTTCATCAGACCAGGTCACATCATTCCGCTTCGTGCTCACCAAAATGGTGTGCACGGTCGCCCAGGTCACACTGAAGCAGCTGTTGATCTTCTGAAGCTCGCTGGCCTAATTCCAGTAGGAATCATCGGTGAGATGGTTACCGAAGATGGTTCAATGATGCGTCTGCCTGAACTTATGGAAGTTGGTGAAAAGGAGAACCTTCCAGTAGTCACCATCGCTCAGCTGGTGGAGCACCTAACTGCCCACAACATTAACCATGTTCACCGTGATAACAACCGAATCAGATTTGAAGCAGAAGCTAACATTCCAACCATTCACGGTGACTTTAAAGTTCGTGGTTACTATGACATCAAGACTGGCGCTGATCACGTAGCAATCATTAAGGGAAACCCAACTGGTGAAGATGTTCTAGTTCGTATGCACTCTGAATGTATTACCGGTGAAGCATTTGGTTCTTTGAAGTGTGAATGTGGACCACAGTTGCAATATGCACTGGACATGATTGAAGCTGACCCTAAGGGTGGAATTGTTATTTACCTAAGAGGCCAAGAAGGTCGCGGTATTGGTCTACTAAACAAGCTCAAGGCATACGCACTTCAGGAGCAAGGTCTAGACACAGTAGAAGCCAACCTTGCCCTAGGTCTTCCTAGCGAAGCTAGAGAGTATGGAGCAGCATCTTCTATCCTTCGAGAACTAGGTGTGAAGAGCGTTCGACTAATGACTAATAACCCAGCCAAGGCTAACTTCCTTACCGATGACGGTATTCCTGTGAACTCATACGTTCCGGTAATTGTTGGTGAAGCGATTCAGAACCTTGGCTACCTAGAAGCAAAGAGATCAAAGATGGGTCACCGTCTTCCTCAAATCGTCGCAGAAATGGAAATGTAATGGCAGGCCACGCACCAAAACTAGAAATAGACGCAAGCGATCTAGCAGTAACCATCTTGGTAACCAGCTGGCACACAGAGATCACCGATGCCCTACTTGCAGGAGCAGAGCGATCTCTGAAGGCTGCTGGTAACGATGTCTACAGCATCGTTCGTGTGCCAGGAGCATTCGAGTTACCTCTTGCTGCCAAGTGGGCAGCAGAAGACGACGCTGATGTAATCATCGCGCTAGGTGTTGTTATTCAAGGTGAGACCCCTCACTTTGAGTATGTCTGTAATGCAGCAACTGATGGTCTAACCAGAGTTCAGCTGGACTATGGAGTACCGATCGGGTTTGGTTTACTAACCGTAGATGACGCTCAGCAAGCACTAGATAGAGCCGGTTTACCGAACAGTAAAGAAGACAAAGGTGCAGAAGCAGTTGAGGCTGCAGTTATGATGGCACGCCTTCGCTAGAGTGGAAACAACTTCTACAAAAGGAAACAAATGGAAGACTCCACAAGAGATCTAATCGTTCATATATTTCTAGTACTACATATCCTAGGTATCGCAGCTTTGCTAGCTGGCTTCTTCACCTCAATGAAGGACATGAAGACAGGCATGAAAGTAAACGCTGGAGTATTCCACGGAGTCTACTTGATGCTGATCACAGGTCTTGTCATGGCTGGAGTTACTAAGCCTGAAGAGTTGAATGCAATTGTCATCGCTCTGAAGAGCATATCCCTGACAGCAATCTTCTTTATTGCTTATACCTATAGAAAGAAAGAGGTCACGCCTGTTTGGGCAGTACCAACAATTTTCTTGCTGACAACTTTCAATATTGTTCTAGCGGTATTTGCAGGAGCAGCAGCTTAAGAATTAGCGCAAAAACAGTGCTGTTAGTCGGCGGGTTGTGAAATACAGTCCGCCGATTATCATTACCACGAAGTAAAGCACGTGCCCTAGCATCGCTAAGTTCAAGATGCCAAGTGTCAATCCCCTGATCAATTCAATTGCTTGCCATAAAGGTAGAGCTTGAATAAACCATTGAATTGGTTCTGGATAAATAGTTAGAGGGAAGAAAGTTCCTGAGAATAAGAACATCGGCAGCATTACCAACTGGATGTATTGCATCTGCTGACGATGTTTCAAATAACTTGTAATTCCCATTCCAACTGCAGCAAATCCAAAAGCTACCAACACAGAAGCAGGTATTGCTAGCAATCCCCAGCCCGAGGGAACTAACCCTAGAGGTGTGACAATAGCCATGAATCCAATCGCATACGCCAAACCTCTGAGAAGTGCCCAACTGATTTCACCCAGAGCAACATCAAGGGTTCCCATAGATGTTGAGAGCATCCCGTTATAGATTCTGCCGAAGTGCATCTTGAAGAACACATTCCATGTTGAGTCATAGATTGCACCGTTCATAGCACTGGTAGCTAAAAGAGCAGGAGCGATGAACTGAGCATAAGAAATAGGATTACCGTTGCCATCGGTAGTGCCATCAATGAACTGGCCAATTCCATAACCAAAGGCAACTAGATAGATCAGCGGCTCAACAAAACCAGATGCAACAACCATCCAGGTTGAAGACTTGAGTGCAAAGTAGCCACGTTCTAGAACAACTCTTGCTCGGCCTGAATAAACTCCAGCACCAAGTCTCCCTCTTCTGCCTTCAGCTATTTCAATAGCGCTCTCGGCTTTGACATTCATCGAACTCATGATGCCAACCTCTTCTCAAATACTCGGTGAGCCCAGAGCGTTCCAAACAGAGTCATTAGAGCCATTACTGCCCAGTGCAGTACTAATAGCCAGTTTTCAATTGGCATTCCATATGACAGGGCTCTACCGAGGTTGGTTGCATGCCACTGCGGTGAGATCCAACCAATCCACTGAAGGTAAATCGGCATTGAGGTAATTGGATAGAAGGTTCCGGAGAACATAAACATCGGGGTAACAATAAAGCGTCCAACTAGAGCAAAGATTCCATCATCTTCTTTGATACGCCCTGCAAAGGCCAGCATGATTGCAGCAAAGCCAAGACCAGCGGTACTAGAAACTAGAACCAGTATTGGCAGTGATGCCCAAGTAACAGCGCCAAAAGCCAAGAGGCAAAGACCATAGAGGAATACCTGCAGTACTGCCCTTGCCATAGCTGCTAACAAGATGCCGTTTACTATCTGCTTACCGGTGATAGCTGTTGCATTCATTGAGAAGAATGTCCCATCCCAGTTGAAACCTTGCAGAGTAGGCCAGGTAACCTCATCCATTGCACCTTGAATACCAGCGGTAGCTAGAAGTGCTGGAGCAAGGAAAGTTAGATAGCTAACTCCATCAATGGCGTTTGGACCCATAGAAGAATCAACAAGTGAACCAACACCGATTCCAATAGACAGTAAATAAAGTGTTGGGTTTCCTAAACCAAAGGCAATGATGGACTTCCACCACTTCAACATGTTCAACAACCTGTTTTCAGCGATGTAGAGAGCTCCACGCTTCATGCTGACTCTTGGGTCAACCAGAGTCGCCGCTCCAGTCCAAGTCATTGCAACTTTAGATTCAACATCCATTGCCATTAGTCGACCAAGGTCCTACCGGTCAAACGGAGGAATACATCTTCAAGAGAAGATCTTCTAACTAATGAGGTAACAGGATGCAAACCCTTCTTGATAATTTGCTCCAAACACTTCTCACCGTTTTCTGCATAAACAAGAATTCGGTCAGGAAGAATTTCTAGTCTTTCGCCAATTCCCTTTAGGTCTTTAGCAACCTGAGCATTGTTCTCACTTCCGAAACGAACTTCAAGAACTTCCTTAGATGAATATTTCTTGATTAGTTCCGCTGGAGATCCTTCAGCCATGATCTTGCCTTTATCCATAACCATTAGGCGATCACAGAGCTGCTCAGCTTCATCCATGTAGTGGGTGGTGATAACCAGGGTCACACCCTGTTCCTTTAACCTAAACAATCTGTCCCAAAGAATATGTCTTGCCTGAGGGTCTAGTCCTGTGGTTGGTTCATCCAGCATCAGGATCTCCGGTTCGTTGACTAGACCTCTAGCGATAGTGAGTCTTCTCTTCATACCACCAGAGAGCTCTTCAGTCTTGCTGTTTCTTTTATCTGCTAGTTGAGCGAAATCTAGAAGTTCTTCAATCTTTACTTTCAACCACTTACGGCTGAGTCCAAAATAGCGACCATAAATCATTAGGTTTTCCCAAACCTTTAGTTCACGGTCTAGATTGTCTTGTTGAGGAACAACACCTAGGTGAGCTCTAATCTCTGGGCCTTGGTCATTCGGGTCCTTACCTAAGATGAGAAGGTCTCCACCGCTTCTTTGGCTGGTGGCAGCAATCATCTTCATAGTGGTTGACTTACCTGCACCATTAGGTCCTAGTAGCCCGAATGACTCTCCCCTAGTGACTGTGAAGTCGATGCCATCAACTGCTTTGAAGTCCCCATAAACCTTTGTGAGCCCCTTAGCAATGATCATTGCCTCTGGACTGGTGCTTTTCTTAGCCAAATTAACTGTCTTTCCTCTTTGAAATAATCAGATGCTCAACTTTGTAAGTCTAATGATTGGCAGTGATATCCTTTAGATTATGACCCCTGCTCAGACTGACAAGGTTCGCCCAGGCAACCGCAGGGTGACCGGGAAAGAGCAGTTCTATACCCCAGCTGATCTAGCCCTAAGGCTAACCAAGCAGATTGAGCCGCTGGTAGGTGGACTAAAGGGCAAGTTGGTCATCGAGCCAGCCGGAGGCACGGGGGCCTTTATCAAAGCAGCCAAAGAATTAGGAGCTACTAAGGTCCTGAGTTTCGATATCGAACCCAAGGCAGATGGAGTCCAATTAGGTGACTTTCTAGAGTCAAATCTGGAAGGAATAAATGGAGCAATTACCATCTCGAATCCACCGTTTGGAAGAAACAACTCTT
>Ga0209444_10001926_pt1 | contig 11424 bp, 10 predicted proteins | sample LauGreFaBDMM15DN_2_FD_188215 | JGI IMG/M metagenome (GOLD analysis project Ga0209444, IMG submission 188215) | Freshwater lake microbial communities from Lake Michigan, USA - Fa13.BD.MM15.DN (SPAdes) (version 2) | ecosystem: Environmental > Aquatic > Freshwater > Lake | place: Lake Michigan...
GCAAGCTTTCCGCGGCCCGAAACATCGCCAATGCGGGCATTGAAAACATCGTCAATCGCATCTTGCAGCGCAGGGTGCGAATGCTGGCGTTGCTCCAAACGGTCTGCCCAGCCGTCGCGCACATCGGCCCACAATACACATGCCAACAAAAAGCTAGGCGCCACCGGCTTGCCTTCACCCACCCGACGGTCGGTGTCTTGCAAGGCTGAGGTGACAAACGGCGTTTCTGCCCGCTCAACCACCACGTCAAGCAGCGGATAAATTCCCCGGGACAAACCGAGTTTTTTGAGTTGGGCAATGGATGCCAAGGCGTGTCCGGTTTGCAGCAACTTCAGCATCTCGTCAAACAAGCGGCTTTGCGGGACATCGGCCAACAACTGCTGCGACTTCACCAAAGGCCCTGCTGTTTTGGCATCTAACTTAAAACCCAAGGGGTTCAACTTGGCAGCAAAACGCACCGCGCGAATAATCCGAACCGGGTCTTCGCGGTAGCGGGTTGCGGCGTCGCCAATCATGCGCAGCGTTTTGTTTTTTGCGTCTTTCAAACCACCGTGGTAGTCCACCACCAATTCGGTTTCAGGGTCGTAGTACATGGCGTTGATCGTGAAGTCGCGCCGTACCGCGTCTTCCTCTTGCGGGCCCCAGACGTTGTCTCGCAATACGCGCCCGGTAGAGTCGACCGCGTGTTTCATTCCCGCGAGCTCACTCTTACTGGTTTTTTCATTGCCACGCACCTGTTCAGCAGCGGCGTTGTCTAAGTAAGCCCGAAAGGTCGAGACTTCAATGACTTCATGCTCGCGCCCGCGGCCGTACACCACATGAACAATCCGAAACCGCCGACCAATGATGAAGGCGCGGCGAAACAGGTTCTTGACTTCTTCGGGAGTTGCATCTGTCGCTACGTCAAAATCTTTAGGCCGCAGCCCGAGCAACAAATCGCGCACCGCGCCGCCCACGATATAGGCTACAAAGCCAGCGTTTTGAAGCGTTCGAACCACGTTCATGGCCCGCTCGTCAACCAAAGTCACGTCAATTCCATGGACTTTCACCGGGACTTCAACCCGTTTGCCAAAGTCCGGTTTTCCTGCCGTTGCAGCAGGGGAACTGCTTTTTCCCAGCAGTTTGTGAATCAATTTTTTTATCATAGGTCCTTGTGGGGCCGGTGCCAACGCACCCAGCCCGGCCAAATATTGGCGCTTATCTAAACAGCTCGAGTATGCGCCATCCGCGGTCTTGGGCGATGGCACGCAATGGGTCATCTGGATTGGTTGCTACGGGCACATTGGCCTTTTCCAGCAGAGGCAAGTCGTTGATGGAATCCGAATAAAAAGTGCTGTGTACGCTTTCCCAATTCAAACCGCGTGCTGTGAGCCATTCTTCCACACGCGCCACTTTGCCTTCGCGAAAGGTCGGAATTCCGCGAACTTCACCGGTAAACCAGCCCGTTCCTCCTTCAGAGGTGTCGCGCTCCAAGTCAACCGCCATCAGCTCATCCGCACCCAAGGCCTTGGCAATGGGGGCGGTCACGAAGGCATTGGTCGCCGTGACCACGATCACGGTAGCGCCTTCGGCTTTGTGTTGTTGCACCAGTGCCAGCGCTTGGGGTTTGAGAGCCGGGGCAATGACCTCACGCATGTAATCGGCATGCGCTGCCAGCGACTTGGCCTCCCCTTGGCGAACCATGGCGCCGGTTGCGAAACGCGCGTATTCGTAAATATCTAAGGTACCGGCTTTGTATTGGGTATAAAAGGCATCGTTTTGGCGGGCAAACTCGACCGGATCGTTCCAGCCTAAATCCGCGGTGAACTGGCCCCAGGTGTAGTCCGAGTCAATGGGCAACAAGGTGTGGTCCAGGTCAAACAAAGCGAGCTTGGGCAAGGTCATGCAGTCTCCAGCATAGATTTAATCAAAGGAATCGTAATGGCGCGTTTGGTTTGCAAAGCGTAGCGGTCCAGCAAATCAAGCAACTCCATCAGGCTGCCCAAATCGCGGCTAAAGCGGCGTAGCGTGAAGTCCATGACCTCATCACTCAGAAACAAACCCCGCGCATCCGCAGCTTGGCGCAGCACCGCGCGGGACTGTTCTTCGCTCAAGAGTTGCAGACCAAACACATGGCCCCAACCCAAGCGCGTTCGCAAATCATCACGCAGCTTCAACTCCGTCGGGCTCCATTCGCCTGCGGCAATCACCGGGCGCTGCAAGGTTTGGGCGTGGACAAACCAGTTGAATGCGGTGTGCTGCTGTGAGGCGGTAAAGAGATGGACATCGTCTATCAATACAGCGGCCCACGTTTCATCAAACTCGGGAGGCGACATTACCGTCGCATCCAACCAGCCCACCACCGCGCCCTGCTCTCGCAAGCCCTCCCGCGCCGCTTTCAATAAATGGCTTTTCCCGCTGCCGCTGGGCCCCCAAAAATAGGTCGGTACGGGCGAGCGCAAAGCCGAAGCGGCTTTGGAACCCAACCAAAATTGAACATGCTGCAAAGCCGCCACATTCGGTCCCGCAAAAAAATTGGCAACCGAAGGCCCATGAGAAATACCGATGTCAAGCGCGATTTGCTGCATGCTTTGGGTTTAGCTTTGGTTTTTAGCCGTGGTACAAATCGCTGGTCAAGTAACCCGCGCGCAAGCGGCGTACCGCCACCAGCAACACGGCGCTCACTGGCAAAGCCACCAAGACGCCGACAAATCCAAAAATTTGACCAAACGCCAACAAGGCAAAAATAACAGCCAAGGGATGCAAACCGATGCGCTGGCCGACCAATCGCGGCGTCAAGAAAAAACTCTCGACCAATTGGCCCAAACCAAAAACCACCGCCACCATCACCAGCGCATAACTCGCGCCCAGGCTGCTAGAAAACTCCAACAAGCCCGCCAACAAGGCCAAGACCATGCCGAGTCCGAAACCTAAATACGGCACAAACACAGCCAACCCCGTAAACGCGCCAATCGGCAAGGCCAAGTCCAAACCAAATAGCGCGAGCCCAGCGCTGTAAAAAACCGCCAATACGCCCATGACCATCAACTGCCCGCGCAAATACTCACCCAATACATCATCCGCCTCGTGAAGAAAACTATGCGCCGCACCCCGCAAACGCGGAGGAATCAAAGCGCTCAAACTCCCCATAAAGCGCTCCCAGTCCATCAACAAATAAAACAAGGCCACAGGAATCAGCACTAAATTGCCGATCAAGGCCAGCGCCACGCTGCCACCCAGCTTGACCGACGCCATCACTGATCCAAACGTATCTTCAAAATTAGCGTTCAGGTACGTCATCAAAAACGATTTGATACTGGCCAGGTCCAAGCTCAGGTGGATACCCAATTTAAGCAAGGCCGGCTGCAGCGTGGCGTTCATGCGGTCTAGCAAAGAAGGCAGCTGATCGCGCATCAAAGGCAGCTCTTTAATCAAAATAGGCACCATCAAAAGCAGCAGTCCGAGCGCTAAAAGCAAAAACAACAATTCCACCAAAAGAACCGCCAGCACCCGGGGGATGCGCCCGCGCCACAAAGCGTCAACCCAATCCACCACAGGCGTCAAGGCATAGGCCAGCACGCAGGCCACCACAAAAGGGGCTAAAACTGGGGCCAAAAACCACAGCGCAGCAGCGAAAACGCTGGCAATAGCAAACCAAGCAGCAACAATTTTGGGAGACAAGGTCATACGCACCTTAAAGTGGGTCAGGGCGAACCCTTAAAATCAAGCCTAAATTCTATCGGGCTACGCCAAAGCAGCCCCAACCCCATTACACCCCATGATCCCATCTGCCAAACCCTCCCCCAGCCCCTTGTCCTATAAAGACGCCGGCGTTGACATTGACGCCGGAGACGCGCTGATTGAACGCATCAAACCCTTGGCCAAGAAAACCATGCGTGAAGGTGTGTTAGCTGGTATTGGCGGTTTTGGGGCCTTGTTTGAAGTGCCTAAGCGCTACAAAGAACCCGTCTTGGTCAGCGGTACCGACGGCGTGGGCACCAAGCTCAAGCTGGCTTTTGAGTGGAATATGCACGACACCGTGGGCATTGATTTGGTGGCCATGAGCGTGAATGACGTTTTGGTTCAAGGCGCCGAGCCGCTGTTCTTTTTAGATTACTTTGCCTGTGGCAAGCTCGATATTGACACCGCGGCCGCAGTGATTGGCGGTATCGCTAAAGGCTGCGAACTTTCGGGCTGCGCCTTGATTGGTGGCGAAACGGCAGAAATGCCAGGCATGTACCCCGCTGGCGAGTACGACCTGGCGGGTTTTGCGGTGGGCGCGGTTGAAAAATCTAAAATTCTGACAGGCCAAAACGTCAAGCCAGGCGATGTGGTTCTGGGCTTAGCGTCCCACGGCCTGCACTCCAATGGTTTTAGTTTGGTGCGCAAGTGCATTGAACGCGCAGAAGGAAATTTACCCGCAACACTCGACGGCAAACCCTTTAAGCAAGCCATCATGGAGCCCACCCGTTTGTACGTGAAAAACGTATTGGCTGCGCTGGCACAACACCCTATCAAAGCCTTGGCTCACATCACCGGCGGCGGCTTATTAGAAAACATCCCCCGCGTTCTGCCCGAGGGTTACGCCGCACACCTTCAAAAAGGCAGCTGGCCCCAAACCGAGTTGTTTGCCTGGTTGCAAGCCACTGCGGGAATTGACGATACCGAAATGAACCGCACCTTTAACAACGGCATCGGCATGGTCGTTGTGATCGCAGCCAATGACGCTAGCGCTTGTGCAGCCACCCTTCGCGCCAGCGGCGAACAGGTTTTTGAGATTGGCGTGATTGCAGAGCGCGGGAATGACGCCGCGGTAACAGTCGGTTAATTCGACTCAGTCCGCCGACCCAACTCGTTGCGCAGCATCTCCACTTGCCGCGCAATCGCATCCACATCCACCACATCTTGAACGTGCGCGAGGTAGTGTTCTAAGTCGGCCAACGCTTGGCTGTGGTTGCCTAAAGCCGCGTGGGCTAATCCCCGGTCGCGGTATTCAGTCCAAGCCTCGGGCATCAAAACAATCAATCGCTCTTGCACCTCAAGCCAATGCGTCCATTGCTTTTGGCTCTTGAAAATTTCTTTGAGGTTACGCAACATACGCGCAAGGATGTCTCGCGCTGGCGCGGCTTGTAAATACAAGCCCAAAGGGACTTCAAAGTCTTGGGTTAAGCGGAAAGGCTCCAACATCTCGGATAACTTTTCACCACTGAAGGACTGGCCGGAGAGCGGATCAATCACCGCTTGCCCCATCGGAAGGCTGATTTTGATCAAAAAGTGGCCCGGGAAACTCACTCCGGTTGCGGTTAAGCCAATGCCTTGCGCCAACTCGAGCCACACCACCGCCATGGAGATAGGAATTCCGCGGCGGGACTCTACAAGAGAGTGAATGTAACTATTGCCCGTGGCATAGAAGTCGTTCAGGTTGCCACCGAAGCCTAAGTCTTTATAAAAAAACTGGTTGAGCGCCATTAAACGCGCCAAGGGCGCAGCGTCACTGGCAACCCGCCGACGCAGTCGAACCAACCAGCCGTCGACCTCCGACAAGACGCCTTGCACATCCATCTCAGGCGCTTGAATATGGCCGATAGAAACCGCCGCCTCAAGCAACGGAAAGTTGTCATCGCTTTGGACCAAGGTCGCAAAGTATTCAAGAGGGGACGGTGGGTCAAACGACAGTTGCATAACTATTTAGCCGAGTCCTAGTAAGCCTTTGAGGGCGGCATGGGGTTTATGGGCGATCACTTGGTCTTGGATTTTTTGAGGAGAAATGCCAAATACACGCTCCATGACTTTGGCATACACCGCCGCCACGTCAATGCTAGCAGGCAAATCACGTCCCTCGAAAAGTTGCTCCGTTTTCAGTCCCCGCCAATCTGCGTAAACCTTGGACTGGTCAATCAAACCTCCGGCTAAAAAACAACATGTGCCCACGCCATGGTCGGTTCCGGTGGTGCCATTTTCTGCTGCCGTGCGACCAAACTCTGTCACGGTGACCACCACAGTTTGGCGCCATGCGTCGCCTATCTGGACTTGGAAGGCTTGAACCAATCGGTCTAATTCTTTGAGTTGCTGGGCATGTACCCCTTGCTCAGCGCCTTGGCTGGCATGGGTATCAAAACCATGTGTGAAGTCAATCAACCCAACCCGAGGGCCGTTAGGTTGTCGCATTTCCAAACCTGCCAAACGACCAAGTTCTGGCCAAGACCTCGAATTTTCAAAGTTTTCTTTGGACATGGATCCGCGTATTTGATTCATATTTTGCTCACGAATCACATTGGCATACGGAGCGATCACCTCGTCTTGGGCCCACAGCGCCGGCAAAAGATCGGCAACATCTCGGCGCAAACTCGGCATCCAGTTCGGGTATTGGGTCACTGAATCGGGATTGCCTCGAAGTATCAAAGGCATTGGAATTGAGATAGCCACTCCACCCGGCGCATTGGCGACTTGCATGGCCCTTCCCAACCAACCGGAGGGAGAGGTGTAGGGCTTTGTCATGCCTGTTTGCATGATGTCTTGCCCTTCAAAGTGCGAGCGACCGCTGTAATCAAAACCGGTGCTGTGCACGATCGCCAATTGTCCTTGGCTCCAAATACTGTGTAAGTGGCTCAATGCCGGGTGCAATCCGAAAGAACCATCCAAACGCAAAGTTTGCTGAACAGCGGTGGTGGGACGGATACGGGTGTAGGTGCTGTCGCCCACTGGCGCAACAGCAGTCAAACCGTCCATCCCCCCGCGCAGCAAAACGACCAAAATGCGTGGCGCATGGTCTTGTGCATTGGCATAGGGAGATTGGAACGCAGCAAAACTAAGCGCACCCAACGCAGAAGTTGTTTGTAAAAAAGCTCTTCTTTGCATAACGTTAACTCCAGAGCAGGGAAGGACTGGCGTGAAACAAACTGTGGGCTAAGCGCGTGTCTTTGCGCTTCAAGGCGGATTCAATGGCCAAAACGTCTGCGCCTTTGTCTGGCAAAAATCGGGCGCATTGGGCAGTCAACTCTTCAAAATAGTTGCTATTCATTCGCGTGATGTCGTTAAACGCAATAGGCAAATACCGTACCCTGCGATCCAACATCTCTTTAGAAATCCAATCACTCGAACGAATAGGCCAGCCATTAGGCTGCGGACACCGTGGCAAAGGCTGACCCAAGTCGCCTAAAAGATAAAAAGTTTTCAATCCACCGCGATCATCTAAAGGCGCAACCCGGGGAATTTCTAATCCAGAAAGCGTGGCCGTCTGCAAGAACCAAGTTTCTGGCGAAGTGAATTTGCGCGTACTGGAAATATGTTCCCAGCACATTTCTAAGACGGCTGTATGGACTGCAGGCAAAGAGCCCTGGGTTTTTAAAAAAACCGACTCCACGTGATCAATAGCTTGTTGGGGTGGGGCGTCGTCCATGAAGTAAACACAAAGCTTGCGAGCGATGTGATTGGCGGTGGCTTTGTGGAGGGCTAAATCGTGAATCAACTCTTCCAATTTTTGGTTTGGTCGGAACATGGCGCTGTATGTTTTTCCCAATACCGTTTGTGAGCCGGGTTCATGTCGATCAAAGTCAAAATAAGCGCCTAGCGGAATTTCAGGTTTGCGCCACTTATCCGGTTTCATTTCACGCCAACCCGTCAAAATCAACGTAGTCGCTTCCACATCTTTTTGGGTATATCCGCTCGCAGGACTCAAAGAGAACAACTCTAAAAGTTCACGGCCTAAGTTTTCATTCACACTGTCTTTAGTCCACTTTTGGCGCACCGCTTTAGAGTTCGGTCCGGTGTTGCGGTTGTTGTCCAAGTAAACCAACATGGCAGGATGGGTGACCGCATGCCACAGCATGTCTTTGAAGGACCCCTGCATTTTTTCTCGCAAAGAGCGCTGAAAAGGCCCCACCATGACATCGTTATTTTGGTTGCCCGGGGCCACCATAAAGTGGTTAGTCCAGAAGTGCCAAAAGCGCTCAAAGACCGGCGCTTTGGCGTAAGCAGCTGTAGTCGCTCGAGCCTGCACTTCCTTCCAAGGCTCCATCCGCCAATAAGGAATTGCAATATCGTTTTTTCGTTCTAGTTCAAATTGCTCTTTAGAAAGCGTTTTGCTTTTTTCAAAAGAGGCTTTTTCCGCTTCTTGGTGCACGTGCAAAGCGGTCATAACGTCATCGGTTGTCCACCGAAGCTTCACCCAGTCGGGTAAGTCCGTTCGGCGGCTTCCATCGCGCTCCAAAATATCGATCGGCGGCGTTTGCTTTAATTGCGCGGCGGCCCATGCCAAAGGATCGGTTGGCGTCGGAGTCTGCGCAGAGATTCCAAAAGCCACCCGCCGGGTGAATTTAAGTGATAGATATTCTTTACCCACGGGAAAGTTTTTCCTCAAAAAAGTACGCTTACCGCCTTAAAAATTGCCTCAAATTCAAACCCAAAAGACTTACCGTACCAAGGTACAAAGCGCCAGCCCCAAGAATAACTGCTGCAACCCCGCCGATACGCTGCAAGGGTTTTCCTGGCATATCGAGCCATTGAAAGGCTTGGGCGGCCCAGCCCAAAAAGACGGCCAAGACCACCGCGCCCAAAATAACTTGCAATAAAAATCGCAACCAGCCCGGCTCCGGCTGGTAAGTCTTTTGCATACGCAAGCCCACCAACAACCACAAGGCGTTGATGACTGCTCCCAAACCAATCGACAAAGACAAAGCGGCATGTTTAAAGAAAGGTACCAACGCCCAATTAAACAACTGCGTTATCACCAAAACCGCAATCGCAATGCGCACCGGCGTTTTAATGTCTTGGCGGGCGTAATAGCCGGGCGCCAATACCTTGATAGCTACGATGCCAACCAGGCCGACGCCCCAGCCTTGCAAGGCCAGCGCGGTTTGGGCGACGTCAAACGCGGTGAACGCTTTGTAATGAAAGAGCACGGCCACCAGCGGCTGCGAAAACAACAACAGCGCGACGGCACAGGGAACCGCCAACAAGACCACGATCCGCAACCCCCAATCAAGCAAGGCCGAATAGTCTTTGGTATTTCCTGATGCGTTGGCTGCGGCTAACTGCGGCATCAGCACCACGCCCAAGGCAACGCCCAACATCGCCGTGGGAAATTCCATCAACCGATCGGCGTAACTCAGCCAGCTGACGCTGCCAGTGGCTAAGTGCGACGCAATTTGGGTATTAATGAGCAAAGAAATTTGCGCCACGCTCACACCAAGCAAAGCCGGCGCCATGAGGTGGGTGATGTTTTTGGTCGCTGGGTCGGCCCAAGCGGTTCGAATGGCGCTCCAAGACAATCCGATGCGCGGCAAAAGCCCCAAACGGCGCAAGGCAGGAATTTGTAAACCGAGCTGCAACACGCCGCCAACCATGACGCCCACGGCCATGGCAAAAATAGGCTCGATGGCAGATTGAGAAAACCACGGCGCAAGCCACCACGCAGCGGCGATGGTAGACATATTTAGCAACACGGGCGTCGCGGCAGGCACCGCAAACCGCTTGTAGGTATTGAGTACGCCGGAGGACAAGGCCACCATCGACATAAAGCCGATGTAGGGGAACATAAAACGCGTCATCCACACCGCAGCGTCATACCCTTTGGGCTCTTTTTGTAATCCGCTGGCCATGGCCCAAACCATGAAAGGGGCCACAGCAACCCCGACCACACAAGTCACCACCAGCGCCCAGGCCAGGACGGTTGCGACCTTGTCAATCACGATTTTGGTGGCGGCGTCGCCGTTTTGGGCTTTGGAAGCGGCCAACACGGGGACAAACGCTTGACTAAAAGCGCCCTCAGCAAACAAGCGGCGAAACAAATTAGGAATCCGAAACGCCACGTTGAAGGCGTCCGTCATGGCGCTGGCGCCAAACATGGCGGCCATCAGAGACTCACGCACCAAACCAGTGATGCGCGAGGCCAGGGTCCATACGGACACCGTAGATGCGGATTTAAGGAGGCTCACAGTTCGGGAGTTTAGCCGCAGCAGGGCAAGGCGGCTATAATGGTAGGCTTTGCTGGCAACATCCACAGACACAAGGAAATTTAATCATGGCATCTGGAAAACCCAAGAAAAAGAACCCGCGCCTCGCGTCGGGCCGTAAACGCGTTCGTCAGGACGTCAAAATTAACGCAGCGAACACCTCTCTGCGTTCTAAGTACCGTACAGCGGTGAAAAACGTTGAAAAAGCAGTTCTCGCGGGCGACAAGACCAAAGCCGCTGAACTGTTTGGAAAAATGCAAGCCGTGGTCGACACCATTGCTGACAAAGGCATTTTCCACAAAAACAAAGCAGCACGCGATAAGAGCCGTTTGGCTACCAAGGTGAAAACCTTGGCACTCGCAGCCTAAGCAGTTAGGCAACTCGCACGAATCCTGTATCAGGATTCGCCGTTTGAAACGGGTGCGCTACCAGCAAAGTTAAAAAGCCGTCGCAAGACGGCTTTTTTTATGGCGGCGGGCCTTCGCTGGTTTGTAAGCCGTTATCACGCGCAAAGTTCATACAAAAGTCCCATGCCATCACATCACTGTCGCGCAAATCAGGGTGAACGATGACACATTTAGTCTCCCCCACCGAACTAGGCACACACCAAGGGGAATAGCCCAAATGGCTTCCCGGCTGGGGGCCGCCAGGTCGAAATTGGCTCATCACGCCGGCCAAACGCTCCGCCCAATCGCTGGGGCGAAAAGCACGCCCGGCAAGCGTGAGCCCCAGGATGTAAATTTCTTTGGATGGTGGTGTTGGCATGAAGAAAAGAGGTGGCGCTGCAAGCCCGCGGAGAACTCTATTTGTTTGCTGCAGCGCACCACGATTTTACTCGCTCGTGCGTCAGCGCCATGACAGTCGCCATGGAACGACCCACTGGCCCTAAAATCACAGATTCTCGCGGTCCGGCCTGTGCTGGATTGCTTACCCCCCACGGAGATCTTGCCCATGAACGCCCCCGCTGCTGCATCACCCCATGTGATGAACACTTACGCACGCTTGCCCATCGCGATGTCGCATGGCCAGGGCTGCCGCGTGTGGGACGTCAATGGAAAGTCCTACCTCGACGCTTTAGGCGGTATTGCCGTCAACACCTTGGGCCACAACCACGCTGACCTGGTCGCTGCCCTCCAAGAGCAACTCACCAAGCTCATTCACACCTCGAACTATTACCACGTCACCTTGCAAGAAACGCTCGCGGCCAAGCTGGTGGAGCTTTCCGGACTCACGAATGTATTTTTCTGCTCAACCGGTCTTGAAGCCAATGAAGCAGCGCTCAAACTGGCGCGAAAATTTGGGCACGACAAAGGCATTGAGCGCCCCGAAGTCGTGGTTTACGAGAAAGCCTTTCACGGCCGCAGCATCGCTACCCTGAGCGCGACAGGCAACACGAAAGTCCAAGCAGGGTTTGGGCCTTTGGTTGAGGGTTTTGTACGGGTGCCTGCCAACAATATCGACGCACTCAAAAAAGCCACGCAAGGCAATCCGA
>Ga0209444_10001932_pt1 | contig 11409 bp, 10 predicted proteins | sample LauGreFaBDMM15DN_2_FD_188215 | JGI IMG/M metagenome (GOLD analysis project Ga0209444, IMG submission 188215) | Freshwater lake microbial communities from Lake Michigan, USA - Fa13.BD.MM15.DN (SPAdes) (version 2) | ecosystem: Environmental > Aquatic > Freshwater > Lake | place: Lake Michigan...
GGCCGAAAAAGTCGAGCTCAACATCCTCCCGCCCGCCGAATCAAAACGTGCCGCCACGAGTTGGGAATCGAACTCCGGCGAATCCGCTGCCCGAAGCGAGGATCGCCCGACGTTCCGCGTCGAGCCCCGCCCCGGCCAGCCCCGCAACTCCGATCCCGCTCCGACCAAGGAACTTTACCCGTTGGATGCTTCGGCGCCGACTCCCCGTGATTCGGGCCCGCGTGAGGCCGGTCCGCGCGATTACAACCGCGGCCCGCGGCGCGACGGTCCCCGTTTCGAGCCCCGTGAACCTCGCCGCGATCCCCGGCCCGAGCAGAGTAACCGCCTGCCCACCCCGGCTCCAAAAGCCAAATCCGGCGGCGGCTTCATCGGCTGGCTCAAAGGTCTATTCGGCGCAAAGCCGGCCACAGCTGAAACCCCCTCGACGGCTCACCGTGAACGGCACCGCGAGGGTGGCGAAGGTGGCGGCGACGGTTATCAAGGCGGCGGTCGTCGCCGCAGCCGTCGCGGTGGTCGCGGTCGCTCCCACGGCGGTGATCGCCAAGAGGGTTATACCCCACGTCCCGAGGGCCAGAGCTCCGGCGGCGGCGAGGGCCATGGCGAACAACGCGGTGAAGGCCGCGGTGATTATCGCGGCGGCGGCGAAGGCTATCGCGGAGGTGGCGGTGGCGGTCGCCATCGCGGCGGTCGTGGCCGAGATCGCGGCGATCGCGGCGGTTCCGATCCACGCCCAGAAGGTCGGCAGGGCGGCGGCGCGATCTGATTTGCGTTAATCCTTGCCCACCGCGTAGTCCCAAGCGCAATTCAAAGGCGTCCCTTCACCGGGGCGCCTTTTTTCATTTTCCGCTCTCTCCGGCGCCAGATCGGACTCTCAGCTCCCAACTCTCAGCTCTCAACTCCTTCCTCCCAGATGTCCGATCTCATCGTCCACGGCGGTCGCCCTCTTTCCGGCACCATCACTCCGTCCGGCAACAAGAATTCCGTTCTTCCCATCTTTTGCGCCACGCTGCTCACCGATGAGCCCGTGACCTTGCTCAACGTCCCCGACATCACCGATCTCAACAAACTCGTCGCTTTCTTCCAGACTCAGGGCTCGCAGATCAGTTGGGACCGCACCGCCGGAACCATGCGGGTCGATCACTCGTCGTTTCGCAGCACCCTCGCCGACGACGAGCTGCCGCAGGACATGCGCTCGACGGTCCTGCTTTACCCCGCCCTGCTCCATCGTTTCCGCAAACTCACCATCCGTGCCAATACCAAAGGCTGCTCGCTCGGAGTCCGCGAGATCGACCCCCATCTCGAGATCCTCCGCGCCCTGGGCACCGTCATTAACGAAGGCGAACCGCTCATCCTCGCCCTCCCCGACGGCTTCACCGGCGCCCGTCACTGGTGCGACTACATGTCGGTCACCGTCACGGAGAATTTCGCCATGGCCGCCGCCCTCGCCGCCGGCTCTTCCACGCTCATCAACGCCGCCAGCGAGCCGCACGTGCAGGAGCTCTGCGCCGCGCTCGTCGCGATGGGCGCCCGGATCGATGGCCTCGGCACCAGCCGCCTCGAAATCACCGGCGTGAAACGGCTCCACGGCGCCACTATCACTATCGGGACCGACTACCACGAGATCGTTACCTTCCTCGCCCTCGGCGCGATCACCGGCGGCGAAGTCCGCGTCGAGCATTCGCTCCCGCATCACTTCGACCTCATCGCCCGCGCCTTCGCCAAACTCGGCGTGATCGTCGAACACGAGGGCACCACCGCTGTCGTCCGCCGCAACCAATCGCTCCGCATCGCGTCGCCGTTCACGACCAACCTCCTGCCGAAAATCGAAGCCGCGCCCTGGCCTTACTTCTCCGTCGATCTGCTGCCACTTATGATCGCACTGAGCACCCGGTGTGAAGGGACGATCCACTTTTGGAACAAGGTTTACGAAAACGGGTTTTCCTGGATTCCCGAGCTGGCGAAGTTCGGCGCCCACGCGCTCGTGAGCGATCCGCACCGCATCGTCATTTTCGGCAACCGCCCCCTCCACCCGGCCACCGTCGACTCGCCCTATATCATCCGCGCCGCCGTCGCCCTCGCGATGGTCGCGGCCGCGATTCCCGGCAAATCAGTCGTGCGCAACGCCGAGATCATCAAGCGCGCCCACCCTCGCTTCGTCGAAAATCTTCGCAGCCTCGGCGCCGAGCTGGAGTGGAAATAATCTCATGGCCGCTTCCGATTCCAACAAGGGCGTCAACTTTCTCGCCTCCACCCTCGCCACCCCCGTCTCGCCCGCCGAGGCCGCACTGCGTCCCCTTTCGTTTTCCGATTTTACCGGTCAGCTCAAAACGATCGATCGCCTGAAAATCATGGTCGGCGCCGCCAAGAAACGCGGCGAGGCCCTCAATCACATTCTCCTCTCCGGCCCGCCCGGCCTCGGCAAGACCACCCTCGCCTTCATCCTCGGCAACGAGCTGGGCAAGGCCGTGCGCGTCACTTCCGGCCCGGTCATCGAAAAAGCCGGCGATCTCGCCGGTCTGCTCACCAGTCTCGAGGAAGGTGACATCCTCTTCATCGACGAAATCCACCGCATCCCCAAAACCGTCGAAGAATATCTCTACTCGGCGATGGAAGATTTTCGGCTCGATATCATGATCGACCAAGGCCCCAACGCCCGGAGCGTCCGCCTGTCGATTCCGCGCTTTACGCTGGTCGGGGCCACGACCCGCTCCGGCCTGCTCACTGCGCCCTTGCGCTCACGCTTCACCCTCCAGACGCGGCTCGACTACTACGATCACGCCACTCTCGAGGGGATCGTCCAGCGCAGTTGCGGCTTGCTGGGCGTGGCCATCGATCAAGGCGGCGCGTCCGAGATCGCCACCCGCGCCCGCGGCACGCCGCGCGTCGCCAACAACCTCATTAATTTCTGCCGCGACTACGCCCAGGAACGCGCCTCGGGCAAAATCACGCAACCCGCCGCCGCCGCCGCTTTGGAACTGCTCGAAATCGACGCCGCCGGTCTCGATGAGATGGACAAACGCATGTTGCGCGTGATGGCCGAGAACTACCGCGGCGGGCCCGTGGGCATGAGCACGATCGCCGTCGCCGTCGGCGAAGAGGCCGAAACCCTCGAAGAAGTTCATGAACCTTTTTTGATTCAGGAAGGCTACCTGCAACGCACCCCTCAGGGCCGCACACTTACCCCGAAGGGCTACGCCGCCGTCGGACTGAAAGCCTCCGTCGCCGGCGACCAACCCGGTTTGTTCTAAACCCTCGGGCCGAGAAAGTGGGGCGCACCAGCCGCAACGTCTCGGCGCGAGAGACGCATGCGACTTGAACCCAAGATCCCGCAACGACGCCCACCGGTCTTCCTCAGTGGCTAGCTAACTCCGAAATCGAGGCTAACGGCCAACCGCCCGGCGTCCTCGGTATGCCGCTCCGGCTCGGTTCCACCGTCGAGAAACTGCTCCGTCAGATTTCGCGCACCCTCCTCATAATCCGACCTGCCGCGCCCGCTGCCTGATAACTGCCGCCCCGACTTCCGCCGTCGTCCTTGCGTTCGGCTGCATCTCCCTCACGCTCCGACTTTCCCACAAAAACTATGGCCAAAACACAAAACTCCCAAAAAAAGACCCTCAAGAAACCGCTTAAGACCCAAGCGGAGAAAAAAATCGCGAAACGCGACAAGAAGGCCGGCCGTTAATCACGGCGTCTTGCCCGACCGCCGGACTAACTCCGGCTTCGGGCCGGTTTTCAAACGGAAGCCCGACTTCCGTCCCCTCCGCGCCGATTCACTCGGCGCGTTTTTATTTAACCAAGACGGTGACCCGAGACACGTTGCTGTCCTTGTTTCCCCGCTGTTTCCGGTGGGCAGATCGAGTGTTCGGCATTTTCATGACCCCATTTTTCTAACCCACGCTTGGCCTGAAAAGGCCCGGGAAAGTCAGAAAGATAGGGTCAAAAAGATGGGAGCCCGGAGACTCTGGCACGCCTTGATGCCTCCGGGTCGCGGGGAGAGACTACCACGAGACGAGTGAACCCTACCGGATTGGGATTCGGGTCTTACAGGCTCCAAAATCTATCCGGAGGACCGCTGCCTTACTCGTCGCATTTACCGGACTAAGCACGGGCGCTTTGGGTCGAATTTCCACCCCGGTAGCAAAAACTGCATCGCCACCGCATCATCCCGCGCACCGCCGCCGACTTTCCGGTAGAGTTCATGCGCGGTCTCGAGTTGCGCGAGGTCGATTTCGATTCCTAGCCCGGGCCGGGCCGGCACCGTTAGTTTTCCGCCGGTAATCACCAAGGGCTCGCGCGTCAGCCGTTGTCCGTCCTGCCAGATCCAGTGCGTATCTATTGCCGTCACGCGCCCCGGTGCCGCCGCCGCCACATGGGTGAACATCGCGAGCGAAACATCAAAATGGTTGTTCGAATGCGATCCCCACCTGAGCCCGCGCTCCTGACACACCTGCGCAACTCGCACCGAGCCCTGCATCGTCCAAAAATGCGGATCGGCGAGCGGAATATCCACCGCCTGTAACGCCAGCGCATGACCCAGCTCGCGCCAGTCCGTCGCGATCATGTTAGTCGCCGTCGGCAGGCCCGTCGCTTGGCGAAACTCCGCCATGATCTCGCGGCCCGAAAACCCTTTCTCCGCGCCGCAGGGATCCTCGGCATACGCCAAGACGTTTTGTTTTCCCGAGCACAGCCGCACCGCCTCGTCGAGCGACCACGCGCCATTCGGATCGAGGGTGATTCGCGCCGTCGGGAAGCGCTCGGCGAGCGCCGTGACCGCTTCGATCTCAACTTCGCCGCGACCCACCCCGCCCTTGAGCTTGAAATCATTGAAGCCGTAGCGCGCCTGCGTTGCCTCCGCCAAGCGCACGATCGCCGCCGTCGTCATCGCCTCTTCGTGCCTGAGGCGCAGCCAATCATCGTTCGCCTCCGGTTCTTCGCGATAGCCGAGGTTGGTCTTTTTTTTATCCGCGACATAAAAAAGGTAGCCCAGCACCTCGACGGCCTTCCGCTGCTGCCCCGCACCCAACAACGCCGCCACCGGCACCTCCAGGAATTGCCCGTGCAGATCGAGCATCGCCGCCTCGATTGCTGTCATCGCGTGGATCGTCGTGCGCAGGTCGAAGGTCTGTTGCCCCCGCCCGCCCGCGTCCCGATCCCCGAAACGGACCCGCACTGTCTCGATCACCGCCGCACTCGCGTCGACCGACCGGCCGACGACAAGCTCTCGCGCCTCTTCCAGCGTCTGCCGGATCTTCTCTCCGCCCGGCACCTCTCCGACCCCGGTCCGCCCCGCATTGTCGGTCAGCAAAACAATGTTGCGCGTGAAAAACGGTCCGTGCGCGCCGCTTAGGTTGAGCAACATGCCGTCATGTCCCGCGACGGGAACCACGCGCATCGCCGTTACGGTGGGCGCGGCGTTCGTTTTCGCTCCGGGCCTCATTGCGGTCCGAGTGCCTGCATGAGCGTCGCCAACCGGGCGCACTCGTCGGCCGTCAAATCCACCAACGGCGGCCGCACCGGTCCCGCGTCGCGCCCGGCGATCTTCGCCCCGGCCTTCACGATACTCACCGCATAGCCCGGCTTGCGGTTACGGATCTCAAGATACGGCAGGAAAAACGTGTCCAGCAGTCGCCCCATCGTCGCGTGGTCATCGGTCGCTACCGCGCAGTAAAACTCCATCGCCGTCTTCGGAATGAAATTGAACACCGCCGAGGAATACACCGGCACGCCCAACGCCTTATACGCCGCCGCATACACTTCCGCCGTCGGCAACCCGCCGAGATAGGCAAACCGGTCTCCGAGCTTCCGCCGGATCGTCACCATCAGCTCGATCTCGCCGATCCCATCCTTGAAACCGATCAGATTCGGGCACCGGTCGGCCAACTTCACGAGCGTTTCCGCCTGCAACCGACACGCCCCGCGATTATAGATGATCACGCCGAGTTTCACCGACCGACACACGGCTTCGACGTGCGCCGCCAGTCCTTCCTGCCCCGCCTCCGTCAGATAGTGCGGCAACAACAACACTCCCTGCGCCCCCAGCCGCTCCGCCTCCTGCGCGAACGCGATCGCTTGACGCGTCGGTCCGCCCGCGCCCGCCACAATCGGCACCCCTCCCCGACAGGTCGCCACCGCGGTGCCGACGACTGCGCTGTAGTCCTGCGCCGTGAGCGAGAAAAACTCCCCCGTGCCGCCCGCCGCGAACAGCACCGTGGCACCGAAAGGCATCAGCCATTCCAATCGCTTCGCGTAGGTATCGGCTCGAAAGTCGCCCACCGCGTCGAAGTCCGTGATCGGAAACGAAAGCAGGCCGGTCGACATTGTTTTCTTCAATTCTTCAGGAATCATAGGGCAAGTTGGGGACTGCAAAAACTCATGCGATCCTGCCAGCCCCAATGCAAGCGCCCGCACCCCTAAAATCACGCGGCCGCCTTTCCTCGCTCTCCGGCGCCTACAAATCGCCCAACTGCGGCCGTAGCACGATTTCCTCCACGACCGTCTTTCGGGTGAGCCGATAAACATCCAAAAACGCCCGCGCCACATCCTCCGCCGGCATCATCCGCTCCTCTGCCACGCCGCTTCCGCTCCACGAAGGCGACCACGTCGCGCCCGGATAAACACAGCACACGCGCACGCCCTTCGTCTTGAATTCCGCCCGCATCACCTTGCTGAGACCTGTCACCCCAAACTTCGCCGCGCAATAGCCCGCACCGCCCGGATAGGCATCCAAACCCGCGATCGAGCTCATGTTGAACACATCGCCGCGCCCGCGCGCCGCCATCCCCGGCACGAACGCCTTCGACACCAAAAACACGCTGCGCAGATTCGCCCCGATCAGCCGATCAAACTGCGCCACACTCATCTCGGTCAACGTCGACGCCTCGAACTTGCCCGCGTTGTTGATCAAGACATCCACACCGCCAAACCGCTTCGACACCGCCGCCGCCATGGTCGCGACCGAGGCTTCGTCGCTCACGTCACAACCAAAGGTCGCAACCGCGGCACCCGGCCCGCTCAGGAGCTTAGCCGCCGCGCGCGCTACGGCCGCCAAGTTCTGCTCGTTCCGCGCCACCAGCGCGAGCCGCACCCCACGGACTTCCTGGGCGAACACCCGGGCGATTGCCGCCCCGATTCCCTGCGATGCACCGGTGATCACGACGACGGGTTTACTCATGCATCAGGCTCCGTGACTTCCGGGGGTTCCGCGGGAGAAAAACCAACCCTCAACACACCAACGACGCAAAGTCCGAGAAATCCGCGGTGAATCCGCCCTTCACGCCTTTGCATATCACGCTCACGGCATCGTGCGAATGCAGCGACTCCAGGTGCGAGCACGCCACCTGAAAGTCCGCGATGCGCGTATCGCCGGCCAGTTCGCGATAAAGCAGTCGGGCCGCATCTTCGACAAACTTGATGTGCGCGCCGTTGAGCTCGGCGAACGCCTGCTCGTCCTCGCGCTTCACCATCACTTGCGTCTCGGTCTTGAGCGCTTTGGCGCAGTGGCGCTGCAAGTCCTCGATCCGGAGCGTGCGTCCCGCCGCGAGCTCGACGCGCACCCGCGCCTTCGATCGTTGCGCGTGCGGCGTCGCAAAAACACCGCGTGTATTGCGGGCGTGCTCGGCCAGCTCCGCGCTGCACGGACACGTCGACGAGTAGACAAAATCAAACTCCACGACGCGGCGGAGTTTTCCCGTGCGGTCCATCGTCGCCTCATAAGCCACGCGGTAGTATTGCCAGCCGGAAAGTCCGCTACGGAGGCTCAACTGGACCATGGGGTAGGAGAACGACAATTTGATCCGCGCGTCGAAGGCCACGATCGTGCGCTGATACTTCGCAAGCAGGCGGCGCAACACGTCGAAAGTGAACACCTCGTCCTGGTGGTCGTAGAATGAACGCATGATCCGGCCCATGTTGATGCCCTTGAGCCCGGCTTGGAGCGAAACCGTCCCCGTCACACTGGTCTCGAGCGTGTGGACCGTGCCGTTCGCGGCTTTGAATCTCAGCGGCAGACGAAAATTCGCACACCCCACCTGCTGGATCGGCACGCGTGCCCCGTCGGCCGCGTTCACCGCCTCCATCATGTCGGGCAGCGAATCGCGATAGGCGGCATCGGACTTAAACGACGCGTCGAGCGTGCGGTTGACGAGCGGCGCGACGCCACCGGGCGTCTCGTGCAAATACATGGGTTTCTTTTTCATTTCGTTTTTTTGATTCGGTCGGACGGGCGCCAGGCGGTGGGGACGATAACCGTTGCCCCGGTCACCCGGGATTATCTGGCGCGAGATTAGGATTGGATTAGTCGGCCAGCGGGCCGTGATACTCCGCGAAATTGCGCGGCGTCTCGAACAGCCGGACACAGTGCAGCCGGCCGTGTTTGATGTGCGGGGCGATTTCGTTCCAAAACGCGATCACGAGGTTCTCCGTCGATGGAATAATCCCGCGCAGAAAATCCACCTCGTCGTTGAGGTTGCGGTGGTCGCATTTGTCCACGACCGCCGCGTGTAAAATCCGCTTTAATTCGCCCAGATCCATCACATAGCCCGTCTCCGGATCGGGCGCGCCGCGCAGGGTGACTTCCAGCACGTAGTTGTGCCCGTGCCAGTGCGGATTCGTGCACAGCCCGTAGTGTTCTTCATTCCATTTCTGGCTTTTCGTCGGGTTGTACAGCCGGTGCGCCGAATTGAAATGCACCTGCCGCGTGATCGAAACCACCCCGGCGAGCACGCGCGGCGCCGCGATCTTCCCGGAGCGCGTGGCAGATTTCTTGGCGGCAGACTTCGTCGGCATAGAGGGTGACTAGATAGCACAAAACCCTGCTCCGTCAATCGCCGGGCCGGCCCCGGCCGCACCTTTCCAATTGAACGGACGATGACCGGCATCGAGTTTCCCTATTCCCATCCCACCGCCCAGGCCGATCCGAAAGCCCTCATCACCGCCGCCAATCCCCGCCAGCGCACCTTGCCGCTCGAGACGCTGATGGATCAAAACGGAGAACCTAAATCCGCCCTTCAGATCGTGCTCGAGGAAGCCGCCGGCGCCGGGATCGAGGAGTTCTGCGTCGTCGTCTGCCCCGGCGACGAAACCGCTTACGCCGAGGCCTGCGGCGGCAGCGCCGCCGCCATTGAGGCTCTCTGTCGCTGGTAGGGACGCCTCTCCGAGGCGTCCGCCTTTGTTTCGTTACTTCAACCCCATCCCCGGACGGCTCGGAGAGCCGTCCCTACCGACAATCACCTGCTCTCGCGCCCAACCGCGCCCTGACCACACGTTTTAGTTTGGCGAGTCCGCCTCTCGCCTCTCGCCTCTCGCCCTCCGCCGCCCTCCTCCATGCCCATGCGTTTTTCCATCCTCGGTTCCGGCAGCTCGGGCAACGCTGCCCTGCTCGTCACCGAGAGCGCGCGCATCCTCATCGACGCCGGTTTCTCCGCGAGAAAACTTGAGCAACTGCTCGCCGCCGCCGGGGAATCCCTCGCCCGCATCGACGCGATTTTTCTGACCCACGAACACGGCGATCACGCCGCCGGCATCGAGGGGCTGAAGAAATTCCCGAAAATCCCCATCTTCGCCAACCCGGCCACGTCACGCGCCGTCCAGGCCAAAATCGCCGACGCCCATAAACCGGACTGGCAACTCTTCGAGACCGGCGCCCGTTTCCGTTTCCGCGACCTCGAGATCGAGAGCTTCGCCGTCCCTCACGACGCCCACGATCCCGTGGGCTTTCGCTTCACCGCCGGCCGGGAAGACGACTTGTTTTCCCCCCGCCGTTCCCTCGTTTTTCTGACCGATCTCGGCCACGCCCCGCAGCATATCCGCGAACACCTCCGCGCCTGCGATGTCGTCGTCGTCGAAGCCAACCACTGCTCCGAATTGCTCAAGGCCGACAACAAGCGCCCCTGGTCCACCAAGCAACGCATCGCCGGCCGCCACGGCCATCTTTCCAACGAGGCCGTGCGCGAGCTCCTTGCCGCCGTCGCGAGCCCGCAATGGCGCCGCGTCTACCTCACGCACCTTTCGCGCGACTGCAATTCCGCCGCCGCCATCGAGACCGCCCTCGCCGGCCTCCGCACCACGCTTGCGACCTGCGATTTCACCATCGTCGGCGCCGACGAAAGCACACCGTTCTACGAGCTCTGAATCACTTCCTTCCGCAGGGTTCATGACCACTTCCGGCGTCACCTAATTGTTTAACAGGCGACCTTTCTCAGGCTGGCCAGTGGCCCGGCAACTGCTTGGATCGACGGCGATATGCTCACATCGCCGTCGACCGCCGTTCCGCCCGCCCCTCTCCGCCGCACCAAAATCATCATCACCCTCGGGCCCGCGACCGAGAGCGAGGAGATGTTGACCAAAATCATTGTGGGCGGCACCGACATTATCCGGCTCAACATGGCCCACGCCAAACACGACTGGACGCGCGCCGTCATCCGCCGCATCCGCGCCGTCTCCGCCCGCGTCGGCCGCGAGGTCGCGATCATGATGGACATCAAGGGCCCCGAAATCCGCACCGGCGACCTCGAGGTGCCCATCGAGCTCAAGGCCGGCGAAATCTTCGACTTCACCGTCAAACCCGGCGCAGACCGCAACCAGTCCGAGGAAATCCGCTCCGTCGACGTGAACTATCAGGACCTCGTCAACGACATCGCCATCGGCGACACCGTCCTCGTGGACAACGGCCTCATCCGCCTAGAAGTTCTCACCAAAGATCACGCCCACATCCGCTGCCGCGTTCTCATCCCCGGCGAGCTTAAATCCAAACGCCACATCAACCTCCCCGGCGTCACCGTCAATTTGCCCTCATTCACCGAGAAGGACCGCGCCGACTCCAACGTCGGCCTGGAGGAAGGCATCGACTTTCTAGCGCTGTCCTTCGTGCGCTCCGCCGCCGACATCACCCTCCTGCGCACCTATCTCGAAGAAAAGAAATCCCTCGTCCGCATCATCGCCAAGATCGAGGACCAGTCCGCTATCACCAACCTCAACGAGATCGTGGCCGCCACCGATTCCATTATGGTCGCCCGGGGCGATCTCGGCATCGAGTGCCCCTTTGAGGAATTGCCCGTCATCCAGCGCCGCGCCGTCCAGTCCTGCATCGCCCAAGGCAAGCCCGTCATCATCGCGACCCACATGCTCGAATCGATGATCACGCAGCCCGTGCCCACCCGCGCCGAGATCACCGATGTCGCCAACGCCGTCTACGAACAGGCCGATTGCGTGATGCTTTCAGGCGAGACCACCATCGGCAAATACCCGCTCGATTGCGTGCAGATGCTCGATAAAATTTCCCGCCGCATCGAGCGCGAGGAAGCCCCCGCCCTCCGCGAAACCGCCGTCTTTACCTCCGAGCGCATGAAGGTGCTGCACTCCGCCGTCGTGCTCGCCAACGAGATCCCGCGCTCCAAGTTGCTTACCTTCACC
>Ga0209444_10001935_pt1 | contig 11394 bp, 11 predicted proteins | sample LauGreFaBDMM15DN_2_FD_188215 | JGI IMG/M metagenome (GOLD analysis project Ga0209444, IMG submission 188215) | Freshwater lake microbial communities from Lake Michigan, USA - Fa13.BD.MM15.DN (SPAdes) (version 2) | ecosystem: Environmental > Aquatic > Freshwater > Lake | place: Lake Michigan...
TGCCCGCGTGAGCTTGGGCGACCGTGTGTCAGAAGCCGCCAGCGACGCAGGCTCCGACTCGCGCGATGCCGCAGGCGAATCCACCGCATCGGTCACCAGTGACGAAGCAGTGACCGATGTGGCCGACAGCTGGGATGGCGACGGCAGCGTCGACATGGCGCCCGACGACAGCGAATGGGGCACCGATGCCGGCGCTCGCAAAAACAATACCAACAATGACTCCGAGGGCGCAGATGCCATTGAGTTGGCGCGCGGCTTAGGTTCTCTCACAGACTATTTGCACCGACAAGCTTTGTCAATGCGCTTGTCTGAAATTGACCGTGCTGCATTGCGTTTCCTCATTGAGTCCTTGAACGACGACGGTTACTTGGAAGACAGTCTCGAGTCTTTGGCACAAGGCTTGGCAGGCACCGACGACATCGAGCAACTTGAAGAATTGGTGCACCGCTTTACCGTGGCCCTGAGTTTGTTGCAATCCCTCGAGCCTGTGGGCATAGGTGCTCGCGATTTGGGTGAATGCATGCGCATACAACTCAAAGCCATCATGAAGGATGAGCCCAACAACGAAGTAGCGCCAGTTGCTTTAAAAATTTGCGCACTGCCCTTAGATCTCTTGGCCAAACGCGACTTCAAACGCTTGGCGGTGCAGTGCGGCGAAGACGAAGCACTTGTCAAACAAGCTTTGACCTTCATCACCCGCTTAGAACCCAAGCCAGGTCGTCCTTTTGCCAACGCCGAACAACATGTGATCGTGCCCGATGTCTTGGTCATTGGCACACGCAAAGGCGGTGAGCCTCACTTCAGAGTGCAACTCAATTCAGATGTCATGCCCAAACTGCGCGTGCACGACATTTACGCCAACGCATTGCGCGGTGGCAAAGGTGAAGGCCATTTGGGTTTGCAACAAAGGCTTCAAGAAGCGCGTTGGTTCATCAAAAACATCCAGCAGCGCTTTGACACTATTTTGCGCGTGTCCACCGCCATTGTAGAGCGCCAGCGCAACTTCTTCATTCATGGCGAATTGGCCATGCGGCCATTGGTGCTTCGAGAAATTGCCGATGAATTAGGTCTGCACGAATCCACCATCAGCCGCGTCACCACGGCCAAATACATGACCACGCCCATGGGCACGTTCGAGTTGAAGTTTTTCTTTGGCTCAGGCCTTGGCACAGACAGCGGCAGCGCTGCGTCCAGCACCGCTGTGCGTGCTCTTATCAAACAATTGGTAGCGGCCGAGAACCCCAACAAACCCCTTTCAGACAACCAACTGTCTGAAATGCTCAAAGAACAAGGCATCGATTGCGCACGCCGCACCGTTGCCAAATACCGAGAGGCGCTCAAAATTGCGCCCGCCAACTTGCGTAAAACTCTGTGAATTCGCTTCAACTCTTTATGCCTTGCGCCGCCGGCGTTGAAGGCTTGCTGGCCGACGAGGTGCATCAGCTTACCGGCCTCACGGGCAACGACCTGCTCACCGGTCGCGGTGGCGTCATGGCCAACGCATCTTGGCGCGAAGCCATGCGCCTGAACCTGCACAGCCGACTCACTCAACGTGTCTTGATTCAACTGTCGCAAACTTTGTATCGCAATGAAAAAGATTTGTACGACGCAGCCAGTGCTGTGGCTTGGGAAATTTGGTTCACCACCAAGCAAACCTTCAAAATTGAAATTACGGCACAACACAGCCCGCTCACCAGCCTCAACTTTGCCGCGCTCAAAATCAAAGATGCCGTAGCCGATCGTTTTCGCGCCAAACGTGGCGAGCGACCCGACGTCAACACGCAGTGGCCCGATGTGCGCATTTATGTACACCTCACCACAGACAGCTGCACCCTGTACATGGACACCTCTGGCGAACCTTTGTTCAAACGCGGTTGGCGCGAAGACAAAGGCGATGCGCCTCTTAAAGAAACCTTGGCAGCAGCCATGTTGGCCGCCAGTGGCTGGGATGCTCAAACGCCTTTGTACGACCCCTGCTGCGGCAGTGGCACCATTGCCATTGAAGCCGCGCAAATTGCCTGTGGCATTGCGCCTGGCATCATGCGCCGCTTTGGCTTCGAAAAATTGCTCCCTTTCCAGCCCCACGTTTGGCAAGCCTTGCAAGACGATGCGCGTGCACTAGAACACGCACCCACCGCCGAAATTCATGCTTCAGATGTAGCCTTCCGCATGGTCGACTTCACGCAGCGCAACGCAGAGCGAGCTGGCGTCGGCCAAGTGGTGCAAGCGCGGGGCGGTGACGCACTTCAGCGCATGCCACCTTGCGAGACGCCTGGCTTGATGCTTCTCAACCCACCCTATGGCGAGCGCATTGAGGCGGCCGGTGTGGCGGGCGTTTCAAGCCGTGCGCGTGAAATTGCCGAAGGTGACGATGGCGGCGAGTTCTTCTCGCAACTGGCCTCGCATTGGAAAAAGAACTACAACGGCTGGACCGCTTGGATGCTCACACCTGATTTGAAGCTGCCCTCCAAAATGCGCCTCAAAGAATCCCGCCGCGTGCCAATGTGGAATGGCCCCATTGAATGCCGAATGTTTCGCTTTGACCTCATGAAGGGCTCTGCGCGTGACAAGCTCTGAGGTTCAGGCTAGGCCTGCTGCGCAAGCCTGGGTGATCGACACCAACATCGTGCTGGATCTGTGGCTGTTTGAAGATCCAGCCACAGTGCCTTTGCGCGCTGCTTTGCAAAGTGGTGCCGTTTCTCACTTGGCCACCGCCAGCATCCGCGATGAATTAGCACGCGTTCTCACCTACCCCCACATCATGAAGCGCATGGCCAAGTCCAGTATTCAAGCGCAAGATATTTTGAATCGCTTTGATGAACACTGCATAACCGCAGAGCCAGCGAGCAAAGCTTCTTGTACTTGCAAAGATCCTGACGATCAAAAATTCATCGATCTGGCAGTGGCCCATGCCGTTCCTTTGCTAAGCAAAGACGCCGCCATTTTGTGCATGAAGAAAAGACTGCTTCAATCTGGCGTGGTTCTCAATCCAGCCCAAATTCCTGCTACCTGAACACTGGAACTCCTTATGACCGGCTTGCAACCTGAAGACTTTGACGCTCTCGACGACATCTTGGACGATTTGCGCACACGCTGCGAAGAAACCCCGCAATGGGAATTTTGTGAGGGCTTCATGGTGGCCCTCATCTGTTGTCGCCGCCTCCTTCCCGAAGCTGAGTGGTTGCCCGTTTTGCTGGGGCTTGACGATGATGGTGATGGTGATGGTGCAGGCTTTTTAGATGAAGCGCAAAAAGTCAAATTCTTGAGTCTCTGGCAACAACGCTTTGATGAAGTCAAAAAATCCTTAGACACTGAAATCAAAGCCCTCGACGAAGACAGTGCTTATGCACCAGAAGTGATGGATGTGAGAGGTGCCATTGCCAGTTTGCCTGCCGAAGAACGCGCAGAAATTGGCAGTGAAGAAATTCCTGCCTTTGCGCAGGTGTGGGCTTTGGGCTTCATGTTTGCCGTAGAAAATTGGCCTGACGAATGGACAGCGCCCAAGGACAAAGAGTCTGCGCAGTGGCACGATACCGCACTTGAAGCCATTGTGGCACTCACCGAGGATGACACGGACGAGCCCACACTGTCTGCCCTCAGTGAAGACGGTCCTTTGAGTGTCAGCGAGCCTCGCTTGAATGTGTATGGCGAAGCCCTCTGGGCTGTTTACGATCTGCGTGAAATTTGGCGCAACATTGGCCCGCGCGTTACACAGGTCATCAAAGAAGCAAGCCCAGGGCGCAACGATGTCTGCAGCTGCGGCAGTGGTAAGAAATACAAGCGGTGCTGCGGCGCCCACTGAATGTTTTGGGCTTTGCCCATCAAGGGCACTTTGCGAGATGCGCTTTATTGTCAGACCATGAAGGCGCGGAGACTTTCAACAGTGAGATGGGGCAACTCTTCTGGAATGAAGTGACCTGAAGGCACCACATGGCCCGATACTGTACCTGCGCATTGCGCTTGCCAAAGCTCAAGGGGTTTGAACATTTTGTGAACCACGCCGCGATCGCCCCACAGCACCAACAAATCGCATCGAATCTGGAGACCCTGAGCGCGACTTTCTGTATCGTGAACCAAATCAATGCCTGCACTGGCACGGTAATCTTCGCAAGCAGTGTGGACGGCAGGCATTAAATCGCCAGCCTGCTCAGGCTGCAAATTCATGCTTCGCTCATATTCGGCCATGGCCTCAGGCTCAATGAAGGAAGTGCCTTGTGAGCCCCATCCGCCCAACTTGGTGTGCAAGTAATGCAGCACGTTGCCGCCAATCATTTTCTCGGGCAAGGGGCTGGGCTGAATCAGGTGAAACCAATGGTAATAAGCTCGCGCAAACGCCATGTCAGTGCGCTTGTACATGTCGAGCGTGGGGGCAATGTCTAAAACGCACAAGCGGCGAACACGCGCTGGATAGTCGACCGCCAACCGGTGCGCCACGCGGCCGCCACGGTCGTGGCCACACAAAAAGAAATCGCCCACATTGAGTTGATCAAGCAAGCCCACCACATCTTGCGCCATGGCCCTTTTGCTGTAGTTGCTGTGGTCGGGCAAGCCTGGTGCATGTGAGGAGTCGCCGTAGCCACGCAAATCGGGCAAGACCAAGCGATAGTCGTGTTTGAGGGTTTGCGCTGCGCGGTGCCACATCACATGTGTTTGCGGAAAGCCATGCAACAACACCAAGACGGGCTTGTCTAATTGGTTCAACCAATTGGCAGAGATGCGCGCACAGACCACCACCCCATTCACATTGAACTGTCTTTTCTCAAAACCATCAAACCAGGTGCTGAGTGATTCTGTGGTGGGGAGGTCGTTGGTGCTCATGCCGATATTTTCGCGGGTTGCTGTCAAATTGGCAATCAAACTTTTGGCCGCATTTCTGCCAAATCGTTCCAAACATCCTGTCTTGCAATCAAGCCTTTGACAAGCTCAAATCGATCGATGAATCGAATATCTTTGAACGCAGTGCCGTCTGGCCATTCGCCACTCAAGACGCCACGGCAGAAAACAACCGTCTTGTCACCTTGCCAAGATTCATCCAAGGCCATGTTAGTTTTGGCGATGCTGCGATACCTTGTCGACGCCCACGTCATCAATTCTGCGAGTTGCGTCATGGACTGCCCCCCCGGAAACGTCATTTGGAAATCTGCGGCCAAACATTTTTGTGCACCCGCCAAATCACGTTGCGACATCAAGGCCAAAAATTGAGCCACCAGCTGACAGGCGTCTGGCAATACTGCACCTCCCTGTTCAAACACGCGTCCATCACGGCGATAGGTACTCACTTCTTGAATGAACACTGTGGTGCCGGCATCGCTGGCGTCAATCACAGATCGCGCTGTTTTGGCCAAACTTTGGACCAAGCGATGTTGGGCCTCTTCAGGGTAGCCAGGCAGTAGGGTGACAGAAATAACAGGCATGCTTTTTTCTCGCTGAAGGGCTCTTTAACCCATGGGTGAAACGCCAACAAGTTTGGCATGCAGGACAAACGTGATCAAGGCCCAAATCGCCATGCCACCCACCAGGGTGATGACTGTTGAAAGCAACTTGGCTTGATTCTTTGTTTCACTTTCAGAAAGCGTCAAATCTGCTGCATCTTGTGCTGCATTCAAACTCATCGCACGGTCACGCGCACGTGCAGACCTGAAGTTCAAAACCGCCCAAATTAAAAAAGCGCCAAACAACACAATATCAGCCAAATTGCCGTTAGCAATCAAGTGCGACAAAGCCCAGACCTTGACAGACAAGACCATGGGGTGCCCCATGCGCATTTTGAAATGGTTGCGAGGAATGTAGGCGGCCATCAAGAGAATGCTTGAAAACAGCATCAAAAGTATGCTGATGTGTTTGGTAAAACGGGGCGGATTCCAAAGCGCCACAGTTTCCAGCCTTGCTTCGCCATAACCCACCACCAGCAAGTAAAAGCCAAGGAGGGCGACAAGGGCATAAACACCCTTGAAAGTTTTATCACCCCACGCCTCAATGCAGCGGGTTCGCCAGCCATCCGCCACCATGCGAACAGAGTGTGCGCCCAGAAACAAGATCAAGCCCAAAATCAACTGTGTCATTGAAAACCCTTTGTGAGATTTGATACCACATTGTCTAAGAATTCAAAGACATGAGTTGTTTCTGGAGAATAGGCTTTTGCACCTTGCCCAAAGCGCTTTTGGGTAGCCCGTCCACAAACACCACTCGGCGCGGCAATTTAAAGCGCGCAATCAAGGCTTGACAGCCGTCACTTCAATTTCCACCAGGGCGCGGTCTTCCACCAAGTCGGCCACTTGAACCAAGGTCATGGCGGGGTAGTTTTTACCCATCACTTCTTGGTAGACCTTGCCCAGTTCGCGCCCTCGGGCGATGTATTCTTTTTTGTCTTTCACATACCAAGTCATACGGGCCATGTGTTCTGGGCCTGCGCCTGCACAAGCCAAGGTCGCCACGATGTTTTGCAGTGCTTGCTTGCACTGCGCTACAAAATCATCGGTCTCAAATTGACACTGCCCATTCCAGCCAATCATGCCTGCAACAAACACCATCTCGCCGCGCGCAGCAATGCCGTTGGCATAGCCCTTGGCAGGCGCCCAGCCTTCTGGCTGTAGCACTCTGAACAATTCTTGTGACATTTCTGCTCCTTATTTTTCTGAATTGAAAGCAGGCGCTTGCTGCCTTAACTTGAAGCGCTGCAATTTGCCGGTCTCGGTGCGCGGTAAGGTCTCGCAAAACACCACACGCCTTGGGTATTTGAATGGTGCAATGGTTTGTTTCACAAACTCTTGAATTTCTTTTTCCAATGCCGGCGTGCCAGTGTGTTCTGTTTTTAAAACAACAAAGGCCATGACCACCTGCCCGCGCTCAAGGTCGGCAGCACCCACCACGCCGCACTCGGCGACAGCAGGATGCTGCATCAGCGCGTCTTCTACTTCAGGCCCTGCAATGTTGTAGCCAGCAGAAATGATCATGTCGTCATTGCGCGCCTGATAACTGAAATAGCCATCTGTGTCCATGACAAATGTGTCACCGGGAAGGTTCCAGCCCTCTTTGACATACTCTTTTTGCCGAGGATCATCCAAATATCGGCAGCCCGTTGGACCCCTGACAGCCAAGCGTCCTAAAGTGCCAGGGGGTACGGGCTTCATGTCTTCGTCCACAATTTGTGCCTGATAGCCGGGTACCACTTTGCCAATGCTGCCAGCACGCACTTCTTGACCAGCACTGGAAATGTAGATGTGAATCACCTCAGTACCTCCAATGCCATCGGTCATCTCAATGCCCGTTGCCTTTTTCCACAACTGGCGCGTGGTATCAGGCAAGGCCTCGCCTGCGGATATCGTGTGACGCAATGACTCCAAGTTGAAGCCATATGGCTTTTCAGAAACCAACATGGCCATTTGGCGGTACATGGTGGGTGCGGTGTAGCACTGAGTTGCACCATACTGCCCGATGGCAAGCAGCAATGATTCAGGTGTGTATTTTTCAAGGAGCACAGCACATGCGCCATAGCGCAAGGGAAAAGCCAACAAACCGCCCAAGCCAAATGTGAATGCAATGGGCGGCGTACCACACACCACATCATTGGCACCCATGTTGAGCACGTGCTTGGGAAACAAATCACACATGGCCAAGACGTCTCGGTGAAAATGCATGGTGCCTTTGGGCTGGCCTGTGGTGCCGCTGGTAAAGGCAATCAAGCACACATCATCGCGACTGGTGGCCACTGCTTCAAACTCCTTCACATGCTTGGCCATTCGCGCTTCTATGCCCTCTTCGTCTAAGCTTTTAAACCACAAAACCTGCTTGAGCGATTGTGCAAATTGAGCATGTGAGTGCTCAGTGCAGTGCGTCAATTCTTCTGCCAACACCCTGTCACACAAAGCCGCCTTCACTTGCGCCTTGTCCAAAATTTGCTTGAGTTCTGAGGCTCGCAGCAAAGGCATGGTGGGCACCACCACCAAGCCAGCTTTCAACGCAGCCAAAAAACACGCCGCCATCATGGGGCTATTGCCCCCGCGCAGCAGCAATCGCTCACCAGATTTCAAACCCATGTCATGCACTAGCACATGGGCAATTTGATTCACCTTGCTTTGGAGCTGCGCATAAGTCCAGCCCATCGGACCTGTGGCATCTTGGCCGCGCACTGCCATGCGATCGCCATGGCCTTGCGCCACATGATCGTCTAACAAGGCTTGAACACAATTGAGCTGTTCGGGGTATTGAACTTCAGGTCGATCAAAGACAAACACGGGCCACTGATCTAGGGGCGGCAAATGGTCGCGCGTAAAAGTGTCTGTGTGTGATGAAGGCGCTAATGCTTGACTCATTTGAATCCTCACTTGAGTAAGTCACGGCCAATGATCAACTGCTGTACTTCTGTTGCGCCTTCGTAAATGCGCAGGGCTCTAATTTCTCGGTACAAAGACTCCACAATGCAGCCCTTTTTGACGCCCATCCCGCCATGCATTTGCACGGCCATGTCGATGATTTGCTGTGCATTTTCTGTGGCGGTCATTTTAGCCATGGCCGCTTCTTGTGTAATACGTTGCCCTTGATCGCGCAGCCAGGCAGCTCTGTAAGTGAGCAAGGTGGCGGCATCAAGCAAGGTGGCCATTTGCGCCAACTTGCTTTGCGTGATTTGAAAATCAGCCAAGGTGCCACCAAACATCTTGCGCTGCTTGGCCCACGCAATCGATTCGTCTAAAGCTCTGCGCGCAAAGCCCAGCGATGCAGCAGCCACAGAGGTTCTAAAAACATCCAAAGTGGCCATGGCCACCTTGAAACCCTCACCCGCTGCACCAATGCGCTTGGCATGTGGCACTAATACGTTGTTGAAGTGAAGTGTGGCCAATGGGTGCGGCGCCACCACATCAATGCGCTCGGCAATTTCCAAACCTGGGGTGTTGGCATCCACAATGAAGGCGCTGATGCCTCTGGCACCGGGTGCCTCCCCAGTGCGTGCAAACACCACATAAAAATCGGCAATGCCACCATTGGAAATCCAAGTCTTCAATCCATTCAAGCGATAGCCTTCGGGTGTATCAACTGCGCTGCATTGCATGGCAGCCACATCAGAGCCCGCATCGGGCTCGCTCAAGGCAAAGGCAGCCAGCGCCTCTCCCTTGGCTACGCGCGGCAAATAAGCGGCTTGTTGCTCTGGTGTTCCTTTGAGGCTGATGGCGCCCGAACCCAAGCCCTGCATGGCAAATGCAAAATCAGCCAAGCCATGATGCCAGGCCAACTCCTCGCGCAGCAAACAGATGGTGCGGGTGTCGATCACATCAGTGGCTCCGCCGTGCAAGGTGCCAGCAATGGCAGGCTTTAACCAACCGCCTTGTCCCAAGGCTTTGACCAAGCTCACACATTCACGGTCAATGGCGTCGCGCGATTCATCGTGACCATGCTGATCTGCAAACTGCTTCGAAGTCCACTCTTGCAATTGAGTTTTGAAAACTCGATGCGCCTCGTCAAAAAAAGGCCAAGCCAAATGAGAGGCTGAATTCATGATCAATCTCCTTGAAACACGGGCGTTTGCTTGGCCACAAAGGCGTGATAAGCCCTGTGAAAATCATTGGTGACCATGCAAATGGCTTGGGCTTGCGCCTCGGCCTCAATGGCTTCGTCCACCCCCATGTTCCACTCTTGCTGCAACATTTTCTTGGTCATGCCGTTGGCAAAGCTAGGGCCGCTTGCTAAGGTGTGGGCCATGGCTTGAGCCTCTGACAAAACACTTTCAGGGGTGCACACTCGGTTGTAAAAACCCCAGCGCTCTGCTTCTTCGCCTGGCAAGCCTCGGCCTGTGTACAACAGCTCAGAAGCTCGGCCCTGACCAATGACTCGGGGTAACAAAGCACAAGCACCCATGTCACAGCCAGCCAATCCTACTTTGTTGAACAGAAAATAGGTTTTGCTGCGCGCTGTGCCATAACGCATGTCAGAGGCCAAGGCCAGCAAGGCACCTGCACCGGCGCAAATGCCATCAATGGCAGACACAATGGGTTGCGGGCACGCACGCATGGCCTTCACCAAATCGCCCGTCATGCGCGTGAAGGCCAGCAAGCCTGGCATATCCAGTTTGGTGAGAGGCCCAATGATTTCATGCACATCACCACCTGAACAAAAATTTCCGCCTGCACCGGTGACGACCACGGCATGCACATCTTCGGCATAGGCAAGCGCACGAAACAAGTCGCGCATCTCGGCATAAGATTCAAATGACAATGGATTTTTCCGCTCTGGCCTGTTCAAAGTGAGTGTCGCCACACCCTCCTTCACGTCAAACAATACATGCTCAGCTTTGTAATTGGCAAGCTTGTTGTTATGGCGAGGCAATTGATGCGGCTGACCAGGTAAGTACTTTTGACTCATGATGTCTCCTCTTGTTTCTGTAAATTTTTTTTCATGGCACCCAACAAGGTGTACAACTGACTTTGCTGGTTGTTGGACAAGCCAGAAAATAAGTCAGCCACCCATTCTTCATGCGCGATGGCCATGTCGGTAAATGCGGCACGTCCCGCTTGGGTCAACTTGATTGTGAACGACCTTCGATCATTCAAACCCACTTGGCGCAGCACCAACTTTTCTTTTTCAAGTTGATCGACAATGCTGGTAATGTTGCCGCCAGTCACCATCATGCGTCTGGACAACTCGCCCATGCTCAGTCCGTCAGGATGCCTTTCGAGTTGGGCCATCAAATCAAATCTTGGTAACGTGATGTCAAATGACTCGCGCAACTTTTGTCTTATTTTGTCTTCCACACGCGTGGTGCAGGACAACAAGCGCAACCACAATCTCAATGAGGCATGGTGGTCGGCATGGGCTCTAAATTCATGATCCACATTCACCTCTGAACTCGAACTGCTATGCATCACATCGTCTCCCCACCATCAACGGCAATTGACTGACCATTCACTGAAGCTGCAGCACTGCTGCACAACCACAACACGGTGTGCGCCACCTCGTCTGGTTGAATCAATTTCTTTTGAGGGTTGTGCGAAACCAAGGCTTCGCGCGCTTGATGTTCTGTTTGACCTGTTTTGGCCACAATGTTGGCAATCGAATCTCGCACAATGTCGGTTTCGGTAAACCCTGGGCAAACTGCGTTGACTGTCACGCCCTTCTTGGCCAACTCCATGGCCAAACTGCGAGTTAAACCGATCACGCCATGCTTGGCTGCTGTGTATGCAGACACATAGGCATAGCCCTTCAAGCCAGCTGTACTGGCAATGTTGACAATTCGGGCTGCCTTGCCACTGGCGCCTGCAGCCAGCAAATCTGGCAATGCTGCCTGGATGCACAAATAGCTGCCTGTTAGGTTGACATTGAGCATGTGCTGCCACAAGCCCAAATCTGTTTTGGCAAAAGCTTGACTCTGTGCTTGCCCCGCATTGTTCACCAACACTTCCACAG
>Ga0209444_10001936_pt1 | contig 11393 bp, 8 predicted proteins | sample LauGreFaBDMM15DN_2_FD_188215 | JGI IMG/M metagenome (GOLD analysis project Ga0209444, IMG submission 188215) | Freshwater lake microbial communities from Lake Michigan, USA - Fa13.BD.MM15.DN (SPAdes) (version 2) | ecosystem: Environmental > Aquatic > Freshwater > Lake | place: Lake Michigan, USA...
CCGCCGGCGTCGTCCAGGCCACCGTGAAGTCGACGTTCAGCACGCGCTTCGTCCCGCTTGTAACGTTGCCGCTCATCATCGTAAATCCGCCAAGCGACTCTTTCTTCTTAACCGTAATCGTGACGGTTTCACCCGGGTAAACCGGGTTGCGAAAACGAACATCGCTGATTTTGGCCATGAGCGGGACTCCGACAGATGTCCCCTGCCCCGCAGATTGGCGCGCCAAGAACAAAGCCCCGGTTTGGAAAACAGCCTCGCACAACAACACCCCCGGAGTGATCGGAGCCCCCGGATAATGCCCCTTGTAGAAATCCTCGTCGGCGCGAAACGTGCGGGTCGCAACCATGCCGTCGGGTGACTCGGAGACGATGGCGTCGACGAAGAGAAACGGTGGGCGATGCGGAATGAGTTCGGTGATTTGGCTCATAGCGTCAGGCCATTGCGGGCGAGGCTGGCTGGTTTTGTTTCATGGCGAACAAATACTTGTCCACTTTGTTGGCCGTGATCACGCCATAGTTTATCGTTCCGAGCCAGCCCGACATGATGATGCCGACGCTGCCGGCATGGAAAAGGCCGGGAAGCTTCTCGGAGAGATTCATCGAAACGGGCAGGCCCTCAAACTTCGTGCCGAACGACGTGCCGTTAAGGTGCGTCGTGTAGCGTTCAATCGTCCGGGGAGTGGCCGCCTCCTGCCAATCGATTTTGCCCCGCACATCGGGAATGAATTTTTCCAGCGCCACCAAAGACTCCTCGATCATGCGCAATTTGTGCGCTTCGTAATCCGCTTCGGACAGAGTGTTCCAATCCGGATAACGCCCGTTGAGTGACGCGACCACCGTATAGCGGTCGGAACCCGGCCGAATCTCCGGATAATAGAGCGAAAAAGTGCGGCTGGTCGTATGAAAATCGGTGAGCTCCTCATTGCTGTAGGTGGGCGCCGATGACGTGAAGACGAGGTCGCCGATATGCGGGATGCTCTCACCCTTGCGGATGCCGAAATAAACTTGGCATGAACTCGTATTGATGCGGACGGCCTCGGCTTGCGCGGCGAAATCCGCCGGGAAATTTTCGGCGCCGGCCAGACGAAAAATTGTGTTTTTGATGTTCGCGTTTGAGAGCACGGCCTTGGCCCGAATCACCCGCCCGTTTCCGGCGACGATTCCGCAGGCGATCTTCTGACCGGCCCGCTCTTCAACCAGAATCTTCTCCACCAAGACCTTTTTTCTAAGTTCAACGCCGTTTCTTTTAAGTTCAGCTACCATCTTCTCGATCATGTCATCCGATCCGCCTCGGTAAGTGTAGACGCCAGCTCCCATGAAATTGGAGAACACAATCCCGAAGGTAATGGCCGGGTCGTTGAAATTCGATCCGTTGGCGTAGGAGATTGGTTCCATCAAGAGACGATGCACATCTGCCCGACCGGGGAAGAATCGCTCAAACATCTCTCCGGTGGTCTCTGGATTATTATCGTAGTAGTTCATGGCCCGAAGGTAGTCGTAGAACGCCTCGACTTCGGCTCGCGGGAGCTTGAACTGATCGACTAGAACCCGGGTATAATCCTCCCGGGTAAAGGTGGTCCAAACGTCCATTTGTGGATTCACAAAACGAATGTCTTTCAGCAGCACGATGGCGTCGGAAATCTCTTTGGTCCAATAGCGCCGACAGGACTTTATCATGCCGCTGGGAAACCCATGCAGGGAAATGTCGAAAATGTGCCCGCCCTTTCGGGTGAACCAAGTAGCGAGCCCGCCGAATTGATAGTGGTGCTCTACGAGCAGGACCCGGTGACCGGCCTTCGCCAGCACGTTGGCTCCGGTCAGGCCGCCTAGGCCGCTGCCAATCACAATCACATCATACTCGTCTGCGACACCTTTGAGCCAGTCGTAAGCCATGGAAGGTCAGAACTGAGAGGCCGGTCGGGCAAAGCGCAACCCCGAGTTTACGGTTCTGCAACGATTCAGGGGGAGCCGGAAACTTACGCCGGCGAGTTGGCGAGGCTCAACCTTTGGCTCTCTTATCCGGCCCAAAGCGATTCCGAGAATATCCCGAGCAGGCCGACGTGGGCTGGTTTGCTTATTACTCCGCCGCTCTTTCCCGCCTGAGCGCCCGCGCCCTCAAGGCAACGTTCAGCCTTTTTGCAGAATATGATAATTGGCCATCGAAATGCCGCTGAGCATCGCGCCGATAATTCCAAGGAATCCCTGATCGGTGCCGCAAAGATAAACATTTTCCAACTCAGTCCTTCCCTGCCGGTGCTTCACGGGAGCCCCGTAAATCGCCCCGCCAATGTGTCCGGTAAACTTGGTAATCGTGCGCGGCGTGAACATATCGGTTGTGAGTGTGGCTTCGGCCAGAGCGTCGTCAGCAATGGTCGGCACGAAGCGCCGCGCGCTGCGTTGAACGGTCGCAAACCACGCGCGCTTCGCCGCTTGGTAGTCAGCTTCGGGCAGCGGCGCCCAGCGGTCGTAGCGCGCGAGACAGGTGACCCGAAAGATGCCTTCGGCTAGATTCAGATCTGGGCCATAATCGAAATTGTTTGGGATGCAGATCACGCCGCTCCGAACATCGACCGGTTCGTCAGGGCACACGTAGTCGAATCGCGGGGAATCGTTGAAGAAGACGATGGTGTCTCTGCCCCAGCCCAGCTCCGCCGGTTGCCGATTGAGGATCGTAATCGTTTCAACAAACGATAATCGACCCGGTGAAAGCGGAAGTTTGCCGGTAGCTGAGCCTATCAGGCGTTCAGTCTCCGGCGCGCCGATCGACGAGATGACGTGCGTCGCCGTAATCTCTTCACCCGAGTCCAAGACCAAAGCGCTGGCCCGGCTGGCATGAGCGACGATCTTAGTTACACCGCATTTCATTCTGCGTTCCCCGCCCGCCTGACGGTATTTGTCCAGCAGCACGCGCAGGATCACCCTCACCCCGTCCAACGGGCGGGCAAACCCCTCTAAAAAAAGGGCCTTAAACATGATCACGAACTGGCCGAACTCCATGTCGTGCTCTTGCGCACTGCCGTAATACATCACCGGGCAAAACAGCATGTCCTCCAGCAAGGGATCTGTGATATGCTCCCGCACCACGGCTCGCGCTGAGACCGGGGCGGCGTCGAGCGAGACATCGTCAAAGGCGCGAATTTTGGTTACCAACCGGCGAAACCCGTCGATTTGCACCGGAAACTGCGCCGCAATCTCGCTTTCGAAGACGGAAAAGTCGTTGGTAAAGCGCAGGGAGGTTTCGCCCCCGGGACCGAAGGCAACCCGGGACTGCTTCTGTTCGCAGAGCGCAAACTCGGCGCGATCGATGCGCAATTGGCGCAGCAGCTTCGTCAGCGGCGTGCCCTTGACGCCCGGCCGCACAAAGTTCGTTAGCGCATGCAGCCCCACGTCGAATTTGCGTCCACTCAAGCTGTAAAAACTATTGAGCCCGCCGACGGCGTTGTGACGCTCAAAAATGCATACTTTTTTTCCGAAGTGCGCCAAGCGGATGCCGGCAGCGAGGCCAGACATGCCCGCACCGATGATCGCAACATCGTAGTGATTGCTGGTGTTCATCCGAGGTAACAGGCAAAGAAAAGGGCCGGGAAATGAATCCCGGCCCGGATTTGAAAACGGGGGTGCGCTTTAGCCTTTGGCAACGAGGGCGAGGAACTTCGGGGTCAAATACTCAGCACAACTGTCCAGCGATGCCAGTTGCTGGTAATCGGCTTCCGGCACTTCGATGCTGTGGCGCTTCCGAAGCTCCATCACGATATCCAGGAAATCCATGCTATCGAGCTGCAGCTGGTCGCGGAGGCGCACTTCTGGCTTCACGTTCGAAAGATCCTCATCGGGTGCGATATCGGCGATGATATCGAGCACGATTTTCTTGCATTCTTCTTTGGTCATGGTGGCGGTTAAAAACGGGATTACGGGTGAAAACGTTTAACAATCAACGCGGAATTTATCCCGAGCATCCCGAAAGAGTTGTTAAGAATAGTATCCACTTTCGCAACCCGGCGGGGCTGATTCAGGACCAGTCCTGGGATCGCGCAGAGGGGATCGAGGTCATCGACATTGATGCTGGGATGGACCGTGAAGTCGTCGAATGAAGGAAGATTTCCGGCTAATTCTAGGGCGCCGGCAGCTCCCATGCAGTGACCGATATAGCTCTTGGTGTTGTTGATGTAAGTATGGGGACAGCCTTCACCGAAAACCGCGCGGATGGCTTCGCACTCCTGAATGTCACCCAAAAGCGTAGCGGTAGCGTGGGTATTGACGACGTGGATGTCGCTCGGGCTGAGCCCCGCTCGGGTAATCGAGGCGCGAACACACTCGGCTTGGCGCACAGGATTGGGCAGCACGTAGTCCGAAGCGTCGGAGTTTACGTGATAACCGGCGATCTCGCCGTAAATTTTCGCGCCGCGCGCCACGGCGTCATCCAGCCGCTCCAACGTGTAGAGGCAGCCCCCTTCGGAGATCACGATGCCGTTACGCGCTTTATCGAACGGTCGTGAGGCCTTGTGCGGATCGTCGTGGGTGGCCAAGGCATTCTGAGATTTGAATCCGGCAAAGATCCCGAACGTATGAATGCTTTCGCTCACGCCGCCGCACAGCGCAAAATCGACTTCGCCCAAGCGCAACATCTGCGTCGCATGGATCAGTCCCATGTTGCCGGCCGCACAGGCTGCGCCGATCGTATAGGCGGGCCCGGTGATGCCAAGATTGAGCGACGTCTCTCCGGCAGGGTTGTTGGCGACTGTTCTCGGATTGTGGTAATGCGACCAAAACTTCGTGTCGTAGTTAAACTTCGAGATGTTGTAGATTTCATTCTCGGTCTCGACGTTCCCGTGCTCGGTGCAGCCGATATAAATACCGACCCGATCTTTCGCCATGACTTCAAAATTTACGCCGCTGTCATGCAGGGCTTCTCTTGCACAATAGATTGAAATCGAACCGGCCCGGGTGCCGACGCGGATTTCTTTTTTCTTTTGATACTTGAGCGCATCGTAGTGGCACACGCCGGCAAGCTGGGAGCCCATGTACCGGACTTCGATGCGCTCGATTCCGGCGACGCCGTTGAGCAAATTCTTTCGGAATTCGGGCAGTGAATTGCCGTTGGGAGCGGTGAGACCTACTCCGGTGATGACGATGCGCGCGTGCTTCATTACGTGATAAACGGAAATCGCTAGCCATCCTGCTAGTGAAAGCAATAAAACCTCTCATTTCTATGAACGTTCTCGTCGTTGGAGGAGCCGGGTACATCGGCAGTCACTGTGTTCGCCAACTCCTTGCCGCCGGCCATCGCCCGGTGGTGCTCGATAACTTGGTGTTTGGGCACAGGGGGGCGGTCGCAGCGGGCGTTCCGCTTTATACGGAGGATTTGGGCGATGAAGCGGCCGTGGGTGAGATTCTGAACCGAGAGAAGATCGAGGCCGTGATGCATTTCGCCGCGTTCGCTTATGTGGGCGAGTCGGTTAACGATCCGCTCAAATACTATTTTAACAACGTGGTCGCGACGCTTGGCCTGCTTCGGGTGATGTTAAAACACGGAGTTAAAAAATTCGTTTTCTCATCAACCTGTGCCACCTATGGCGTGCCGACCGCGATGCCCATTGTTGAAACCATGCCGCAGGCCCCGATCAACCCTTACGGCCAGAGCAAGCTCGATATCGAAAACGCCCTCAAGGCCTTGGCCCACGCGCATGGCTTGAGCTTTGCCGCGTTCCGATACTTCAACGCTGCGGGCGCCGCTGAGGATGGGTCCATCGGGGAAGATCACGTGCCGGAATCGCATTTGATCCCGCTGGCGATTGAGTCCGCGGTTGGCCGTCGGCCCGCCTTGCAGGTTTTTGGCACCGACTACCCGACGCCCGACGGCACCTGTTTGAGAGATTACGTCCACGTCGACGATCTGAGCCGAGCGCATATCGCCGTCTTCGCCAAACTCGGACAACCGGGCACGGCGCTCTTTTACAATCTTGGCACCGGCAGACCCACCTCGGTGCTCGAAGTCATTCGGGCGGTGGAAAAAGTCACCGGTCTCAAAGTGCCCTACCTCCTCGCGCCCCGGCGCGCCGGCGACCCGCCGGCACTTTACGCCGACTCAGCCAAGGCGGTCAGAGAGTTGGGTTGGGCGATAAAGTTCAACCACATTGACGCCATTGTTGAGACGGCCTGGAAATGGCATCGAGCCCACCCGTCTGGGTTCCCTGACCGTTAGTCGAGCGGGCCGACGCGGCCCAAGATTCTAGATTAAAGCCGCGGGGGTTTCGGCAACACTGGCGTAGCCCACGCATTGGCCCCAACGACCCCTACCCGGCGTTGATAGACGCGGTCATTGCACGTTGCGAAGAGCGTGTCGAAGGCGGCACCGCCGAACACGAGATTGGTGATGCGCCCATTCGGCGTAGGAATGATCGCATTGACGCGGCCTGCCTGGTCGCAGACCTGAATCCCGAGCCGGGTTGCGACGTAGAGCCGACCCTCACGGTCCACCTTTAAACCGTCGGCAAAGCTCTGATCCTCCGCGTCGGATTCATGCAGATGAAAATAGCGCTGCTTGTGCGCGAGCGTTCCATCGGGCTGCACTCGGTAGCTGTAAACCCAGTGCGATCGGTAGTCGGCTACGTAGAGCAGAGTTTGATCCGGTGAAAGCGCGATGCCATTGGCAAACCTCACACCGGTGTCGACGACCTGCTTCGCTCCATCCGGCCGGATCAGCCAAATCTGGCTCACTTCGTTCTTCACCGCGAGAGGCTCAGTCACGTAAACGTTGCCGGCGTGCCCGACGACGAGGTCGTTGCCGGCGATGTCACTGGCGATCGTGGTCGCCGTGCCGTCGGCCGCGTAAGCCAAAATTTGCTTCGTGCCGGTGGCCACGGCGTAGAGCCGACCGTCAGGTCCGAAGGCCTGACCATTGGCGCGCTTGCTATCAGCCATGAAGACCGCGGGCCTTCCATCGGAGCCGATCTTGTAGGTTTTACTGTTGGGGATATCGGTGAAGAAGACCTCGCCTTTCGCGTTCACCGCCGCGCCCTCGCTCAGGCGGTAGCCCTCGCCCACAAGTTTCCAGTCTTCGCCCGGGATCAAGACCGAGGTTAGCACCCCGTTCTTCGTCGGTGCCGCCATCGCCACGGGTTTCGGCCAGTCCCGCCAAAGCCATCGGATCGCTTCGGGAAAGAGCATTGCCCCGTGCCGACCGTTGTGCGCGCCTTCGCCCCACACGTGTTTCACGTCGTAGCCGGCAAAAGTCAGGGCGCGTTCCATCGTCTGGTTGGCCATCCACCAGTCACCGCCGTAGATATTGTTGTCATTGGAGCCGTCCTGCAAAAACACGCGCAGCGCTTTGGGCTCCGTCTTGCGGATCAGCGTCGGATAGCGGTCGCCCCCGCGCAGTCCGACATACGTGCCGATGGCGCTAAACACCCGGCTGAACTCGCCGGGCCGCTCCCACGCAGCCGTAAACGCCGCAATCGCTCCGCTGCTTGATCCGCCGATGGCGCGGTCATTGCCAGAGCGCGACAGCTTAATCGCGCGTCCGCCGGCCGCCGTTTTGGTCTCAACGGCGGGCAACAGTTCTTCCAGCAAGAATCGCGCGTAGGCGTCGCCGAGACCGTCGTATTCGAAGCTCCGGTTAAAACGGTCGAGCGCCGTCTTCGCATCGGGACTCTTCAGAATTCCGGGCCGGACAAACACCCCGATTATTACCGGCAGCTCGCCGCGTGCGATGAGGTTGTCGAACACCGTGGGCGCGCTCCACTGCACCCCGTCTTGATTCACGTAAACGCAGGCGGGCTTCGTCCCATCATATTGCTTGGGCACGTAAATCGTCACCTCACGGGTGGTGCCCGGAAACAGCTTCGAATCACTGAATTCAAACTTGATCAGTTCACCCTGTGGCACGCCGGGCTGAACCTTGGAGTCGGGTCCGAGCGGGAATTCTTCGGCCGAGCGGGAAACGAGCGGAGCAAGGAGCAAACCGAGCAGAGCAAAGCGGACCCGGAGCGAGGCGGTGGGGTTCATGGGTGAAAGCAAACAGCCCGCCTGGGGCGGGCCGACAAAAGAGCAGGAGCGGACTTACTTTTTCAATTCAGCCTTGGCGCCCGGCGCCGCTTTCTGCTTGGGCGGCGGCGGCTCGACATAAACCGGCAGCACGCGGGCTTGAGGCGTCACCTGAGTGAGATTTGGGGTGATTTCGGCATCGACCCGGCGAAGAGCCCAGTCGAGACCGCCCATGAGTACGGCTTGAAACTCAGGGCTCGTCCAAACGTCTTCGCGATGGCCCATGCTCGTGTAAAACACGCGCCCCTTGCCATGCATCCGCGCCCACGTCGAAGGATACGGCGGCCGCTTATAGGAAGGACCATCCATGGTGGAAGTGTCTTGCGCGAGGATCACATGCAGATCGGACGCGAAGTTTTTGAGCGAATACCACTCTTCAAGGGGGCCGAAACCGGCCGGCAGCGCAGCGATGCCCGGAAACTTCGGACTCCCGATGATCTGCCGCGCCTTTTGCTGGGCATCATGTTTGATAAACGAAGCCCCGATCATCCGGGTGTAGTCATCGAGCTTGTCGCCGTCGTCCTGGTTGCGGGCTGGACCGTGACCTTTGTTACCCGGCGGGTGAAACGTATCGCTGGCGCTATGCGTGCCGACAAAACCTTTGCCGTCGCGGATCGCCTGAAGGAAGGCCGCCTTGCCGGCAGCAGTCATAGGCGGATTGCCGTCGCCCTGTTTCTCGTCGTTCTTCGCGAGCGTGAGATCGCCGCTGGTGTAGAACAGGAAGGCGTCGAACTGCGCCAGATACTCCGGCGTGAAGAGACTGCCGTCCTTTGACTCGGTGAATTCGATGCGATGTTTGGCGCCGAGTTCCTTGAGCACCTGCAGGGCAAACGAGGGATTTCCGGCGATGCGTTTGATCGGTGAGTGCTCAAAGCCGGACGATTTGGTGAAGAAGAGCACCTTCTTCGCGGTCGGAGCCGCAGCTCCGGCAAACGAAGCGCAAGTAAACGATAAGAGGAGCCCGAAGGCGCCTCGCATGAGTGTGGGGCAATTTAGCATAAAGGTGGGTTGTGCGCGGCAAGACGCACGGCCGCGGGTTACGTTTTACGCTTGGTGGGCGCAGACTTCTTTTTCGGCAATTCCTCGGGCTTTGATTCAATCAAGCCGAGCTGGGCGTTCGCTTTGGCTTGGTCGCCGGCCGCCGCCTTGAGCGCTCGTTCCCGCATCGCTGCGGTCAGCGGAGGCATGAGCGGTCCGCCCCTTTGCACCAGTTCGTCGAAAACAAAATCCAACGCTTGGACCAAGGTCAGGGTCGGCCGAGCGCTCTCCGGGGAAGCTGCGCTGGCAGGAACCGGAGCCGTCGCGGGGAGTTCTCCAGCCAGGCCATCGCCCTCCCCGGCTGTTTCGAGAATTTCGCTCGGCAAGTTTTTGACCAAAATCGTCTCGCCTTGGGCAATCACCGCACTGCGGTAAATGACGTTTTCGAGTTCGCGCACATTTCCCGGCCAACGGTGGCGCACCAAAATCGCCATCGCCTCGGGCGAGACTTTGCTCGCGCGCGCCTTCCGCTGCTTAAACAAATTTTGCAGGCAGAAATCGACAATCTGCGGCACGTCGTCGCCCCGCTCGCGCAGCGCGGGCATCCGGATGCGGACTACGTTCAGGCGGTAGTAAAGATCCTCGCGGAACGTTTTCGCCCGCACCATTTCCTCGAGGTCCTTGTTCGTCGCGGCGAGGATGCGCACGTCGACCTTGATCGTCTCGGTGCCGCCGACGCGCTGGATGTCGCCTTGCTGGAGCACGCGCAGGATCTTCGTCTGAGTCGCGAGCGCCATGTCGCCGATCTCGTCGAGGAAGATAGTGCCGCCATCGCAGAGCTCGAATTTGCCCAGCCGTTGACCGGTCGCACCCGTGAAGGAACCTTTTTCGTGACCGAAGAGCTCGCTCTCGATTAAATTGTCTGGAATCGCCGCGCAGTTGACGGCGATGAACGGCTTGCCGGCCCGATGGCTGTGTTTCCAAATCGAACGCGCGACGAGTTCTTTGCCCGTGCCGCTCTCACCGGTAATCATCACGGTCACATCACTGGCGGTGACTTGCCCGATCACCTTAAAGACATCCTGCATCACCGGAGACGATCCGACGATCCCTTCGCGGTAGTCGTCGGCGTTGATGGTGGGCTTGTAATCGCCGACCGCGCGCAGATCGGCGTGAGCCTTGAGTGCGTTCTCGGCGAGGGACAGCACCTTTGCCGGATCGAACGGCTTCATCACGTAGTCGAACGCGCCGTATTTCATCGCCTCGATCGCCGTTTGGGCCGTGCCAAACGCCGTCATCAGCACGACCAGTTGCTTGGGATTGGCCGAGCGAATATGTTGCAGCGCCTCGATGCCGCTCATGCCGCTCATGCGCACATCGAGAAAAACGAGGTCCGGCAACGGACCTTTTTTGACCATCGCGATCCCCTGTTCGCCGCTCGCGGCTTCGGTTACCTGATAACGCCGCGAACCCAAAACTCGCGTGAGCGAGTAACGGATCTCAGCGTCGTCATCGATGACAAGGATGGTCGGTGGTTTGGCGGCAGGGTCACTCATAATAACTTACGGACCGGCGGAGCGATCACCGTCGATGGTGCTGGCGAATTCCGTCGGCCCGCTTTGATTGCTTCCCATGCTTGGCTGGTCAATAAACTTGTTCCGCATTCGGGGTATCCAACTCGCGTTACACGGGAGTTTTCTGCTGCTGCTGGCCTACATCGCTTGGGCCGGTTGGCAGAATGATGGTCTCCTCGGGGCGGCTTGGAGCGTGGCGATCTTGGCGGCCTTTTTCACCTGTATCGTGCTGCACGAGCTGGGGCATTGCTTCGCCGGGATGCATTACGGCATCGGCGTGCGGCGGATCTTGCTTATGCCCATCGGCGGCATGGCGGAATTTGAGTCGATCCCGCGGGAGCCGGCGAAGGAACTGCTCATGACGCTCGCGGGCCCAGCAGTTAACTTCGCCATCACCGGTCTGCTTTGGGCAAGCTTCGGACTTCCGAAGACGTTCTCATTTTGGTCGCTTTCAAATTACGAGGCCAGCGTTACCGGGTTTGCCCATCTTTTGCTGCATTGGAATCTACTCATGGGGTGTTTCAACCTCTCTCCCGTCTTCCCCATGGACGGTGGACGTATTCTGCGGGCGCTGCTTGCCACGAAACTACCCTATGTCCGGGCCACATTTTGGGCGGCCATGGTGGGTAAAATTTGCGCTATCGCCGCCGCGCTGATCGCCGCATTTGGGTTTGAGGCCTACCTCACCGCTTTTCTATTCGGCTTCATCTTTTTCGCTGGTGAGACGGAATACCGTGCCGTCCTGCGCCGCGAGCGGGAGGAAGAACACTGGCGGGAAGTGATGGCCCTTTTCCAATCC
>Ga0209444_10001943_pt1 | contig 11380 bp, 11 predicted proteins | sample LauGreFaBDMM15DN_2_FD_188215 | JGI IMG/M metagenome (GOLD analysis project Ga0209444, IMG submission 188215) | Freshwater lake microbial communities from Lake Michigan, USA - Fa13.BD.MM15.DN (SPAdes) (version 2) | ecosystem: Environmental > Aquatic > Freshwater > Lake | place: Lake Michigan...
TCTCGGGTGAACCAGGCCGAGGCAAAGAGAATGATCAGGGTCGCACCGGCGGCGAGCAGGGAGAAGGGCAGGTAGGGCTCCGGATTCAGCAGACCCCGCGGATAGTCTGGAGTGGCCTTAAAGAAGAAGGTCAGGGCGATCAGCGAGATGGCCGTACCACCGATCCAAGTGGAGAAGTTGTTCCAAGCCATGACCTTGCTGCGCTCGACATAGGACTCCGAGAGTTCGCCGCCCAAGGCGAGGTGCGGTGTATGAAAAACACTCATGGCCACACGCAGCCCAATCACTGAGCCTGTGAACCAAAGAAAGAGCAGAGTATGGCTGAGACCATTTGGTGGGTTGAAAATGGCCAGAAAGAAGAGGGCAATTGGGATAGGCGCGGCATACATGAAGGGATGTCGGCGTCCGAGGCGAGACCGAGTCCGGTCGGAGATCGAGCCGATAACCGGGTCGGCGAACCCATCCACCACAAAGGACATGGAGATCGCCAGTCCACCCAGCCATCCGGGCAGACCCAAGACCTGATTATAGTAGAGCAGGGCATAGGATCCGAGTGAGAAAAGGGCGATCGTCTCAGCTGCGCTGCCGATACCAAAGAAGAGCTTGGTCCGCAGGCGAAGCGGTGGGGGCTCGGTATCCGAAAGAGGCGCCTCAAGGTTGGACATGCGGTTTTCTCCCGGGCCTACTCAAATGGCGGATCAGGGGAATTGGTTGTGAAAATCCTTCACCCGTCAAGCCATAGCCGAGCGGTACGATCGAACCTAATCGGGCCATGCAGTGGGCGGGGCCAGACTGCTCGAAGCGGGGCCAGACTGCTCGAAGACGAAAAGACCTTCATCGCCCTGCCCAAATCCCCGCTCTGGTGGGGCGAGGAGAAGGTAATTATCGATGGGGCTGTTTAGTGGACCAACAGATACCGCTCCAACTGGCCGCGAAACTCATCGGGTAGGGGCGTAGTCTTGGCCTGAGGCGCATGGACCAGCACCGTGTCGCAAAGGCCAATATAATTCCCATTTTGCCAAAGGCCCTGGCCCATGGTGAAGGCGCTGGAACCGAGGCGGACAATGCCGGTGCGGACCTCGACCGTGCCGGGCCAAAAGCCTTCCCCCAGATAGCGGATCTTGAGCTCGGCCACGAGAAGGCGGGGATGACGCTTGCCATGATCCAAGAGCTTGTAAAATGAGGCGCGGGCCTCTTCGTAAAACTTGCCGATGCGGATCGCATTAAGATGACCATTGCCGTCAATGTCGCTGACCCGGGTCGTGATCTCTTGGCCGATTGGGTAGGCATCGCGTACGAGGCGGTAGGGTTCAGGCTTGGTCATGTTGGTCCGTAAGGTCGCCGCGGGCTTGGGTCCTGCGCGGTCTAAGCTAAGTCCTGCCCGGATGCCAATGGGGCTGACATTTTTAGTTTGGGCCGCAATCGATCCGGTGCCACTGTTCAGTCTGAACGCCCGACTTCAGAACCCACCCTTTCAAGAGAGATCGCCCATGTATCGTCGAGCCATAGGTGTGGCGCTGGCCGCCCTAATCCTGAGCAGTTCCAGCATGGCGCTAGCGGCTGTTTCACCTCCGCTGGCAGCGGCCCTAGACGATAGGGCTCGCCCAGCGGCCGATGTGGCCCGCGACGCCGCACGCCGTCCGGCCGAGATGCTGAGCTTTGCCGGGGTAAAGCCGGGCGACCGGGTCGCCGACTTCATGATGGGGTCTGGCTATTTTACCCGCATCTTGGCCGCAGCCGTCGGGTCCAAGGGTCAGGTCTATGGCTACCAATCGGCTGAGTTCATAGCCTTTCGCGCCGCCTATGCCACCGAGCAGGCCGCAGTCGCCGCAGACTATAAGAATGTGACAACGATCGCCGCACCCCTCTCAGCGACGGGCCTGCCCGAGAGCCTGGATCTGGTGCTGACGGTTCAGAACTATCACGATATGCACCTGAAGCCCTTCCCCGTTGAGACCGCAGACTCGGTAAACCGGCAGGTCTTCAAGGCCCTAAAGCCCGGCGGTATCTATCTGGTGGTCGACCATGCAGCCGCCGCTGGTGCGCCCTTGAGCGTCGCCGATAGCCTGCACCGCATCGACGTGGCGATCGTCAAGCAGGAGGTCCAGGCCGCTGGGTTCAAGCTGGTGGGCGAGGACAAGAGTCTTGCCTTAGCCACCGATGATCACAGTCTCAACGTCTTCCTGCCGGCCATTCGCGGCAAGACCGACCAGTTCATCCTGAAATTCCAAAAGCCGAAATAGAGATCATCTCGGGTCCGCAGGCGGTGGCTCCGCCGTCCTGCGGCCACTCGGGAAAAGGTTCTAGACCGTGCCGGTGCCGGCGTCGCCGCAGAGATGCTGGGCTCGGACCTGCAGGCCTTCGAGATTACACTCGACCACCTCAAGGTGTGGGTTCAATTCGACCAAGTGATTGGCTCGTTCCAAGCCCTGCAGCACCGTGCGGCCAAGATGTTCACCGATCTGGAACTTTCGCGCGGGGCAGTTGAAGCCGCACTGGCAGCGGTCGACACGGACAGCCCCCAAGCGGCGCAACTTCTTGCCCTGACGCAATAGGTTGATGAGTTCCCAGCGAATTTCGCCGCGCGGGAGCACTTAGATCATCTGGTAAATTGTCTCGTGCGAGACACTGCCAATGGGGTCCGACATAATAGCAAGCGTGCCGGATATCTGCGGAGGAGACCGGCCCCTCGCGTAACTTGACCAGCCCGCGCCGTCGACGCACTCGCGCCGCGTTCCCGGCGCTGATCGCCTCATAACCGCCCGCATCGCAGCGGTTGCGAGCCACTTCCCGGCTGATTACAGAGGCAGACCGACCAGATACGGTAGGCCAAGGGCCGTAACTGTCGCCCTCGGCTGAGTAAAAAATTGTTATAATACAATACTATGAGATTGAAATTCTATAGACGGTTCCATCCCTCAAGCCGTCCAATGCCAAACTTACGCCGACTAATCGACGGTTGGCGCGGCGGCGCGGGCCTTGCGGGGCCGCGGCTTGGCCTGCGGGGCGATATTGGGATCAAAGCCTAGCTGGCGGCTGATCGCGTCCGCGGCACTCTTCACCTCAAAGGCAAGGCCGCGCATGCGCGTATCGTCCATATATTGCGCAGCACTCGAGACGCTTATCGCTCCGGCAATGGCCCCGGAAACATCGCGCAAGGGTGCCGCAACGCAGCGGATGCGATCCTCGTTCTCCTCAAGATCTAAGGCATAGCCGTTCTTGGCATATTCGCCCATGCGGCGCAGCCATTGCTCCTGATCGACCGAGTAGCCATGGCCGCGGCGAGCCTCATAATCATAGTACTCGCGCAATTGGGCTTCGCTCTCATCTAGGATCAGCGCCTTACCAAGCCCAGTGGACCTTAGGGGTTGGCGCTCGCCAATCCGAGAGCGGATCTCGACGCGCCGCGTGCCGGAAATCTTGTCCAGATAGAGCGCGCGCGATCCATCCAACACGCCCAGATGCACCGTGTCGCCAGTGGCAGAAGCGAGATCTTCTAGGTGTTCACGTGCGACACGCGGCAAGCTGCTTTGGCGGCCAGCCATATAGCCCAACTTCAGCAGTTGTGGCCCCAAAGAATAACCAGATCCGCGTTGGAAATTGAGATAGCGGTGCTCGACCAAAGTGACGGCGAGACGGTGGGTTGTGCTGCGCGTTAGGCCAAGGCGCTCGGCCAGTTCAGTAAGGCCAAGCACACCTTGGGCGACAGCATCTATGACCTCAAGTCCGCGTGCCAAGGTTTGGGTACCGGCCAGACCGCGAGCCTTTTCTATAGGTTCTGGTACTTCTTTGTCGTCGGCAAGCTCGTCCGTAACCGTGTCAGTCATAGCGCGTCATTCCAAATCAAGGGTCGAGGCAGCCCACTCGCGGCACCCTGATTTGGGTCGCATGTTCAGTGTTGGGAAAGGCCAGGAAAAACGTTAATCCCACATTCTGACATAACGTCGGCGCTTCTAATGTCAAGTTGTAGCGATGATATGACGCTCAATTGTGACTCAGTGCCAAGACCCACACGCCAGTCACCCTACTTTGGATCGAGACCCATCTGTATCTTCCGGTTCGCCATGCTTGGCCTTCCACCTGTAGACAGTCGTCGATCTCACACCGTACCTGCTGCAAAATCCAGCACCGAAGCGCCCGACCCCTGCTAAGGCTAGATCCCAATAATCCGCTCTTTCGTAAACCGTGATCGCTTCATTCGTCCGTTCCCAAGATCGGACTTTAGTTGCTCATAGTAGTGTCTCAGGGGGGTTATGTCAGCATCGACAAACTGAAAGCCCAATGACATGACCAAGACATAGCCCTCAGGTCCGCCGCCGGTGATTACAACCCCGGGCTTGATGGTTTCGACTGCGGTTCAATCCATGAAAAGCAGGGCCGGATGCTCGAAAAGACGCTTGAGGCGTTGGACGAAGAGGGCTGCGTCATAACCATCGACGATCCGATGATCGAACGACGCCGAGAGATTCATCATTTTGCGCACTGTGACGAAAGCCCCCTGAACTACTGGACGGTCTGCCAGCCTATTGGGTGCAATGATAGCAACCTCAGGCCGGTTGATGATGGGTGTCGAGGTAATACCTCCAAGTGTCCCCAAGGAGGTTATGGTGATGGTCGAGCCGGACAATTCCCCCCGCGTCGCCGTACCGTCGCGAGCGGCCTTGCTAAGACGGGTCAGTTCATCGGCACAAGCCCAAACATCTAGCGTTTCGGCATGGCGAATGACGGGGACCATTAGGCCCGCCGGGGTCTGCGTCGCGATCCCAACATGCACACCGGCAAACTCGCGAAGGATCCCAACGTCATCGTCGAAATGGGCGTTGATCTGTGGAAAATCTGGTAAGGCTTTGGCCAATGCGCGGATGAAAAAGGGTAGCAGTGTCAGCTTGGGCTGGCCTTCTTTACAGTTGGCGTTGAGATCTTTGCGCAGAGCCTCCAGCTCGGTAAGATCGCACTCCTCGACATACCCGATGTGGGGCACGCGGCGCTTGGCCTCCTGTATCTTCTCAGCAATCTTACGACGTACGCCGATGATCCGGTTTTCTGCTACAGTTTCGCGCACGGTGTAGCGCGGATCGCCGCTCACGGTGGCTGCCCCGTTACTGCTGATATAGTTTTCGAGATCCTCAGGGGTGATCCTCCCGCCAGATCCGGTTGCGGGGACGTGCTGCAGAGAAATACCCAGGGCGTTTGCCCGACTGCGGGTGGCGGGCGCGGCGAGTGAAGCCTCGACCGTGTTGCGGTTAGTAATAGCGGGCGTGGGCTTTGGCGCAGCAGACGGTAGGGATATTGGCTGCGGCGCGACGGGACTAGTGATGGGATCAACCGAGACATTGCCTTCACCGGCGACTTCGAGTTCGAAAAGCACACTTCCGACCGCAAGCATTTCACCGATCGCGCCGTGTACGGCAATCACCTTGCCATCGATCGGGGAGGTCATTTCTACTGTGGCCTTGTCGGTCATTACTTCGACCAGACACTGGTCTTCCTTGACCCTATCGCCGAGCTGAATATGCCAGGCCACGATCTCAGCTTCGGTTATGCCTTCGCCAATATCTGGCAGGCGAAAATGGTAGAGGCCCATAGTCAGTACTCCATCACACGGCGCAAGGCCTTGACGAGCCGCGCGGGTCCAGGGAAATAATCCCACTCGAAGGCGTGGGGATAGGGCGTGTCCCACCCCGCCACGCGGTCCACTGGTGCTTTCAGGTGATCGAAACAGCGCTCCTGCACCAGCGCCGACAGTTCGCCGCCGAACCCGCCGAAACGTGAGGCCTCGTGCAAGATCACACACCGTCCGGTCTTACGCACCGACGTGACGATCGTATCGACATCGAGCGGAACGATGGAGCGCAAGTCTATCAGTTCGGCATCGACTTCGGCCTCTTCGATCCCTGCCAGCGCCACATGCACCATGGTGCCGTAGGCGAGCACCGTCACCTCACGACCCGCGCGAACAATCTCAGCCTGACCAAGTGGAATCCGGTACAGCCCTGCGGGGACTTCCGCCTTAGGATGGCCCGCCCAGGTCTTTAGGGCTTGGTCATGGCGTCCATCGAATGGCCCGTTGTAGATCCGCTTGGGCTCGAGCACGATTACCGGATCATCATCCTCAATTGCTGCGATCAACAGGCCTTTGGCATCGTAGGGATTGGACGGGATTACCGTTTTAAGCCCAGTAATATGGGCGAAGATCGCCTCCGGGCTCTGGCTATGCGTCTGTCCGCCGAAAATCCCGCCTCCGTAGGGTGAGCGTACCGTGATCGGAGACCAGAATTCCCCGTTGGAGCGGTAACGCAGCCGCGCTGCCTCACTCACTAACTGGTCGAACGCGGGCAGGATGTAGTCGGCAAACTGAATTTCAGCGACGGGCCGCAGACCATAGGCACCCATCCCGATGGCAACGGCAATGATCCCGCCTTCCGAAATGGGCGTATCGAAGCAGCGGGTCAGGCCGTGCTTTTCCTGGAGTTTATCGGTTACCCGGAAAACCCCGCCGAAATAACCGACGTCTTCGCCGAAGGTCAGGACATCGGGATCCTGAGCCAGCTTTTCGTCAAGCGCATTATTCAGCGCCTGGATCATGTTCATCATTGCCATCGGCTCAGATCTCCAGCTCGCGGCGTTGTTCGATCACCCGCCAATCTGGGTCCTTAAACACGCCTTCAAACATCTCTCGGAGACTAGGCTTGGACTTGCCATGCGTACCCACCGCCTCGGCCTCCTTGACCGCTGCCCGGACCGTCTCATGCAGTTCGTTCGCCAGTGCTTGGTCTTGCTCGTCGCTCCATTCACCAATCAGGGCTAGGTGCTGCTTTAAGCGCTTAATTGGATCGCCGAGCGGCCAGTGTTCTGCTTCATCTGCCGGGCGATACTTGGTCGGGTCGTCGCTCGTCGAATGGCCTGAAGCGCGGTATGTGAAGAACTCGATCAGGGTAGCGCCGCGATTGGTCCGCGCCCGCTCCGCCGCCCACTGGGTTGCTGCGGTCACGGCGAGGAAATCGTTTCCGTCCACCCGCAAACCGGGAAGGCCATAGGCGAGCGCCTTGGCCGCGAATGTGGTCATTTCAGCCCCAGCAATGCCGGAGAAGCTAGAGATCGCCCACTGATTATTGGTCACACATAGAATGCAGGGTGCTCGGTAAACACTAGCGAAAGTCAGCGCCTCGTGGAAATCACCTTCCGCGGTTGCTCCTTCACCAATATAGGCGAGCGCGATCTTATCATCATTCTTGTAGGCTGATGCCATCGCCCAGCCCACGGCATGTCCGAACCGACTGCCGACGTTGCCCGACAAGGAATAGAATCCATACTCACGCGCCGAAAACAGGATCGGCAGCTGCCGCCCTTTCAAGGGATCCTTCTCGTTGGAAAAGATCTGGTTGACCATCGTAACGAGCGGATAGCCACGGGCATGGAGCCAGCTCATCACCCGATAAGTTGGAAAGCACATGTCGCCCTCTGCCAATGCCAGCGAAGGGGCGGCGCCGATGGCCTCCTCACCTGTCGATGTCATGTAGAAGCTGGTCTTGCCCTGTCGATGCGCCCGAAATAGCCTTTCATCAAACGCGCGGGTCAGCATCATTGCCCGCAGACCACGGCGCAAATGGTCAGCGGTGAGCGACGGATCCCAAGGCCCAATGGCATTCCCGTCATCGTCCAGAACGCGGATTAGGGCATATGGCAGGTCGCGTATCTCGGCTTCAGTACAGGCGACGTCGGGTCGGCGAACGGTGCCTGCTTGCCCAATCTCGAGATGCTTGAAACTGGCCTTTTCACCCGGGCGAGCGAACGGCGTGGGAACATGCAGTTCAAGTCTCGGCGGGTTCATTTCGACATCCTTGGCCTGGATGCAAAAATATCATCTAAAGCGGGGAATGATTTAACTTTATTCCTCCATTTAGCGCAGTATTCACTATTGATATCCTAATTTTTGGCCAATATTTAGGATGAATTGTCAAAATAGGGATTTCAGCTATGGATGAGACAGACCTCAAAATTCTGCGCCGATTGCAAGCAGAGCCGGACATCACGGTCGTGGCATTGGCCGAAGCCGTCAGCCTATCCCACACGCCATGTTGGCGCCGGATCAAGAGTATGGAGGCCAATGGTATAATCCTGGGCCGCGCTTTGCTGCTCGACGCACAGCGCCTTGGGCTCGGCGTGGATGTATTTGCCAGCTTGCGGCTAAATGTTCACAATGAGACGACCCTTGACGCGTTTGAACGCGCCAGTCAGGACTATCCCGAAATCGTCGAATGCTTCTCGATGAGCGGCGAAAGCGATTATCTGATGCGGATCGTGGTAAGCAGCATCGACGCCTATGAAAAGTTTCTCAAGAAAACCCTGCTCCACCTGCCAGGCGTAGCTTCGATCAACTCAAGTTTTGCCCTTAAACGCATCAAGCTCACCACCGCATTACCTATCTGAAATCAATCAATGTGGAACGCATCTATAGGATTGTACGGACTTGCAGGACATCCTCTAAGGGTTGGATGATCTCTGTGACAAGAGGCCTCCTCGCCCAGCCGTCAAGAGCCCGGGCCGGGCCGTACTACGCCTTTGGCAAGGATCAGATTTCCATAAAGGCGCAATTCGCCGGTGGCGACGATGACAAAGGCGTTGCGGGCACGTTCGTAGAAGGCCTGGCGCTCCAAGGCGACGACCGGACCGCTATAGCCCGCGGCCCGCAGTTCGGCTGCGAAGTCGCCAACTATATCGGGCGTCTCGTCGGGCGCGCCAACCACCGCCATGCTAAAGGCCGCAGCCTCTACGAAATCGTCCAGCGGCATCACCGACACAATCGCGCAGACCATGTCGACGGCGCTAAGCCCGTCGGCGCGGCATAGCCGACGCGCGTTGGCTTGGGCCGGAAAATTGGCGTCGGCGATAACGATCTCATCACCGTGACCCATGGAGCGCAGGCTGGACAACAGGTCAGGCCCGAGGCGCGGATCGATCCCCCTCAGCATGGCGCGATAGTCTCCGTGGTCATTTTCGGCTCATGGATGGCAGCAGGCGCAGCAGTTGCACCTCGACGGCCTCGCTCACCGTAACAAGATGGGCGCGCACGGCTGCGGCGGCGAATTCGGGGTCTCTTCGACGCAGGGCCTCCACCATCCAACGATGTTCGTTCAGGGCGGCTAAGGGCCTTCCCTCGACCGGCAGGGTTAACGGCCGGATGCGGTCAAGCTGGGCGCGAGCGGAATCCAAGAACCCCTGGACGCGGGGATAATTAACCGCGCTGAAGATGATATTATGCAGGTCTTCGTCTAGGTCTTGGAAACGGCGCAGATCGCCGACATCGATGGCAGCAGCCTGGGCCGCGATGTTGGCGTCCAATTCGGCCATCAATTCAGGGGTGCGGTTGATGGCAAGCAGACGTATGGCTTGTGTTTCCAATCCGAAACGAATGAACAGCCCCTCGCGGACATCCTGAGCGCGGATCTCGGCGACAAAACTGCCATGCTGAGGAAAAACGTCGACGAGGCCTTCCTCTGCCAGGCGGGTGATCGCCTCGCTAATCGGCGCGCGCGAGACGCCAAACTCGAGGGACAGCTCGTCCTTGCGCAACGGAGCACCCGGCGGAAGTTCGAGATCGCGAATGCGGCGACGCAGAACGCCATAGACCCAATCGTTTTTCAGCAAATCTGGAGGGTGGGTCAGAGCAACGGGCATGACGAGCATTCCAAGGTTTGTAACATGTTAATGGTCTTTCAGACCGAATAAAAGCCAAATTAAAATTTGCGAAATTGGGCATAATGCTCAACACTGATATTTTAATCGGTAGGAGACACCCTTCCATGACAAACGTTGCAGCGTCGGTGTCAGCTGTTGTTCGGTTGCACCCCAGCGACAACGTGGTCGTCGCAACACACAGGATCGAGCTAGGAACTACAATCGCTAGTGAGCGGATTCAGGCGATTCAAATGATCCCGCTAGGTCATAAGATGGCCGTGGCGACCATCGCCGCTGGAGAACCGATCCTAAAGTATGGGCAGGTGATCGGCGCGGCAACTGTCGACATCGCGCCCGGGGAGCATGTTCATATCCACAATCTCGCAGTGTCGAACCTTCGCCGGGCAGCCGAAATCGTCGCAGCCCCAGACCGCCAAGTTACGCCCCGCACTTTTCAAGGCTATCAGCGGTCCAACGGCGCGGTCGGAATCCGCAACTATATCGGCGTTTTGACCTCGGTGAACTGTTCGGCGACCGTCGCCCGATTGATCTGCGAAGCGGCCCAAAAATCGGGAATGTTGGACGCCTATCCCAACATCGACGGCGTGGTGCCCATCACCCACACCAGTGGCTGTGGCATGGCTGGATCTGGCGAGGGGTTTGATATCCTACGCCGCACCCTATGGGGTACCGCAGCCAATCCTAATTTCGGGGGCATCATCCTGGTCGGACTAGGGTGCGAGGTCATTCAGGTGGCTCGCCTAGCGAAGGACTATGAGCTGGCGGGGCGCGACCACTTTAAGGTCTTTACCATTCAGGACGTCGGCGGCACGCGAAAGGCCGTGGCCGAGGGGCTGGCCCAGATCGAAGCCATGCTACCGATGGTGGGCTCGGCTCGGAGAACCGAGACGCCGGCATCGGAACTGCGCCTAGGTTTGCAGTGTGGCGGGTCCGACGCCTGGTCAGGCTTAACCTCCAATCCCGCACTCGGCGACGCCGCAGACCGGCTGGTGGCCCTAGGCGGTACGGTGATCCTGTCGGAAACGCCAGAGATCTATGGCGCTGAGCATCTGTTGCTACAGCGCACAAAGTCCAATGCCGTTGCCGATAAGCTGCTTGAGCGCTTGGCGTGGTGGGAAACCTATACCCGAAGCCATGGCGCTGAGATGGACAATAACCCCTCACCAGGAAACAAGGCGGGGGGCCTGACCACCATTCTGGAGAAGTCCTTAGGTGCCGTCGCCAAGAGCGGCAGCTCACCCTTAGAAGATGTCATCGACTACGCCCAACCCCTACGCCGACGAGGCTTGGTGTTTATGGACAGCCCAGGCTTCGACCCCTGCTCGGCGACCGGCCAAGTGGCCTCGGGAGCAACAATGATCGCGTTCACGACCGGAAGGGGTTCGGCGTTCGGATGCAAGCCTTCTCCGTCGATCAAGCTTTCGTCGAACACCGCCATATACGAACGGATGAGCGAGGACATCGATCTAGATTGCGGCGGTATCGCAACAGGCAAAGCGACAGTCGCCGAGAAGGGCGAGGAGATTTTCGAGCTGATACTGGAGGTCGCCTCAGGCGCCAAGACCAAAAGCGAAGAGTTGGGGTACGGCGGTGCGGAGTTCGTACCCTGGCAGCTCGGCGCAGTCATGTAGATGGAAGCCTAAGATGCGGGTCGTTGGACAGATGTTGGTGGAAGGCGAAG
>Ga0209444_10001944_pt1 | contig 11376 bp, 10 predicted proteins | sample LauGreFaBDMM15DN_2_FD_188215 | JGI IMG/M metagenome (GOLD analysis project Ga0209444, IMG submission 188215) | Freshwater lake microbial communities from Lake Michigan, USA - Fa13.BD.MM15.DN (SPAdes) (version 2) | ecosystem: Environmental > Aquatic > Freshwater > Lake | place: Lake Michigan...
GTAAAAAATTGTGTACATATTCAAGCTACTACATATATTAGTCATCAAAATTCAGATAATTTGCTGTCATATTTTATCATGCTAGACGCCTTGACCTACGCTTTGTTGGACACATTGACACACCTCCCACACCTACCACACGCGACGGCGAGCTGCACTCTCCACCCCAGTCTAAGTAACTTGATGCACTTGAACCTAACACATTGGCTTAAATGCACTAACATAATAATATATATGACAGATAACGCGTTTATTTCCAGAAATACTAACAATAAGTCTTGCACTCTTAGTTTTCAAATCGACTTGGATTACGAAATTCCCACTCAAATCTTAAACTGTAATGTATTAAAATTCCAAAAGGTTTTAACTTTTGCATCTAAACTCATTAATGTAGAGGAGTCACTTCAAGAAGAATATATACGCACTACACTTTTTGCTGAATATCTAAAAGATATTAAACAGAAACATACTCAAGAACTTGCAGCTCTAGAGAAGCAGGTAATTTCTGATATGACCTCTAAGATAAAACCATTAATTGATACGATTTCAGATATTGAAAGAAATCATGTAAAGGCATTATCTGATTCTAAAGATGAATATGAGAAACAAATTAAGGCTATAAAAAAGAGTAATATTCAGACTGAATCAGACAAGGCAGAACAGTACGATAAGGAACTGCGTACTTTAAGTAAACGGGTATCAGAATTGGAAGCAGAGTTATCGGTTGCATCTAAATCTGAATCATCAATTCGTGAAAGGTGTCAAAAGGACTCTGATAGGATAATAAAAGCTATAGAGGAAAAAAATAAGGAGATTATATCTATAAAAGAGGAGTCCTTTACCCAGAGAGAATTAAAGTTGGCAAAACAAGAGCAAGAACTACAGTCAAAGATACAGCGTCAAGCATCATCAGTTTTAAAGGGGCATGACGGGGAACAATATTTCAAAACTATTGCTAAAGAAAAGATGAACTGGGATTTGATAAAGACTCCATTATTTACATGCGATTCTTCTGCAACTATAAACTCTATTCTGACACTCTTCGAAATTAAGAATTACGCTAATAACATTCCTCAGATAGAGGTCACAAAGTTTTTACGTGATATGAAACTGCACCCAGAAGCATTGTTTGGTGTGTTTATTTCTCTTAAAACGAGTATAACAGGAAAAAATCCTAACACTCCTATTACTATTGAATGGGTAAATGGATCTCAATGTGTACTTTATATTCAAGCATGTGCAGATTTAGATTTGGATTATGTATTCTCTATCATTGATCAAATGAATCGCATTACTAATATATTTAACACCCTCCTAAATTCTAATAAATCTGAATCACAAGAACAAGTATTGCGCTCAAGAATTGAGCAAGCGCGTGTCTATATTGACCGTGCAATACAGCGTGGTACTAAGTTATCTAAGAAGATTCTTGCAGATAAGAAGCAGCAGATTGAGTTTATTGAAACATCTACAACATATAATATAGCAGAACTAAAGTCTCAGAATGTAGAGCTAACAACATCAGTACAAGTACTATTGTCAGAATATTCAGAAGCTGCCTCCAATTCTGAAGATTCAATTGGTGATAGTATTCAAGAAGAAAAAACAGTAAGTTTACCCAAGGAAAAGCCTACAAAATCTAAAGCTAGTCCAAAGACAAAGCCTTAATAATTATCTCCCGGTTTATTAAGGTAGTATGACAAAGACAAGAAAAAATAGAAGCCCGCGTATAATTGTATACTACATGAAATCTAATAACCTCGGTGATGGATTTAATCCTCTTATATTTAATCATTTTATATCAAATAAGAGGCCACAGTATAGAAATGTATATGATACTGCAGCAAATAATGCAAGCTCGTCAATAATTGGTATAGGTTCTATTCTGAGTTTGAACAATAAAATAGATACATCTAATCATGTTATTGTGGGCAGCGGCTTTATAGATAAGAAACTCGTACCCCAAAGGCCTCGCAGTATAATTTCTGTAAGGGGTCCAAAAACAAGAAGAAAATTCATAGATGCAGGCATCCCGTGTCCTAGAATTTATGGAGATCTGGGTTTATTATTAAGATATATTGTTCCACCACCAATGATATGTAATAAAAAATACACATTTGGATTTATTCCTCACAATTACGACAAGTACTCACCGTTTATTCTTAAAGCAATGGAATACCCTGGTTGGAAAGTTATAGATATAAATCAAGCAGATAATGTAAAAAACTTTGTTAAAGAAATACATGAATGTAAATATATATTATCAAGTAGTCTACATGGTATTATAATTGCAGATAGCTATGGCATCCCTGCATATCATACTATGTTATCTAACAAGCTTGAAGGTGGACTTTGGAAATTCAAAGACTATTATGCATCAATACATCGTAAGTATTCTAATGTTGACATAACATCTATGGACGAAAAAACCATATTAAAACAAATGACACCATATCACATTGACTTTGATTTTGACGGCTACTACCGATATATCAAAGATGAGCTCTCTAAACTATAATAGCTATTTACCAGCCATAATAATACCCCTCTTTTTACTAATCTTACTTTTAACTCCCATCATCTGTGCAGTGGCAGCAACTTGCGTCTCTGGACAGCCAGATTTCTCTCTAGCAACCCAGGCATAAGTACGCCCCTCCTCTTCAATCCACTTCTTAAGGTTTGCGCTAGTTAACACATCAGATATCTGAATACCATTTGCTGAATTCTCACGAGCCTTTGCCTCTTCGGCAGCCTTCTGAAATGCCTTCACCTCTTTAGGATCACGATACAGCTTATCAGCGACTACTGATGTTACTATAATATCCTTAACCTCAGGGACATCTGTAATTGGGGGTGTGACAATAGGTTCAGTCATTGGAATTTCAAACTTCACCTTCTTTTCATATTTACGCTTTATCTTTTGTCGTGTTAGAATTGGCATTACATTTTCATTTTGAACTGCAGGTTGAATTACAGGGGTAGTCTTAGAAGGTAAATCAAATATATTTCTAAGAAACATAAAGTCGTCTTTCATAAACTCAGTTAATCTGGTATGTACATCCTTATAACCATACATGCCAATAAGAGTACCAAGATCTGCATCCAAATTACGACTTGAATCTTCCATTATACCAGTATATATACCCGTACTTTATATCAATTTTTAACCGTAAAACTTGAATTCTCATATTGGCGTAATATATGTACACCAATATGAGACTATATACAAAAGACTATCTTAATTTTAAGGTAATAGATGACGCTGGCAACTGTATTACCGAATTTCAAGGTGTACAAAGAGCACAAAAAGCACTTCCAGGAGATGAGGTAAACAAAGACGGGTCGTTTAAGAAGCGTGTAAAACACCCACCTATTGTAGGAGTGCTTAAATTAAAGAATAAAATTAAATACGGCCTTACATCTCGTAATGTACCTATACACTTATTTGAACCGATGAATAAGGCGTACCCCCATATGTTAGTAAGTTCTGATCAAAAGTCTAGTTGCAATGTTCTTGCAGTTATCCAGTTCGAGGCATGGGATCAAAGCAGGTTTCCACGAGGATCTCTTATTAGAATAATTGGAGATTGTGGCTCTATGGAAGCCGAAGCAGAGAGCTTACTTCTACGTTATTCTCCATTGAGCTATCCAAAGAAATTCGAGATTTCACCACTATACGAAACTGAACTTTCAAATAGGGCAGTTCTACCCGGTTTTACATTTAATATTGATCCACCTGGATGCGAAGATGTAGATGATGTATTTACTGTAGAAAAGACTGATGATATATATACTGTATCTATAAGTATTACAGATGTTGCTTCTGCAATAGAGCCAGAATCAGTACTAGATATATATGCATCTAATGTTGGTCAGACACTTTACCCTGCTTCGAATAAACCAAAACACATGTTACCACCTAGTCTTGGTATTAAATGCCTTTCCCTCCTTCCAGGAAAGTCTCGTAACTGCATTACCCTTTCAATAAAGTGGTCGGCTGATAAAGGCATACTAGATAAAAACGTCAGTTTAACAAGGCTATCTGTCGACGAGGCCTTTACATATGATGAGGCTGATAATTCTACCAAATGGTATATGAATGTGATAAAATGCATATCTGAGTCCATACATGGCTCGCCATTACCATCAAGCCATGAGTGGGTTGAAACACTTATGATATACTATAATACTGAGATTGGTAATCTCCTCCATAAATCAAAGACTGGAATCCTACGAGCACATGATGCACCAGATGTTAATAAACTTAAAAAAATACTAGATATTGATGAGTCACTGAAAATGTTGGCATACTCTTCAGCAAAATACGTAGCTGGTCATACTGATTCGTATCACTGGGGGCTCTTATCTAAATCCTATGCACACGCGTCATCGCCATTAAGGAGGTATGCCGATTTATTTAATCAACAATGCCTTCACAAAATTCTAAAAGCTAATAAGATATCTGAAACCCCTGCAGTACTATGCAGCAAATTGAACATGTTAGGGAAGGATGCTAAATCATTTGAACGTGACACGTTCTTTCTTAATCATTTAAGTCATGAAGCTATGGAGGTGGAAGGAATTCTGGTGGATATTATTCCTGAGAAAGAAAAGGTGCAAGTGTGGGTGTCACGTTGGAATAGAATGATTCGGGTTCCATGTACTGTTGAATTTAATATGGTTAAACCTAGAGATGGAACTCAAGGATTTATGATACATCATGGTGTGAAAGTAAAAATAACCTACATGATAAACTATGAATCTGCTAGATGGAAAGATCGCATATTATTCAGAATTGTTGAGGTCTTATAGGTGTAGATAAAGGCTATCCTGTATTACTGCATCACGAATAAGTAACAAGTTTGCATCCTCTAGTTTTTTAATTGTCTCAGTATGTTGGCAAAAGCTAGCCATACAGCGCCACTCATCTAGCATATTCTGTATCTTTAAAACGGAGCGAATAAGATTCCCTTCATATACCCCATACTCTTCACATATAGCTGAAATAGGGTCTCCATCAATCCAGCGAGATATAGGTTCCATCCAAAAGGTACTAAGATTCCATTCAGAAGCTTTTGCACCAACTTTATCCTCATTACTTCTAAGAGATGACCATAATTCACTAATACTATACATGCAATTCTTTACAGTATAACTAATATCTAGATCACTAAAACTCGTATCAGTATCACCCTTCTTTCCCTCTATTATACATGATGCTAATACAACAAGAAGCTCCTTTGGAGTTAGTAACTCAGAATCAGATGATAGATAGAATTGAGATATAAGTAACGGGTCTGCCTCATTCAATTCAGTTGCTAAAATCCCCTGATTGGTAAGGCTTTCCTTAGTATGCGCAGTAGGATCCTCTAGTGGCTTCAAGAACCCTGTTTGTTCAAGAACTCTAATACGTGCCTCCACGCTAGATGAGACATCTAATGCAATCGCAAGTGACTTTTGTATATCAGCCAATAGCCGATCAATACCTTTTATTTCCATGTAACTTTCCTCAACCATAGTCCACCTATATCCAGAATGCTCCTCCTTCCACTTTCTCAAGGCGAGTTCGGCTTTCTTCTTTCTAGCATTACTGCTATTACGAATTTCATCCTCAATATCGGCCTTCTCAGCAAATGCGCTAAGTTCCCCATCAGATACAGGTATATGCTTTCGCTTAGTAATCAGCTTAAATTGCTCGGCCTTCAAATCAATAATTACATTTTCCCTCTGTCTACGCCAGTATGTCTTATTTAAGAGGTCTAGCCAGTTACGATTGCCAGACTGTATAGTCTTTAAGATAAAGTCGTAACCAAAATCCATCCTAGATTCAACAGGCGCCTTGCCACCACACATCATTGCTCGCATTTCACTAGGTTCAACAGGATCTCTATCTGGTAAGTAAATTACGGTACCCATCGTATCTAATCCACGCCTCCCTGCTCGTCCTGCCATCTGCAAGTATTCAGCGGTATTTAACATCCGCATCCCCTTACGGAGCTCGTCATATTTCTTGAGGCCCACAAATACTGCAGTCTTAGTTGGCATATTAATTCCAACAGCAAAGGTTTCAGTGGCGAATAACACCTTGATAAGGCCTTTACCAAATAAGATCTCTATGATTTCCTTGAGCGTAGGAATAATACCGCTGTGATGAAATGCAATACCTCTCTGAACTAGGTCAAAGAGTACATGATATTGAGGGAGGCACTCTAACTTGGACTTGTGATTTCTTAAATGAAAGTTCCAGACATGACGAACATCTGCAACTTCCGATGATGTAATAAGAGTGCCTTCAACCTTCTTAGAATACTTCTCACAGTCTTTCCTAGATAACACAAAGAATAGAGCTGGCAATAGTTCCTTCTCTTGAAGGTGTGTAATCAGCCCATTCATCCTGTGAAGGAATGACGTGGGTCTAATTTTACCACTGATAGCACCTTCAGTACCACCAGCCCTGGCATCTCGCACCTTCTCCTGAAATTTCGTGTGCGCTAGATCTTGCTTATAAAGCCAGTCAATCCAATCCCTATATGCCTTATCATTATAGTTATTCTTAGCATCCATAAGGACATGTGACTCTTTTGCATACCAGAGAGTGTGGGTCAAAGGAACAATACGGTATTCAGTGCTAATTAGATTAATAGGCCTCTGCTTCAGCTCACCAAGCCATTCTGCGAAGTACTCTGGGTGATCAAGAGTGGCAGAAAGCATAATCATCTTCACTTCTGGAGGCAATAGAATCATAACTTCCTCCCAAACATGCCCGCGATCTCGGTCATTTATATAATGACACTCATCAAATACCACCGCATCCAAGTCTGCACAGGAAATCTCGGCTGTTAATCCAATCTCCTTCGTTGTAGAATCTTTCTTGAACAGTAAATTCCTAAGAATCTCAGTTGTCATGATAACGACACTTGCATCAGGGCAGAACTTGATATCTCCTGTCATAATGCCTACTGAACCAAACTGTTTTTTAAGATCCTTGAACTTCTGATTACTAAGCGATTTAATTGGGGTAGTATAAAACACACGCTTACCCTTCCTCAAAGAGTATGCGATCTGGATCTCGCCCACGAGAGTTTTACCCGAACCAGTCTTTGCAGTTACCAATACATTTTCCTCATCACAGATTGCCCTCATAGCATGCTGTTGAAATGGGTCCAGAGGAAATGTGTAGTTAATGGGAGGGTTCTCAGGCATTTTCTCAGGGCCCTTCTGGACATCTGCGACTTTCAGATAAGATGACATACCGTGTGTCTAAATGGGTGGCTGCAACTCATTCAACTTTATTAGGTATCTAAGGTACTAAATATATAACCTACAAGATGCTAGTAATACCACCATCATCACTTCAAGTAGATTATTTCAATAATCTAGCTGAAACCACCTGGGATAATATAACAAAAACAAATCCAGAACTAGTTAAGTCAGTTAAAATGGAATCTAAGACGTTGGTAATTACATGCAATCTGGAGATTGAATGTAATCTAGTATCACCATTTCATTTGCATTATAGATATTTTAAAGAACGCCTATACTGCTTTATTCAAGAAAGTGAACCTCAGCCGCAGGTTGAGGCCTAAAAAGATTGTTTTATAATAAAATATGGACCTGTAGCTCAGTTGGTTAGAGCGCGGTGCTTATACTTTCAGTATACTTATAGCAACGTCGAAGTCCCTTACAGGTCTAAGGCATTGCGTAGCAACGCCGAAGTCCCTTACAGGTCTAAGGCGTTGCATGGCAACGCCGAAGTCGCGAGTTCAATCCTCGCCCGGTCCATTCTTATGTGTATCAAGTTGATACATTTAAGAATGTTATTTCTTTGCCTTTAGCTTCAAATCTAACGAACTCACTTTACCTTCCAGTACAGGTAAGATAAGAGTTCCAGTATGCGATACGAAGTCAATCACTTCTTTTATTGCAGGGCCGTCATTCACCCATGTAGTCATAAGCTCTTGAACTTGACTATACGCATAAGACTCCATAGGTACACCAACTTCTGGCAGTTTTTTCAGTAAGGTAATCGTTTCCTTGAGTCTCTCACCCTTTGATTTTACACCCGGCATATTATATATGTATATAAATTATAATCTTTACGCACTGAATAGAATGGACGCTAGTGACCGCCTGCGTATTTTGGCTTCAAAGGTAAATTATATAAGTATCAAAAATAGCAATATTGTAAGTCAAAATAATGTGAACTGCGGTACATGTAGTGAAACAAAGCCTGCATCTGGACTAGCATGTAACTTATCATTTTCTACATATAATTTAAAGATACAATATCAAGAGGGTAAAAATAATTACTTATCTTGTGGCTGCCCTTATTAAACTTCTTGGTCTAAACATTATGTCTTATTTCTAACAAGACACAATGTGTGGAATCTGGGCTCACCTTGGAACTTCCCCTTATGCACACGATGCCCTAGTTGGCAAGCTAGTTGCTAGAGGACCAGAGGGTACTCGTATTTTACAAATAAATAAGAGCCTTACCTTTGGATTTACAAGGCTGGCTATAAATGGCCTTACAAATAATGGAATGCAGCCATTTACAAAGGGTCCTATTACTTGGATGTGCAATGGTGAAATTTACAATGCAAGTGAGATTGAGGAGGATTTACGTACGGAGACAGGTGTATCTGATTGTTATTGTATCGGTGATCTCTATATGCATCATCGTGACGACCCTTCTGCATTCCTGAGGATGTTAGATGGCGTATTTGGATTAGTCTTGTACGACAGTGAATTATCAAGGCTTATAGTTGCTAGAGATCCATACGGTATCAGACCTGTCTTTATAGGTACCACAGAAATGCTATTTCAACAAGATATTAGAATTGCATCAGAAATAAAGGCGTTCGGTGATGTCTGCGAGAATGTAAAGGCACTTGAACCTGGTACGTATGATATATATGATACAAATTCTTATAAGCTCATATCTAGTAAAAAATATCACACAATTCCTTGGATAACCCTGCCCCAATTTAATCCAAAAGTGTCATATAGTGCACATGAAGAGGCTCGTGTCAGTATCAGATATGCATTAGAAGAAGCAGTATTGAAGCGCATGTTGACTGAGAGGCCAGTTGCTGCATTACTGAGTGGTGGACTAGATAGCAGCCTTATTGCCTCCCTTGTTCAATTAAATCTTAAACAGCTAAAGAAGCCATCTTTAAAGACATTTTCCATTGGATTTGAAGGGTCGTCAGATCTGAAGCATGCTCGCATTGTAGCAGATTGGATTGGAAGTGATCATACTGAAGTTGTAATGACACCTGATGAGTTTTTCAATGCTATACCTACCGTTATAAGGGCGATTGAGTCGTATGATAGAACTACTGTGAGGGCAAGTGTTGGTAATTACTTAGTAGCTAAACATATAAAGGAAAACACTTCATGTAAGGTTGTATTTAATGGTGATGGGTCAGATGAAGTATTTGGCGGGTATTTATACTTCAATAATGCCCCGAGCGACATGGCGTTCCATCAGGAGACTGCACGCCTACTTGAGAATATTCACACATTTGATGTCTTACGTAGTGATAGGTCTATCAGTGCAAATGGCTTAGAGGCACGTACACCATTCTTAGATAAACAATTTGTAGCACTAGCGCGTAGTATCCACCCAAGCCTACTTAGACCCATCCCTGGAGAGAAAGTGGAAAAGGCCCTACTAAGAGATGCATTTGATGACGGCATTACCTTACCTCCAGAGGTTATAACCAGGCGTAAGGAAGCATTTAGTGATGGGGTATCAGGCCCTGGAAAGTCTTGGTTTCAGGAGATTCAAGAGCGAGTCGTTAAATGTGTACCCGCTGATTGGCGAGAACAATCTGCGAATACTAAGCATGTTAAACCTGTTACTGCTGAAGATTATTACTATAGAAGCATTTTTAATACATTTTATCCTGGAGACCAATATATGAATGTTACTGTTCCATATCTTTGGATGCCTAAATGGAGCCCTGAAACTAGTGATCCTAGTGCAAGAACCCTGAATGTTTACAATACATAGATTGGCATAAATTTGACTGGGCTAGTGAACCAACTAACTCACACGCAACAATGACAACCTGTATATCAAGAAGAGCATGTTCTGATAAATACTCTTTCCCACTCTCAAAGGATGGCAAAACTAAAAACTTTGTTTGGACAGAATATAGATGTCCAAACGAAGTTCCAGAGGGTATTAAGACTTGTGTAGAATGTTCAATTAAAATAACTAAATATAAATACCAATCAGTTCCCAAGTGCGATCACGGTCTAGTAGGAGGGCCTTATCCAGTAGGAAGTAAGCTATATGGATCGCCATATTACATAGATTTGATAAAGAAAGGATGGACTATTTTAGAGACCGATGAGAAACGGGCTAAGGATGCTATAGCTAAAGCTATTAGTGATATGCCAGCAAAAAAAGTCGTAACAGATACTGTTGTTAATTCATCTGTATCAACAAACGTTGTAGTTGAAACCCTTGTAGCCAGCCCTACACCCGCAAAAAAACCCAGGAAGCCACGTGTGGCAAAACCTACTAGTAAATCAGTTATACCTGTTGTGAATACAGTAGTACAAGATACCATTGCACTTGCAGTGCAATCAAACGAAAAGGCAATCATGGTAGAATCTAACAATTCTCCAATTATCGTCTCTGAAACTATCGTTGTCAAGCTTAGTAAGATTAAGTACAATGGAAAAGAGTATTACTTTGATTCAAGTTCAGGAAAACTTTACGAAAAAACTAGTGCAGGTGTGGGTCCCTACAAAGGAAGGTATAATACTGAGACTGAAAAGCTGAATACGGAATACCCAGATTCCGATGAAGAGCTATAATTACTTAGTTCTATTTGATGATGTCACTGTAGTTGATCGCGAAAGAGTTACAGTAGTTGATCTAGATGGTGTCACGGTAGTTGATAATGTACGATACTTAGTGGATGGAACTCCAGTATAGGATCGTGTAACACTTACTGTTTTTGTTGCAGGCATTGATGATGCTAAAGGTGAACGAGATTTAGTCCATGGAAATGTTGTGGGTCTTCCTGACTTTGATCTTGTTATTGTTGTTGTACGAGTAAATGGCCTAGTTGTAGCTCTTCCTGAAATTGATCTTGTTACACTTCCACTACGAGTAAATGGTCTTGTTGTAGGTATTCCTGATCGACTGCGAGTAAATGGCTGAGTTGTAGCCCTTCCTGATATTGATCTTGTTACACTTCCAGTACGAGTAAATGGTCTAGTTGTAGCCCTTCCTGATATTGATCTTGTTACACTTCCAGTACGAGTAAATGGTCTAGTTGTAGCCCTTCCTGAAATTGACCTTGTTACGGTTGTAGTACGAGTAAATGGTCTAGTTGTAGCCCTTCCTGAAATTGA
>Ga0209444_10001949_pt1 | contig 11360 bp, 8 predicted proteins | sample LauGreFaBDMM15DN_2_FD_188215 | JGI IMG/M metagenome (GOLD analysis project Ga0209444, IMG submission 188215) | Freshwater lake microbial communities from Lake Michigan, USA - Fa13.BD.MM15.DN (SPAdes) (version 2) | ecosystem: Environmental > Aquatic > Freshwater > Lake | place: Lake Michigan, USA...
TTGCTGGCGCACCGCTCGCGGAGGCGGCCTCAGAAACAAGCCTGATCGTGCCCGCTCGGTCATATGTAGAGCTGTTGCGCCTCCTCTCCGATGTTGAAGATCTTGTTGAGATCACATTCACCCCAACGAAGAACCAGCTGCAATTCAAGCTCGGCGACACCATGTTGGTGAGCCGCCTGATTGAGGGGCAGTTCCCAAACTTCCAACAGGTGGTTCCAACAAGCCACACCACTAAGGTGACGCTTGACCGAGACAGCTTCCTCTCGGCGGTGAAGCTGGCGCAAGTTGTTGCCGACGCATCAGCGCACATCGTGCGCTTTGCAATCTCTACCACCGGTGGCGGTGCTATCGACATCACCGCAGCGGCGGACGTTGGTGACCACGCGGCACACATCGAAGCTAAGGTTGAGGGCGAAGGAACAACGATCGCATTCAACGCAAAGTACCTTGTTGATGTGCTCTCACGCGTTGAGGCCGATCAATTCTCACTCGAGCTCACCGGCCCTGTCGCACCCGGGTTGCTTCGCCCGCTTGACGGTCGCGACTACCTGCACGTTGTGATGCCGGTGCGCACACCCTCCTGACCCGCACCGCTCGCGAAGGCGCGGCGCAGCAATGATTGAGAGCGTGCGACTACACCAGGTGCGAAGCTGGGCCGACGGCAGCGTCGCGCTAACACCAGGGACACACATCTTTTGGGGCGAGAACGGTGCAGGGAAGACCACCATCCTTGAGGCGTGCATCATTGCCGCGACCGGGCGCTCGCACCGCGCAGGTGCGCTGCGTGAAGTGATCGCCGGTGACGGTGACCAGGCGGCCATCACACTCACAGTGCGCGATGAAGGTGCCGACCCCACCGACACACTTGCGCAGTCAACGCTCGGCGTGGAGATCTCGCGCGCGGGGCGAGCGAAGCACCTCCTTAACGGAACCCCGCGCACCACAGCAGCCCTAGGGGAGCGGCTGCGCGTCGCGGCGTTTGTTCCCGAAGAGACCGGCCTGGTTGTTGGCGCGCCAGCCGTGCGCCGCGGACTACTCGACCGCGTTGCGTCGCAGTGGCAGCGCGGATACGAGGCAACCCTGACACGCTACGAACGCGCGCTCCGTCAGCGAAACCGCCTGCTCAAAGATGCGCTTGAGGTGGACGGCGCCGCACGCCGCGCCATCGCGAGCGAGATGCGCCCATGGACTGAGATGCTGGTCACCACCGGGTCAGAGGTGGTGGCCGGCCGCCTCGCCCTCCTTGCAGCGCTCGCCCCAGTTCTCTCGGCAACGCACCGTGAGGTCGCGCCGAGCGAAGCCGAACTTGAAACGCACTACCTTTCGCGCGAGGAGTACCGCCCCGACGAATCTGCGAGCGAGTGCGCGACGCGCCTTGCGGAGGCGTTTGACCAGACCGCCGAGACAGAGGGCTATCAGGGATACACACTGGTCGGCCCACACCGCGACGACATCGCCTTCCACGTTGGCGGGAGCGACATCGCCCCAACAGCGTCACGCGGGCAGCAGCGTAGCCTCCTTCTCGCGCTCCTCTTCGCAGAGATCAAGCTGCTCACCGACGAGCACGGTCACCCGCCGGTCCTCTTACTCGACGACGCGTTCTCCGAGCTTGACCCGCAACGCCGCGAACACTTGGTGGCGCGCATCGCCGCGCTACCGCAGAGCATCATTACGGCGACCGCGCTCGAAGACTTAGCCCCCAGCCTCGTGGCGCGGGCGACCTCGCGCGAGATCCAGCGGGGCCCACAGGGCAGCAGCGTGACAGCGTGAGCACGAAACGCACGCGAAAAGGGCGGCCAGAGGGGCTCGCCGGGCTGCTCCCTGAAGCGGCGCGCGCCCTCGGCTTTGAAGAGGAGCTTCGGTTCGCGCGAACGATGGGCGTCTTCGGTGACCTCCTGCGCGAAGTGGCGCCACACCTCGCCCCCGTCAGCCACCTTGTTGCTATCGAGCGCGGCCGGCTCATTGTTGAAGCACGGAACCCCGTGGCGGCACAGGAGCTACACCTTCGCGGCGCAGAGCTCGCCCGCGCCTTTAGCGAGCGACCCGGCGGCGAACGCTCGATTGGCCTAACGGTACGGATCGCCATCTCAGGCAGCGAGCAAGACTGAGCGTATTCTCAACACATGGACCAGACCGAACAGACGATTCACCCCGCAGTGCTAACCGCTACTGAGCCTGCGTTTGGCCCAGGCTGGCTCCTGCTCGCACGCACGCCGAAGGGGCCATCTGAGGAGCGCGTACTCGGCACACGCGCGGTACTCATCTCGCTCGTCGGTGCGACAACGGCGCAGCTCCAAAAATCCGCCAACGAAACACTTGACCTCTTTGACAGAGACGGATCGGCCAGCCCCGCGGAGCGAGCGCGTCGTGCGCTCACCGCTGCACAGAAGCGACTCGGCGAGAGCGTCGCAGTTGGGCTCGTTGCGCTATCGCGCGAAGAGGTCCTTGTAGCGCGCACCAGCGGCGTGGCGATTGCCGCACGGCGAACTACAGAGGGTCGCATGTCAACAATCATGTTGCCCGACGAGGCGCCTGGTGCATCGTCGCGCACGCTCGAGCGCGGTGGGATCTCAGCGACGCGTCTCTCAATGTCCCCAAAAGATCGCGTCGCGCTAGCGATCACGTCGGAGGATGCGAAACGCGCAGTCAAAGCGCACACACCTGTGAGCGGCGTACTTGCACCACTCGCCTACCCAGCGGTGCTCCTTGAGGTGCTGCTACCGGTGCGAAAGGCTGTTCAGTGGGCAGCGCCAGACTCCGACACGCTGATCGACGTTCCGACAGATCCAGTTGCAGTCGCAAAGATCAACGCGCGCACACGCTGGGAGGAGGGGAACCTTGAGCGCGAGGCGCGCATCGCCGCTGCAAGACCGGTGGTGCCAAAGGCCGATCCGAATCGGCCAGACGCGCAGACACGGCCGTATGAACCAATTGACACCGCAGCACAGGCGGTGATTGATGCGCGACGCCCAAGCACACGAAGCGGGACGGAGGCACGTGCGCGAGGGAAGGCTCAACCGCCACCGGCACGCGACCAGCGCACAAGCGATGCAGTGCGAGCAGCGCAAGAGACTGCGCGCGCGGAGGCGCGACTGCGGGCAGAGCATCGCAGCGCAGCAGAGCCACGAGCTGAGCGATCGTGGCGAGAGCGCGCCGCAACGTCAACGTCGTTCTGGCAGCGCGCCGCTGCGCGCATCGCAAACGAGATTGAGCGCCGAGCACCATGGCTAACAGCCACCCCAGCTGAGCCAACGCTCCGCGCAGCGACGGGGAGCGACGAGCAGGCGGAGCACGAAGTTCAGCGCACACGTCGACGCCGCTCAGCTGCAATCCTTCTCGCCGCGGTGTTGGTCGCCGGAGTCGGCGGCGCAACTGCACTCGTGTTGAACGGATCAACTCCCGAGCTGGACGCTGCAGCGAAGGCTCGCGAGGCGCTACGAAGCGCGGAGATCGGGATTGGCGAAGCGCTTGATTCCCAGACCAACCTTCTTGTGAACGACCCAGAGCGCGCGAAGAGCCTCTTGCTCACCGCCGTTGCCAACCTGAACCTTGCAGAGACTGGAGGCGGCCCGCTCGCCCGAATCACGACGCTACGAACAGAGGCGACAGAGACGCTCAATAAGATTTTCCTAGTGAACAACACGGCCCCAATCGAACTCTTCGACTTTGAGGCGGCGGGCGCAACAGTTGAGATCCAGGCGATCGTCCAGGGGCCAGACGGCCTGCCGTACGTCATCGACAAGGTGACGGGTGCGGTGTACCGAATCGATGCGGAGCGCGGCCGTGCAACCGTTGTGTACCAGCCAGGGTTTGACCTCTACGGCACGCGCACTGGGCGCGCACTCCTCATCACCGCCTCTGGGCCCGACCTCGTGGTGTTTGATGCCTCCTCCAACCTATGGCGCTGGCGCCCCTCCGACGGAGCCGGCAAGGGGACGCTGGTCAAGCTTCGCGTTCGCGACGGCGAGCTGTGGGGGAGCGACGTCAAGGCGATTGTCGGATTCGCAGCCGATCCAGGGACTGGGCTCTACCGCCTCTATGTCGTTGACCCCTCGGCGCGTCAGATCTTGCGGTATCAGCCAGCCCCCGACGGCACGGGCTACCCCGCCGCCCCAACGGCGTATCTGATCAACCCGATGTCGCTGGGCACCATGACGGGCATCGCGATCGACGGCGATGTCTATATGACGAGCGGCGGTGCGCTGCGCCGCTACTCAGGCGGTGCGCCAGACGAGTGGACCCCAGCAGAGATTGGCGACGAGCTACTGCGGCCCCTGCTCACCCCAACGGTCGTGATGTCCGCGGGGGCGAGCCGAACAGGGATCATCTACGTCTGGGACAGCAGCGCGCGCCGAGTGATCGCGTACAGCAAGGCGTCGTCTGGCGCCATGCTCGCGCAGTACGTCATCGGCGATCAAGCCGACCAAATCGGTGAGATTCTCGGCGGATACATCCTCCCCGCATCTGATGGCGGGGCACCAACGTTTGTTTGGGCTGAGGCGGGACGCGTTCGTAGCGCCGTCCTTGGGAAACCGATTACACAAGAGCCAGGGGCGAGCGTTGGCCCAACTCCTGATCCTGTTATCGAGACCCCGATTCCAACGCCGTAGGCGTGCGATCATAGAGCGATGGAACTACGACGCGCGGTGGTTGAGGGGGTGCGCATCCAGATGATCTCTGGGACGCACGTGCTGCTCCTACGCGACGCCGAAGAGGCGCGCTACCTGCCGATCCCGATTGGGCCCAACGAGGCCAGCGCCATCGCCTATCACCTTCAGGGAATCACACCAGAGCGACCACTAACGCATGACACTGCACTCCGCGCCATTCGCGCCTTAGGGGCGACACTGCGCGAGGTGCGCATTACTGAAGTCCGTGAAGAAACGTTCCGCGCGCGGATGTTGATGGTTGCCCCGAGCGGCGAAGAGGCTGAGCTAGATGCACGGCCGAGTGATGCAGTCGCACTCGCGCTACGCGCCGAGGCTCCAATCTTTATCTCAGCAGAACTGCTTTCAGCGGAAGGGATCGTTCCGGAGGCCGCTGAAGAGGAGCGGCTCTCGCTCTTCCGTGACTTCGTTAACTCGCTTGACGGCGAGGAGCCACCGGCAGCGCGCTAGCGCTCATCGTTCAACAGCGCGCGACCTCGCGAGAGCGTTTGAGCGCGGCTCACCCAGAGCCCAATGCGTAGCGACCAGAAGTCGCGCACAGCTCGCGTAATAACCGAGAGGCGCGCCCCTGTAGGTGAGCCGGCGGTGCGCGGATAGTGCGGCACGCCGACCTCGAGGATGTTTACGCCATCGAGTCGCAAACGAATCAATAGTTCTGCGGAGAAGAATGCGCCATCAGAGTGCACGATGATTCCACGCAGTGCATCGCGACGGAATAGTTTCGCAGCGCAGTCAACGTCGCGGACACGAAGTCCGAACCAGATGCGATTGGCGATGCGATACAGGGTGGCGTAGATGAGACGCAGTGGCGGATCAGCACGCTGCACGCGATAGCCAATGACAACCGGCGAGCGTGTCGCCTCGGCACACTCGACAAGGCGCGCAAGGTCTGCGACACGGAACTGACGGTCGCCGTCGGTGTAGGCAAGGTGGCCATAACGTGCCGCCGCAAAACCTGAACGAAGCGCGCCGCCGTACCCGCGGTTCACCTCGTGGCGCACCAGGCGAACAACTCCGCCGTGCCGCTGCACCAGGCGCTCGGCCACGCCGGCAGTGTCATCACGCGAACCGTCGTCAACGAGAATGACCTCATAGGTCGTGGCGAGGGCGGGGAGCGCTGCGAGCGCATCGGCGACGAGCGCCTCAAGGTTCTCAGCCTCGTTGTGGCAGGGGAAGAAGAGCGAGAGCTCTTGCAGTGGCACCTTCCACAACCCCCTTCACGGCTACACTCGGCAGATGATTTCTCAGACGGCCCGTCGACCAACCGAGCAGGTCAGCCTTCGCACAATTGCGCTGATTGCTGCGCTCGGGATTCTCTTGCGGGTGATCATCGCATACGTGGCACTCCCCCCAGACGCAGGATTTGCCGCCGACCTCAACTCATTCCGAGCGTGGGCATCTGAGCTGGGGACCCGCGGGCCGTGGGGTTTCTATGCGCGCGGAATCTTTGTCGACTATCTCCCCGGCTACATGTGGGTCCTGTGGGCGCTCGGCTCGCTTAGCGCACTCATCACCGGCAGCACCGACCCTGGGGCGCTCGTAAAGCTCCCTGCGATCCTTGCCGACGGGCTGCTGGTACTGGCAACGGTGCGACTTGCCGCCGACCTTGGCGCCCCACGCCGCAGTCAGATCGCCGCCGCAGTCGCCATGGCCTTCGGGCCAATGATCTGGCTCGACTCGGCGGTATGGGGGCAGGTCGACTCCATCGGAACCGCCGCCCTCCTCTATTCACTCTCCGCGCTCATCCGCGGCCAAACTGTTCGCGGTGCGATCTTCGCCGCCCTCGCTGCGGTGCTCAAGCCACAGTTCGGCATCCTGATCCCCATCGTTGGCGTCCTCGCCTTTGTGCGAGCGCGCTCGGCGCGTGACCCATGGGCCTTCGTCGTAGCGGGCCTCGCTGGCGCGGCCACCGTTGCCCTCGCCGCCCTGCCGTTCGGGCTCACGCTTCCTGACGTGTTGGCCAAGATCGCAGAGGCGGCGGGTGGCTACCCGCACCTCTCGGTAAATGCCTGGAACCCTTGGGCGCTCATCACGGTCGGCGGGCGAGCGGTCGTTGATGCAAGCGGGTGGGCGTCCGACATTGACCCACTCCCCCTGATCGGCATCCCAGGAGTCGCGATCGGCAGTGCGGCGATCGCCACCGCCGTACTCGTTGCAATGCGATACGTGCGACGCGACACTGCGATCCGAACCGTCACCGCTGTTGCCATCCTTGCCATCGCCTTCTTCGTTCTGCCAACGCGCGTGCACGAGCGCTACCTCTTCCCGGCGATTCCGCTCACGATTGCACTCGCCGCAGCACGGCCCGCCTGGCGCTGGATTGCAGTCGTAACCTCGGTCGCCTTCTTTGTGAACAGCTGGGGGGTCCTCACCATCTCGTACTTCCAGAACCCAGGCTTACCAAACCTTGGCGTTTTCACCGACGCACTCCACACACCAATTGCGGTGACGGCTACCGCGATTGCAATCACTGCGACGCTGGCCGCAGCAATCTGGCTAGCATGGAGCACCGAAAAACGCACAACGGGCCCGCGACTAGCAGCCACGCAGCGGAAACAGGTTGATGCCGTGCCGCGACGTGCGGCCATCGCAAAGCCGGAGCCCCGCCGAATCCTCACACGGATTGACCTCTGGCTCTTGATCCTGGTGACAGTGAGCACCCTGTCACTGAGAGGTTGGCGCGTTGGTGAACCGACGCACTTCCAGTTCGATGAGGTCTACCACGTGCGAACCGCAACAGAGTTCATGCAAGACTGGAAGTACGGCGAGCCGCATGCGATCTATGAGTACACACACCCACATCTCGCCAAGTACCTCATTGCACTCGGTCTCGAAACGTTTGGCGCACCTCGTGTCGATGCGCAAACAACATACCCAACAAGGATCGGCGCAATTGCCGTTCGGCCAGAGGATGCACTAAGCCCTGGCCGAATTTGGATCGCGGGGCCAGACAAGATCAGCGTGATTGATGCACCAACGCGCGCAGTCCTTGGCACACTTCCACTACGTAACGTTTCGCAACTGCTCGCCGCCCATGATGGCTCCCTCTGGGGCGCTACCGCAAACGGCACAATCTTTTCGGTCGACCGCGCCACCGCCGATCAGGGCGGCGCAAGCGGCCTGCGCACGTGGACATCAACCGACGGTGCCATCCTGGGCATTGCACCACTTACTGATGGCAGTGTTGCCCTTGTGCAACGCGACCAGGTGCTGATCATGCGCGATGGAGCTGTCGTGGCGAGCGCACCACTTGTGCGCGGGACGTCGGTACTCGCGCTCACGGTAGATGATGAGGAGCGAATCTTTGTGACGAGCGCTAGCGGGCTGACGAGCTACGCGGCACTTGATCTGTCGACCATGCGATCCTCGCCCATTGAGGGTGGCGCAGCCGCCGTTGCGGCCGTTGACTGGTTTGACTCGCTGCGACTCTACGTAGCGGGTCGCGATGGCGTACGGGTGTACAACGCAAAAAGCGAGAGCACGACGCTCATCTCGCAGATCACGATCCCAGGCGCCACGGCGATCGTGCCCAATGATGCAAGCCGCATGGTGCACGTGGTGGCACCTGGACCCGACGGCGCCGGCGCATCGCTGTGGACGGTTGAGCCGAATGGCAACGCCCGATTTGCCGATGTTGCCGTGGGCGCTGACGCACTCACGCTCGGCGTGAGCGGCGCAGCCCTTGATGCCTCAGCCGAGCGTGCCGATGGCGGCAACGGCGAGCTACTTATTGCGGCGCCATCTGGTGCCATGACACAGGTGAGCGTGGGCGACCTCGCCGCTGGCTGGCGCTGGCCCGGGGTGATTGCCGGCGCACTCGCCGCAGCCCTCCTGGTTCTCTTGGCGCGGCTCCTGACGGAGCGCCGCGACGTCGCCGCCCTCGTCGGCGTACTCGCCCTGCTCGACGGGGCCGGGTTCGTGCAGAGCCGCATCGGCATGAATGACGTCTACCTCCTCGCCCTCCTGCTTGGCGGTGCGGTCGCCTTCGTGGCATGGCTGCAGGGTCGCGCGCGAGGCGCCCTCTCTGGGGGGCTCCTCCTCGTCGTGGCCGGACTTCTGCTCGGCGGAGCGCTCGCAAGCAAATGGGTCGCCCTCTACGGCATCTTCGGTCTCGGCATCATCTGGCTCGCGCGAACAGCGCCAGGGCGCCTACTGGTCGCGGGCGGGCTCGCCCTACTCGGCGCCGTGCTCCTTCCGCCAGCGCTCGCGGTCGCCGACGGCTCCACCCGCATCCCAAATCTGCCGTTTGCCGCCGTGCTGGTGCTACTCCTTGCGGCGACAGGCGTGGCCATCCATCGCGCTGGTGGCATCTCGCGGCGCGAAGCAACCCCACGCTCACTCCTCGGACTCCTCTCGCTCCCGGGTGAAGCGACGCTCGTCCTCTTTACGCTCGCCGCGCTTCCGCTCGGCGTCTACATCGCGAGCTACTTACCGTGGGCGGCGCTCGGCAATCAGTTGATTACCGGTTGGCCGATCGGCAACAGCGGACAGACGCTGACCGATCTCACGGCGTCGATGTATCGCTATCACGACACGCTGCGCGCCGCGCACGCCGCGAGCTCACCATGGTGGGCGTGGCCGCTCGACTTGAAACCCGTCTGGTTCTTCCAGTCGAGCTTCACTGCGGGCGGCAGCTCATGGACCGCCGCGGTGTACGACGGCGGCAACGTGCTCTCGCGCGCCCTTAGCATCGGCGGTGCGCTCTGGCTTGCAGCAGAGGCGTGGCGCCGACGAAGCTGGGGCCTCGCATCGGTTCTCGTTCTCGGCCTTGCACTCTGGCTACCGTGGGCACGTATTGATCGCGTTGCATTCCAATATCACTACTACCCAACATCACAGATCGCCCTGATCGGCCTCGCACTTCTCTTGGCTGATCTTCGCGCTGGATCGCAGCGTGCTGCGCAGATCGTGCGCATCGGTGGCGCATGCGCGGTGCTCGCTGCGCCAGTCCTTTGGATGGCTACTGGCGCGCTCTGCGCGCTCGCAGGAGTGACGAGCGTCTACCCGGAAAGCCAGGTCTGCCTCTCGGGAGGGTTCGGCACACCAGGACCACTCGTTGGTGCAATTGCGCTTGTTCCCGCAACGGTGGCCGCATGGTCAATTCTCGGAGCAACCGATATGCGTCGCATCTTTACGATCACCATCGGCAGCATCGCTGCAGTCGCACTTCTCTGGTATCCGAACTGGTCAGCGTTACCACTCCCAACCGGCGTTCATAACTGGTACCAGGGCGTACTGCCAACTTGGGCCTGGCCGTTCCAGTTCGGCGTTACCCTTGAAAGTTCCGCCGAGACCGCGCTTGTCAGTAGTGCGACGCTCGTCGTTGGCGTGCTACTCCTCTGCGCCGCCGCCGCTGGTGCCTATGGTGCGAGCCGACTCAGTCACGCTGCTCGCAGAAAGCTCGACGAGGATCGCGCGTAGCGGCAACTCTCGTGCAGCGATGCTGTAGGGCGTTAGTCGCTCAAGATGCAGCGACTCACCAGCGGCAAGTTGCACCCGGGTGTCGTGGGCGGTAACCCATCCGCCACCTTCAATCACAACGAGCACAACATCACCAGCGCTACGCAGCGGGCCGTAGGTGCCGCCTGGCGTGACCGTGAACTCGGTGATCTGCGCGATGTCGTTTGAGAAGATGGCGCTACTGAGAACACCCTGGGAGCCCGCAGCGCGGTCGGCACGTCGATGACCAGGGCCAAAACTTCGGATGTTCATGCTCTTCCGCAGTGCGCAGCTGCGCACATCAAAAGGCTACCCGCGACGATTCGCTGGGCGAATGGTCGCCTCAACACCGTCGGCAACCTGGCGCCGCGTGCGCAAGAGCTCGGCATGCTGCGCCTCAGCGGCGATGAGTGGAGGGAAACGCTTCGTGACGGTGTCGCGCAGCGCAAGGAGCCCAACAAGCGTGGTGGCAATGGGGAAAATGCCGTACCACTGGAATGCGGCGTAGACCAGATTCATGCCGAAGGTGCCGAGGCTGATCCAGAGGATGTACTCCCACTCGTCGCCGACCACCCCTCGCCCACGAGCGCCGCGGGTCGCGAATGAGTAGACCAGGATCGTTGCGAGGAAGAGCACCAGGTTTGCAATCCAGAACGGCGTGTAGAACGTTCCAAGATCGGCGTTCAAGACGGTGAAGAGGTACTCCCAAGGCCAACGAAACATCTTGTCCTCACTCGCTAGGTTTCGGTTCACCCAGCACAACAGCGTGCGGGTTTGTGTGAGCGAGTATGCCACCATCAGCAGCATGCGCGTCCTTCTGCTGATCTCCCCCGAGAGCCCCGCCCTCACAGGGCTGACGCCCATCCTCGCGACCCTTATCGCCCGTGGGGCCACGGTCGAAGCCGGTCCCGCCGCCACGCACCTTCGGGCGGAAGAGATCCAGGTGACCGAACATGCCGATGCCGCGACCCTCGATCAGGCGGCGGCGAGCCTTACCAGCGCCGACCTCCTGATCGCCCCAGCAGGGGCCGAGGCCCCACCCGCCGCAATCGTCGCCATTACACGAGCACTCCTCGCCGCCGAGGAGGGGCCGATCATCGTTGTTGACCCAACTGCGATCGGCGACCTCCTCTCCGACATGGGAGCCACTGGCAACTTGACCGCACTGCGGAGCGAACTCCGGCGTTCGGCGGCCCTCGTCATTGCGGCCCATGTTGCGCCGCTGGTTCGCGACAGCGAGAGCGCCATGCCAGC
>Ga0209444_10001953_pt1 | contig 11350 bp, 12 predicted proteins | sample LauGreFaBDMM15DN_2_FD_188215 | JGI IMG/M metagenome (GOLD analysis project Ga0209444, IMG submission 188215) | Freshwater lake microbial communities from Lake Michigan, USA - Fa13.BD.MM15.DN (SPAdes) (version 2) | ecosystem: Environmental > Aquatic > Freshwater > Lake | place: Lake Michigan...
GGGTTAAGCAATGCATATGTCTTCGGCACGGCTTCTGCAAGCACAAAGAACAACATCACGTTGATGATCACACCAACAGCAACACCAGCAGGTCCAAACAATCTGCCTGACACAATTCCCATCAGCGTTGCCTGCACGGTTTGACAGACATTCACCGTAAGCAACAAAGGATTCACCCACATAGTTGGCTCTGCAGCGAGGCGAACTAGGGCTTTGCCCGACTTGGCTCCCTTTTCCGCAAGTGCAGCGGCGCGTGGTTTTGTCAATTGCGACAAGCTCATTTCTGCGAGCGAGAGGAAAATGAGGATGACGAGAATCAGCCCGATGCCGGCAAACATCCAATAATCGACAGCCGTTGGCGTTTGGGCAAACATCATTTCGCTTCTATCTCCTGAATATGTCGGAACTGTTCTGGTGCAGCGTGACCCCAATGAAAGGCCTCAAGGTGTTTTCGCTCTAGGGCGTGCATTGCGGCCTCTGTATCTGGATTGTCGTGATCATTGCCAAGCACATGCAAAATTCCGTGCACCAACAATAAAGCAAGTTCGTCATCGATAGTTCCTGCATGTCGTGGAGCTTGTGCAACAGCAACACTTGGACAAATAACGACATCGCCAAGCAGCAGAGGTAGTTCAGCAATATCTAATGGTGCAGGCTCAGGCGATTTTGACATTGCTGCGGGGCCGGGCGTGCGCGTTGCCTCAACTGCATCGATTGGGAATGAAAGCACATCTGTTGCATACGACTGGCCCATATATTGCGAATTCAACTCGGTCATGGTTGATGCGTCAATGAACATGATGGTCATCTCGGCTAGACCCTTCACGCCCTCGGCGCGCAAAACATCTAGCGCCAGGTTCTGCCAGCGCGCAAGATCTATTTCGAGATCTTGCTGTTCATCTGCCATGAACACTTCGGGCTCACCATCGCCACCGACGCGACGAGGTTTTGACACTCCGGGACGCGATTCAGCCATGGTTAGGTGTTTGCTTTTCGTAAGCAGCAACAATGTCCGCGACGATGCGATGTCGAACGACATCGGTTGCATCGAGGTGAACAAAAGTCAAATCTTTGATGCCAGTGAGCACACGTTCGACACCAAGCAATCCACTTCGCCCATCGGGTACGTCAACCTGAGTTGTATCTCCGGTGACTACCACTTTGGAACCAAAACCAATACGAGTCAGAAACATCTTCATTTGCTCTGGTGTGGTGTTTTGGGCCTCATCCAAGATGACAAAGCTGTTATTCAACGTTCGACCACGCATAAATGCAAGTGGAGCAACTTCAACAACCTGTTTCTCTAAATATGTCTTTGCAGTTTCTGCACCAACCATGTCGTGCAACGCGTCATACAGCGGACGCAAGTATGGATCGATCTTTGCGGTCAGGTCTCCAGGCAAAAAACCCAAACGCTCTCCTGCTTCCACGGCGGGGCGTGTCAAGATAATTCTTTGAACACGTTTCGTGTTGAGCGCAAGCACAGCCATTGCTACTGCGAGCCAGCTCTTGCCCGTACCAGCAGGACCGATGCCAAATGTGATGACGTTGTCTCTAATTGCTTCAACATACTTACGTTGACCAGATGTCTTAGCGCGAACGTTTTTTCCACTACTCGTTCGCAAAATGTCTTCAGTCAGAATCAGACTTGGCTTTTCATTTGCCTGCACCATCACGATTGATCGCGACAGTACGGAACGATCAAGTGATTCACCTCGTTGTAACAAGGCAGTGAGTTCTTCAAACAATCGGGATACAACATCGGACTGCGGTCCAGATATTGACACTTCATTGCCACGAACACGGATTGCCGCATCGGCGAATTCGGCTTCAATGAACCTCAGGTGCTCATCGCGCTCGCCGAGGAGTCCGCTCATCAGATGTGCTCCGGGCACAACAAACGTGACTGCCATATCGTCCCCAAATCTAGCGGGGATTACTGGCTAAAGAGTTGCGTCAGAATACGAACTTGGTGCCTGATCGCTGGTTCCCTGCTCGTGAACTAGTGCTGGCGAGAAATCGAGTGCGTAATACCTCTGGACGGTCAGAGGAATCAGTTGAGCACCGCCAACTTGGCGCGCCATTCTGAACATCAGCTCTGCAGCACCACCCTGCTCATTTGGCTGATTTGACTCTGGCATATCAAATACCAACAACGCGCCTTCGCGCGCTTCAACAGCCATTGCTTGACGAGCCATAAACATGCTGACGCCCTTAGTTGCATACGACGGGTCGACAACTGCCCACACCACGTAGTGCACTTTGTTCGTTGCAAATTGCTGCGGGTAAGTCTTTTTAAAATAATGTTCGCTCAACCAGCGAGTACGACGAACATCGGTAGCAATCATGGTCATTCCAACAGGCATGTTGTCTTCCCACACAACCCAACAACGATTTGTTGTATCCGAGAGCTGATCGTTGAATTCAATCCGATCAAGCATTTCGTGTGTAACGGCTTCTTCAGCAGTACGCGCATATGAACGGGCATACAACGTCCACAACTGATCCTTGAGCACCGCATCGGTGACTGGAGAGTGGCGGGTTACGAACATTTTGGGGAACTCCAAACAGGCCGCATACGCGGCTAAGGGTTCTCCGCCCTGCATCCAAAGTAACCCATCCTCAGTGCACGAAAAGGGATGCTGTACCGTTTGCCAAGTGAATTCTGCGCCTATTTCACGCCTTTCTTGGGGCTTAACCGGCGTTGGTTTGGCACTCTCAATAGCCGCAGCAACCAGTGAGTCACAAACGTTCAGCAGCGCTGTGTACCTCGTTGCAACCGTGCAAGTGATGGTGTTTGTCGGTATCTCCGCCAAATTCAATAAACCCGACAAAGTGCTATGGCCCGCTCTGTTCATCATCGCGGTGGCCTCGTCCACAGCACAGATATTGGATGACCAATTCGCAAATGTGAATTTACAAGCCATTCCAGAATCATTGTTCTTGCTTGTGCAGATCACTCTGGCACTCGGTTTGCTTCTGATCATTCGCCGTCGTATCGGCAATGACCCGATGAGCGTGCTTGGCGATGGACTGATCGTTGCACTTGGTGCGTGGTTTCTCATTTGGGTGGTGTTTTTGCAGCCATCATTTGAATCGGGTACATCTGTTGTTTTGGTAACTGGCATTCAAGGTGCAACGCTCGCAATTAGCGCCATTGTGCTGTTTTCTCTCGCAACTTTGTTATTCGGCGATGCAGCGCGCACTCCCGCTGTGTGGTTAATTGCCTTTGCCATCACATTCACACTTCTTGGCGATTTCCTGTACGCCGCCAACGATTCTGGTCGCGTAGTAATTGCCACGCAGTACATCAACGCCTCATATGTGTTCTGTCTATTTCTTTGCTCGGCAGCGTTCGTGCATCAGAGTATTTCGACAATTACCGAGCATGGCGCCGCACGAACTCAGCGACCACTTCTAGGCCGACTGATAATTACCACCGCCGCACTCACCATTCCCGTTGTCGTTCTGGCACTTACCGAAGCTGTGGACCAAACCGATCGCATCGTTCGTGCTTTGTCTGTTTTCATTCTTTCCATTGCGGTCACCGCCCGCGTTATTCACGCTGTGCGCGCTAACGCCACGACGCAAAAATCGCTAATTCACTCCGCGCAAACCGATGCACTCACCGGACTACCAAATAGAAGTCTCATGTTGACCCATGTCAATGCTGCGCTTGAATTTGCCGAGCAGGATCAGCGTCATCCGTCGGTGTTGTTCATTGACGTTGATCGATTCAAAAACATCAATGACTCGCTAGGTCATCAAGCCGGAGACAACGTGCTTATTGCGGTTGCGCAGCGGTTGCGTAATGCGCTACCCGATCGCTGCGTTGTTGGACGGATTTCGGGCGACGAATTCGTCATTTTGGACCCAGGCACACGCGGTGCAAGCGATGCCATGATCGTTGCTGACAAAATTCTTGAAAGCTTCAACGAGCCCCTTTCACTACGCCAAGGTGATGTTTTTGTGTCCACCAGCATCGGTGTCGCTACATATCAAAAACACATTTCATCTGGCGCAGATGACCTGCTTCGCCATGCAGATACAGCGATGTACCGCGCGAAAGATGCGGGTCGGAATTGTGTTGCCATATTTGACGAATCCATGCTTGAGCGCGTAACCCAGCGTCTAGCCGTTGAAACCGCGTTGTACCGAGCGCTCGAGCGCAGAGAATTGCGCCTCGTTCACCAGCCGATTGTGGACATTGAACTTGGTGACGTTGTTGGCTTTGAAGCCCTCATGCGCTGGACACGCGACGATGGCAGCATCATCTCACCCGCAGAATTCATTCCCATTGCAGAAGAAACCGGAACCATCGTTCCAATCGGCGCGTGGGCATTGCTTGAAGCACTCACCCATTTGCGCGGCTGGATTAACGAAGGAATTTGTAGCCGCGAAGCAACCATGTCGGTAAACGTGAGCCCGCGCCAATTACACGATCCAAACTTTGTGGCAGTAGTTCATGAAGCGTTGCAGCGTTCGCATATCGCACCCGATCAGCTGTGGCTCGAAATAACCGAAGGCGTAATGATCGCCCAACCTGAACAAGCGCTTGAAGCACTGACCAGACTGTGTGCGCTTGGCGTGCGTGTGGCTATAGACGACTTCGGAACGGGTTACTCATCGCTTTCGCTTCTACAAAAGTTTCCAATTCAGCGATTGAAGATTGACCGTTCATTTGTCAACGGTGTTGCCGACGATCTGAGCGCTCGGTCACTTGTGCGCACCATCATTGCCATGGGTGACTCACTAGGTCTTGACATGGTGGCTGAAGGTGTTGAGAGTGTTCGACAACTGCAAGCGCTATCGGAATTGCGTTGCGCCAAGGCTCAGGGTTACCTGATTAGTCACCCAGTTGCGCCAGAGTCAATGGGTGCAACTGTTGCGTCACTCACACAATTTGGTGAGTGGTCAAAGCTTCGCGGCCGCACCCCGCGCTAACTGCTACTTCTTTGGTGGAAGCGGTACAAAACTGCTGGTACGTCGCTTGTACTCGTCATATCCAGGTCGGCGCTTAGACATTGAACGCTCCAACATTGGCACTCCTGAAACGCGCACCAAGAAGAAGTTCATCAGCAAACTTCCAAAGAGCCCTACCCATCCGAAACTTGCTCCAAGAGCAACAACTCCAATGCCCCACCACACGCAGGTGTCACCGAAATAGTTCGGATGTCGGGTGTACTTCCATAAACCCGTTTGCATCACTTGTCCGGCATTTTGTGAATCGCGCTTGAACTGTGCAAGTTGCCAGTCACCTACCGCTTCAAAGAAGATTCCAAGTGCAAAGATCGCCATTCCCACATAACTCACAATTGACAACGATGTGTCTGCATCGGACAACGCAATCTGTACTGGCAGCGAAACAATCATCATGATCGCGCCTTGCAACATGAACACCGTAAACAAACTGATGATTGGGAACTTTGCCCCATAGTGTTTTCGCATTGCCACATAGCGAAAGTCTTCTGGTTTGCCATGATTACGAATGCCCAGATAGATCGATAGACGCAAACCCCACAGGGTTACAAGCGCCAGCACAACCTTTCCTACAACCGATACTTGGTCGGCATTGATTGCACTCGCCCATCCAACGATGACAAAACCCAAGCCCCAAAAAATGTCAACGATTGAAGCGTTTTTCTTCACCAGACTTAAGACCCAGAGCAGCACCATACTGACGATGACGACCAAGACCGAGTTGAGCAGCGTGTTTGCAATCATGAGCGCAGGCTAGTTCAGAGGAACCATTTGGTCGCGTCGTAATGCGGTTCAAGATTGGCGAACAACTTCTCGTTCTTGCACAACTGTGGTGTTTCCCCCAACATCTGTGGCTTCCCATCCTTGAACGTCCACTCACCGCGCTGTGAAGTTTCGCCTCGCACATAACTAGAAATTGCAAAGGCTCGCTCATGTATCGACTCATTAGGCAGTGAACCATGAACGGTCATCAGCCCCCACACCACAAGGTCACCTGGTTCAAGTACTACGTCTATTACACGCGACGGCTCGATTCCCACTTGAATGAGTTCATCGTCTTGCGTGAGGCCTTTCATGATTTGGCCATCACCGTTATCGGAAAGACCGAGATACCCCATCTTGTGGCTGCGCGGAACAATTTTCAAGCAACCGTTTTCAGGAGTGGCTCTGTCAATTGCCAGACCCATGGTGACGGTGTCACGAACAACGTCCTCATATGACTCTCGGCTTTCGCGGAAACGTAAATCTTGGTGAAATCGATAGCCCGTTAGTCGTGCCCCAGGCGGCTTCCAGTGAATTTGTTGCGTGACTTGCTTGACGTTGCGACCGATAAACGGTTCAAGCAGCTGCAAGTATCGCGGATTACTTCTGAACTTGTCGAAGTATGCGTCAGCCCATGCAAACCAATACGCCTGAATAACAAACCGCTTACCAAAGTGTTCCTCCGGAAGAATCTCGTACGACAAATTGCCATGGCGATACGTGACGTGATGCTCAAGTGCTATCTCTCGCAGTTCTGCCGTCTTTTTCTGTAATTCGGTCAATTCGTGTTCCGGCAAAAAGTTGCGCACAATGGCATATCCCTCTGCGTGAAACTGATCCACTGCATCGTTGATTGCTTGCTCGTTCAACATCAGTTCACCTGCTTTGTGTAGCCGTCCCAATATGGGGCTCGGAGTTTGAATTTTTGCAATTTGCCAGTTGCTGTACGTGCAAGTTCAGCACGGAACTCGACCTTCTTCGGGCATTTATATACAGCAATTTTGGTTCGGCAATAGGCAATCAGCTCATCTTCTGTGAGTTGCGAACCAGGAGTTTTAACAACAAGTGCCATAACCAACTCCCCCCACTTCTCGTCTGGAATACCAATAACTGCAACTTCTGTGACATCTGGATGAGAGAACAGTGCGTCTTCTACTTCAATTGAGCTGACATTTTCTCCACCCGAAATGATGACGTCCTTCTTGCGGTCACTGATGGTGAGCACATGACCTTCTCCGATACTTCCTCCGTCGCCTGTGTGAAAAAATCCATTCATAATTGCAGCGTCAGTTGCGTCGGGTTGGTTCCAGTAACCATCCATCACCGTGTTACTGCGTGCCATCACTTCTCCACTAGAGCTCGTCGCCATCTCTGTGCCAATTGTTGGCGCTCCTGCTGCACTCAACACCACTGACCGCTCTGCGGGCGTTAAGTGGTCAGTTTCAAAACGAGGACTGTTGATGGTGAGAACAGGAGAGGTTTCTGTCAACCCATAGATCTGGTGGAACTGCCAACCGAGTTCGGTTTCCACTCGTTCGATTGTCTTCGAAGGCGGAGGTGCACCTGCAACAACCATACGAACAGTTCCGCGTCCTGGCACTCCAGAATCAAACTGATTCGAAGCATCAACAATGGCGTTCGCAACCGCTGGTGCACCACACAGCAAGGTAACTCCGTGTTTGTCTACACGTCGCAGGATCTCTGCCCCGTCAACTTTGCGCAACACCACATGTGTTCCACCCATTGCGGTCACTGCATACACCATGCCCCAACCATTGCAATGAAATTGCGGCAACGTGTGCAAGTACACATCCCGGTCATTTACACCCATGTGCCAACCAAACGTTGTTGAGTTCAACCACAGATTGCGATGCGTAAGTTGCACACCCTTTGGACGCGCAGTTGTGCCACTGGTGTAGTTAATCGTTGCCGTGGCATCTTCGTCTGGCGTCCATGGCTTCGGCTCTATCGAATAGTCGTACAACAACTCGTCGCTTTCGGCCCCAATGACGAAACGATGTTTGGCGGAAACGTTCTTCAGCGAATCTTCAAGTTCGGGATCAACGATGAGCACCTCTGCACCACAATGCTCGACGATGTATCCAACCTCTTCAGCCGACAGCCGAAAATTAATTGGAGCAAGAACTCGACCATATGCACTTACCCCAAAGAAGCTGGTGAGCAAGCGTGCGGAGTTTTGGCTGACAATGGCGACGCGAGCACCTTGAGCAACGCCCAACTTGTCTAACGCGGCAGCTTGCGCTCGAGCTCGTCGTGCCATTTCTGCATACGTCTGCGTACCCCATGATTCGGCGGGCTGATCTGGTTCATCGATGAACGCTGTGCGGTGTCCGTACACCTGTTCCGCGCGGCGCAAATGATCAACAACCGTTAACGGCACCTTCATGACGACCCCCCGGCTCGTGTGAAACAACTGCAGTTACAATAATCGCGTGGCCGAAAAACCGAAGAAACAGATCACCCTCGCCGACGCTTACAACCTCGTTACTCCCGATGACAGCCGCGAGTTATACGCACAGTGGGCCCCTACCTACGACAAAACCTTCATAGAAGACAATAAGTATGTGTACCCCGCCAAGATTGCCGAAGTTCTGGCCAAGCACATGCCAGCAGACCGATCCTTCAGCGTGATCGACATTGGCTGTGGAACCGGAGCCGTGGGTGAAGAAATTGCGAAGATCCGCCCGAAGAGCGTTATCGAAGGCGTAGACATTTCACCAGAAATGCTTGCTGTTGCCGCAACCAAACTACGCGAAGACGGAACCAAAGTGTACGAAGATGTACACGAGGCGGACCTCACGTCAACCATCTACTTTGCTGCTAACTACTACGACTTTTTCGTGAGTGCCGGAACATTCACGATTGGCCACTTAGGCGCATATGAACTGATTGACGCAATCAGTGTTTGTCGAGCCGGTGCAACCATTGTTGCTGGCGTCAACAAACAGCACTGGGAAGACAACGATTTCGGATCAGCAATCACCGAGGCGGTGAATGGCAAAACGATCAGCAAGCCCCAGTACGAGGAAGTTGATATTTATGCCGAAGGCAGCGCGCACTTTGGAGACAAAGCGCGAGTCGTAATCTTTAAAAAGATTTAGGACTTCTTCTTTTCAGCCTTCTTTGCACGCTTTTCTTTCAGCGTCATCTTTGCTTCTTTTTTCTGGTTTGGATTCTTGTTCTGTTCTTTGTTTGCCATGATGGCTCCTTTGACAGTTACAACCTAGTGCTAACGGTGCTTCAGGCGCAGTGATTGCCACGAACCATCGGCCGTCCAGCCACCATCTACCGGCAAAGAGACACCGTTAATAAACCCAGATTTGGACGAATCACACAGAAATGCAATTGCCTGAGCAATGTCATCTGGCTTAGCGAACCGTCCCATTGGCACATGTTCCATAATGTCGGCATCGCTATAGCTGCCTCCGGCCTGGTCTTTGTGGTCCATTTCGGTCTTCACCCAGCCTGGGCACACAGCATTCACTCGAACACCTTTTGCACCCCACTCAACCGCAAGGGTTCGCGTAAGGCCAATGAGTCCGTGCTTGCTCGCGTTATAAGCAGAGCGATCGGCTACACCTTGCAAACCGGCAACTGATGCAACGTTGACAACGGATCCCGAGCCGTCCGCGATCATCAATCGACCGAATGCTTTCGCAAGGAGAAATGGCGCGACCAAGTTGACATCAATAACTTTGCGATACAACTCAGCAGAAGTTTCAAGGGCCGGGCTAATGCATGAGATTCCTGCGTTGTTCACCAAAGCATCAACACGACCAAACTTGTCCATGCACTGCGTTGCAGCGGATTCAACGAATTGTTCATCGGAGATGTCTCCAGCAAGCGCCAAAGCCAATGTGTACTCAGAGGCATCGACAGGCTGCAGGTCGAGCAGCAGCAGGCTCCAACCTTGTTCGTTCAGTACCTGGGCAGTTCTACGTCCAATACCTTGTGCGGCTCCAGTGATTACAGCAACATGATTCATCGCGCTTATCCCTTCAGATCCTTTATCATAAAACCCACCATCTTCCCTGGTCGAGTTTCCACTTCTTCCAACATCACAAAACCTTCGCGTGTATGAAAACGCAGTGAACCTTCGTTTCGTGGTTTCGTGTTTACTTCTAGTGCAAACAATGTCGAATTAGATTGCTTTTCTACTTCGCTATATAACGCAGCGCCTAATCCCAAACCTTGAAAAGCACCAGTCACAGCGACGCGATCCAGATAAATGAAATCGTCATAGCGTTCGCAGAAATACAAATAGTTGGGGCTTTGATATTGCGTTTGTGGGCCCAGAACCATGCAAAAACCCACAATAACGTTGTCAGCTTCTGCCACCAGTGAGAACAATGACATTGAAAGCAGATCTGCAAGCACTTCAACAGTCTCTTCACCAACTGCTGGAATGTTTTCTTGGTTGATAGCCCACACTGCTTCTATGTCCAATGCGGTCATCGCGCGAATGATGATGTCAGTCATAATCAATCACCATAAACACAGCGTATAAACTGATCTCATTAGTACCTCAAAGATCCTTCTCTATTACAAGTTCACGCCGATAGTCGACCCTGACGCGATACGACTGTGGCAGCGAGCCTTATGCGAGCGCCTTGGGTTGCACGGACGAATCCTGATTTCAAAGCATGGAATAAATGGGACAGTTGGCGGACCTATTGACCAGGTGAAGAAATACATCAGGGTTACAAAGAGCTATGCAGGTTTCAAAACAATGGAGTTCAAGTGGTCCGATGGCGGGAAGGACGACTTCCCTGAACTGCTGATAAAAGTGCGCAATGAAATCGTTACTTTTGGAGTTCCTGACGAGATCATTGTGGACGAAAATGGAGTCGTCGGCGGGGGCATACATCTGAAGCCCGAAGAAGTAAACGAAATGGTTGCCAAGCGTGACGACGTGGTGTTCTTTGACGGTCGCAATGCTTTCGAGGCAAAGATCGGTAAGTTTCGCGATGCCATCGTTCCGCAAACTCAGTCAACACGAGATTTCATTGCCGAGTTAGAGAGCGGTAAATACGATCACATTAAAGACAAGCCGATTATCACCTACTGCACTGGTGGAATTCGTTGTGAGGTGTTGTCAGTCATCATGAAGAACCGTGGCTTCAAAGAGATTTATCAAATTGAAGGCGGCATTGTTCGATATGGCGAAAAGTATCGAGATCGCGGACTATGGGAAGGATCGCTGTACGTGTTCGATGCACGTCTCAATTTGGAATTCAGCCCGTCGGCATCAGTAATTGGCGAATGTGATCACTGCCAGTCATCTACGAACCATTTCTTTAATTGCGAACTCAGTGACTGTCGAAAACGGATATTGATCTGTGATTCCTGTTTGGACGAATTCCCCGTGCCTCGATGCCCGTCGCACGAAGCATCACTCGCCAACTGAACCGTCAATAGATTCACGAATGAAGTCGGCGTGGCCGTTATGGCGGGCATACTCCTCAATCATGTGCACCAGAATCCAACGCAAGCTTGGTGACTCGCCACTTGGCCACTTGCGTTTCGCCAGTTGCTCTAACCCACCGGATTGCAAGCATCCATCAAGGACGGACTCTGAGAGATCTAT
>Ga0209444_10001957_pt1 | contig 11341 bp, 12 predicted proteins | sample LauGreFaBDMM15DN_2_FD_188215 | JGI IMG/M metagenome (GOLD analysis project Ga0209444, IMG submission 188215) | Freshwater lake microbial communities from Lake Michigan, USA - Fa13.BD.MM15.DN (SPAdes) (version 2) | ecosystem: Environmental > Aquatic > Freshwater > Lake | place: Lake Michigan...
ATCGATGATTGCTTTGCGAGCATCTTTTCCGTTGTAGGCCCAGCCGTGACTGTTGGCGCGCTTGTATTGATTTTTCAGGATTATCGTAGAATTTCCTTGAGGAGTAGCTGAGCCAGGAGCTCCAACCGTACAGGGTGTGACGAGAAGCGGCTTGGAGCCTTCCATGACGTAGATCATTTGCTTGCGGAGCGATACTTTTACTCGAACAGCGGATGGGTTGCTCGGCAGCGTTGCAGGGAGATCATAGGCCTGGTAGTCTTTAAGATCTGAACTGGTCGCCAGTTTGCTGCAAGAGCTGAGTGCGATGGCTGAGATCGCTGCGATAAGGGGGGGGAGGTAGGATTTCATGCAAACGTGGATAGGTTCGTTATCGATATGAGGTCACTGCGTGATCATTGCATGCGTTCCCAAGAATCGACCTTGCTATTTTTAAACAACACGGTGGCCTTGCGATAGGGTACATATTGGATTTCTGGGCCAAATGAGAAGCCCGAGTAGGAGCCGCGGCGGCCCCAGCCACGCCCGATGCCATAGTGCATGTCAAAGTGATTGTTCACAACTGGCGTGGAGGCGAAGTAGTCCCAGCGATCCGTCATAATGTTACCCTGAAGGCCTTGATAGCGCTGCGATGGCGCGCCCCATGCGAGAAAAACGGCATCGGCTGACATGCCGCGTGCCAGTTCGCCGCGCTCGGCCAACTCCTGATGTTTTGCAGGGAGGTTGGTAAATTTCGCACCATTTTTAAGGATGCGCTCTTGGGGTGTAGAGGAGGTGCACGCTGCGAAGAGGAGTACTATGGAGAGGGTCAAGAGTGTGAGTATTTTCATTGCACTGAAGTATACGTACTCTGCGAGATTTGGCAATCGTGCAGTTTGAGAAAAAAACTCCGATTTTTTTCGATTACCGCTTGCAAAAATGCCGACATCCTACGCAATCTCAGCGCGTAGCCATTTTACCATTTATCATGTCAGACCTGTTAGAAGAAGACGATTTGCAATCCGCTCTCAAGAAATGCCCAGAGTGGGAGTATGAAAAGAAAGCCATCATTCGTTTGGTGGAGTTCGAGGAATTCAACGATGCCATTGATTTCGTGAACGGAGTCGCTGAAATTGTGGAGGAAGCCCAGCATCATCCCGAGATCAATATTCGCCACACTCGCGTGTTGTTGAAATTGACCACTCATGATGCCGGCGGTGTGACCGATGCAGACATCGAGTTGGCCCAGCGCATCGATAACTTGATCGATTGATCATCGCGCTCATTGATTCAAATAATGCGATTCAAAAAAGCGGAACCTGTTAGATGTAGTAGGTTCCGTTTTTTTGTGCTGATTTTTAGGGTGTCGTTTTGAGTGACTCGGTCAAATTCGTGAGCTTTGTGCGAAGGCGTTCGACGATTTCCGGATGCTCTGCTGCGCGATCGATGCGTTCGCCGAGATCATGTTCGATCTGAAACAACAAGGGTTTTTCGAGGCTAGCAGAAAATCCATCGAAGTCACCAGTTTGGCTGATCAGTTTGACGTGGAGTTTCCATGGTCCTTCACGGTAGGCATTGGGAAGGTTATTGTCGCCAGAATAGGCAAAGGAAAAGGGGGCGACAGCTTGCGTAAAACGGGTGGCGGAGAGCAGTTGTCGTATGTCCCGACCATCGATGTTTTTGGGGACGTCAACTCCGCAAAGTTGTAGCACGGTCGGCAAGACATCGAGTGTGCTAGCGGGTTCGAGTTGATGCCGTGGTTCGATGACGCCTGGCCAATAAAAAATGCCAGGAACGCGGTGGCCGCCTTCCCAGTTGGAGCCTTTGCCATCGCGAAACGGTTGTGCGTAACCGACGTGAAGTCGTGCTTCGCCGTATTTGGGATTCTTGACAACGTTTTGGTAGAGAATCCATGGACCGTTGTCGGAGGAGAAAATCACCAAGGTATTGCGAGTGATGCCGGATTTTTCAATGCTTTGTAGCACTTGTGCGATGGCATCATCGATCTCGGCCATGACATCGCCGAGCAAGCCACGGCGAGATGTTCCAGTGAATTTTTCGGAGGCATACAGTCCGAGGTGTGGTTGATTGTAGGCGAGATAGGCGAAAAATGGCTGTTCTTTGTTAGCTTCGATAAACTTTGTGGCTTCTTGCGTGTAGCGAGTTGTGAGCGAGATCGAGGCATCGCGATCCGAGGGCAAGTTCATTGCCAATCGCTTGTATTCCTTGATCGGCGCATCGCCTTGTGGGTCGGACTGGAGCAATTGCGAGTTATCGTAGTCGTGCGAGACATTGGTGCCAATCCATTGATCAAATCCATGCGCCAGCGGCAATGTGTCGGCGCTCATGTTGTTATGTGTGTTTGGGCTTCCAAGATGCCATTTGCCAAACATGCCGGTGGCGTAGCCGCGGTTCTTCAATGCCTCGGCGATGGTGGTTTCTGAGGAGCGTAAATGGTTTTTGCTATCGGGACCGACGACCCAGCCTCCTAACTTCGAGCGACCAGGGTATCGGCCTGTGAGTAGTGAATATCGGGAAGCACTGCAGGCAGGAGAAGCGACATAAAATTGCGTAAAATCGGCTCCACCCATCGCCATCTTGGTGATCGTTGGTGTCTCGATGACTGGATTGCCGTGATGTGCGTAGTCACCGTAGCCGCTGTCATCGAGGTAAATTAGCACCACATTAGGCCGATCCATGGCTTCGCGCGCCGAGAGTGGAACGATGAGTATGCCGAATGCGAGTGAGAGGATGTGGCGAAACTTCATGAATTGAGCAAACGCGATCAGCGCGGCAAGAGCAAGCCTTCGTTGTCGAGTCCGGTGATGCGGCGAAGATTCTTCAGCAAATGCCACAGCGTGAAACCGAGGAAAACCATTAGCGGTAAGCCTATCACGAGGAATCCCCAGCCGGTGATTTTCGCAACTTGTGCGTTGTACACTTCCTTCGCATCGGGCGCGGTGTGGTCAAGTTTTCCGAGGAAATGCATCGCCAGATAGAGATTGAGCACGGTGCTGACCAAAAACGATGCCGCGAAAAGCAAAGTGGATTGCCAGAGCATTTTGCGATAGGCTACGTGCGCTTGCTTTTCGGCAACCGTTTTTTCGATCACCGGAATATTGAACACCGAATCATTGTAGAGAAAGGCATTCAACAAGGGACTTTTGCTGCGGAACGAAAACAAAACAGCGAGTCCAAGCACGAAAGGGATGCAGGCTTCTTTGATGCCGAAAAGCAGGGCCGCGTCGGGCTTGATGGTGCCATCTTTGTTCCACAAATAGAGCGTTAAGCCACCCGTCAGCAGCACCGATACCAAGCCGAGCAGCGAAAAGGTATTCATCTTTTTCGTTTTGATGAAAAACCAGATGCCGTAAGCGAGGGGCGGTATTAGCGCGAAGATCATCGCCTTCGCTGCACCGATGTGCCAGATTTTATCGCCATCCTTGCTCATGAAACTGAGGGCCATCACCGGGATGAGCACGTTGATGAGGATGTTGTGAAGGGGATTTTCTTGTTCGTTCTTCTGCGACGCCATGGCGCGATAGGCTAGAACACGATAAAACACTTGGCAAGTTCAGAATCGGTCACGCACGATTCGTCAAAAAGGGCTTTTTTAGACCACAACCGGAGCCCGCTTTGGGGCGGAGAAAGTGGGACTAACTGAATTTCAAATATTCCCACAAATACACTGATTGCCACTGAAAGAACTGATTTATTGAGGAAAAAATGAAGTATACATGTCTTCATCCGAATTCTGAAATTCTGTTTAGATTTGCCACCACAATGATTGACATTGTTTGTTAATAAAATCGCATGATAAACCTTTGCGATTTACTCCGCGAACTCCGCGCCTTTGCGTTTCGTTCGTTTCAGTGCGAAGGGTTTTATTAGAACGCAAATTTCGCAGATTTCACGGATTTTTTTGAGGGATGAGATGAATCGCGCAAAGACGCGGAGACGCAGAGGGTTTTGCCTAATAACCAATAACTAGTGCCGCTCAACTTTTACGTCTTATGTCTGAGAGTCTTGTCTCTCCTCCCAAAACAAAAAGCGGGAAAATAATTTGGTTTCAGATCTAACACTGAAAACTTAACACTTCCCCGCCTTTTTAAAGCAATTACGCTTTGGTGTAGATCGTCTTGCCGGTGGACTTGAGGTCATTGCAGGCTTGCACCATGCGTTGGCTGAGACCGAGTTCGCCTTTTTTCAGATAGGAACGTGGGTCGTATTGTTTTTTGTCGCCGACTTCGCCGTCGATTTTCAGCACACTTTCAATGTTCGCGCACATGTGTGTCACGATCGGGCGGGTGAAGGCGTATTGCGTGTCGGTGTCGATGTTCATTTTCACCACGCCGTAGTCGAGCGTTTCTTGGAGGTCTTCGCTGGAGGTGCCGGAACCACCGTGGAAAACGAGGTCCATTTCAGCTGCGTCACCGTGTTTGTCCATGACCGCTTTTTGGCCATCGCGGAGGATGGTAGGCTTGAGCTTTACCGCGCCAGGCTTGTAAGCACCGTGCACGTTGCCGAAGGTAGCGGCGAAAAGGAAACGACCGATCGGCTGCAGCGCTTCATACACTTCCACCATGTCCTCAGGCGTGGTGTAGAGTTTTTCGCTCGGCAGGCCTGAGGTATCGTGACCGTCCTCTTCGCCACCAACGCAGCCGGCTTCGACTTCGAGGATGATTCCGAGTTCGGCGCACTCTTTGAGCAGAGCTTTGGAAATTTCAAGGTTTTCCTTCAGGTCAACGACGGAGCCATCAAACATGTGCGATTGGAAAAGCGGACCATTGCCAGCGGCGATGCGCTTGCGTGAGGCTTCGAGCAAGGGCTTGAGGAAGCCATCGACCTTGGCGGGATGGCAGTGGTCAGTGTGGAGAGCGATGAGAACATCGTATTTTTCTGCAAGCAGATGACATGCCTCGGCAAGCACGATGGCACCAAATGCGGCGTCCTTCACAGCAGTACCAGAGGCGAATTCGCCACCACCTGTAGAGACTTGGATGATGCCGTCAGACTTCGCTTCGGCAAACGCGCGCAGGGCACCATTGATGGTGGTGATGCTGGTTACATTGATTGCGGGATAAGCGTATCCACCCTTTTGGGCGGCATCCAGCATGGCACGGTATTGAGCAGGTGTTGCGATCGGCATGACGGGGACGTTGTAAGGAGTGCCACCGGTATTGACAAGGATTTTCCGGGATGAATCTGGCGCATGACGCTGTTTCCCGTAATTTTGTGGATGCAAAAAAACGCAAAATGTGCAAATATCATAACAAGAAATTCGGCAATACCGGCGTTTTTGTTATTCTATTACGGATGGCTGGAGCTCATACCACAGACAATCTCAAATAGGAGCCGATATGAAAGACACTCAATCCTATACAAAAATACACAAGAAGGTCACCGCGATTGCTCGAGAGCTACGCTTCATCCGGATTCTCCAGTAAGCGGCAGCGGTTGCTTGTGGCTTCATCGATGAGTCGTTTAATTGATCGACATCTTCCAATGATTTGTATCGTACTAGGCCTTTTTACGCACATTGTGTGGACCGTGATTAATTCAGTTTTTTCAGAGATCGAGACTCATGCGCCACGAGGTGGAGACGTTTTGTCGTCTTTGCGCCAAAATTAAAAGACCAACTGAATGAACTGAAGGTCGTCATTTGGGGAAATTGATAGACTTGCATCGAACGTTGGTCAGCTTTGAAAACTACGACGATTATAGTAGTTCATTCACTTTCCCAGTGTGATACTCACAGTGCCGCTGAAGGGCTTTTGCAAGACGAGTCGGCCTTTGGATTGATCAAAGGTAGCGGCGACGGATTTTCCTTGGACGAGGGCCTTAGTGTTTTCTGAGGCGGGAAGGCTGATGAGGCCGGATACGCCGGGGGGTAGTGCGATTTGCCAGATGTTAGTGGCTTTTTCCCATTTCACATGAACGGGGCCGCGAGGGGAGGGGACTTTGCCGAGGAGTGAGGTGAGTGAGGCTGGTTGGGGGGCGATGAGAATCTCAGACCAACCGGGTTTGGTGGGGCGCACGCCGATGATGTAGCGTGGCAGAATGTTGGCGGGGGCAGCGCCCCAGGCGTGGTTCCAGTCTTGGTTGGGTTTGTATTTGTTGTCCCATGCTTCCCAAGTGATGGTGGTGCCGCTGTTGAGCATGTGTTTCCAGCTGCGGTCGCCATCGGCGAGCATGAGGTCGAGTGCGGTTTGTGCTTCGCCTTGTTCGTAGAGTCCTTCGAGCAAATATTGTGCGGCATAGACCGAGCAACGCATGCCACGTTGTTTGATGAAGGCGATGACACGCTTGCGATTTTTTTCTGGCACTAGTCCGAAGGCGAGCGGGAAAAGATTGGCGTGTAAGGAGCTGTGCTTTGTGCTTTCACCATCTTTGAAAATACCAGTTTGCGGGTCGATGAGTTTTTCTTGAAATGCGGCGAGGGTTTTTTGGTATTGTTGCTGATAGGATTTTGCATCATCGGGCTTGCGAGCGGCGATGGCGAGTTCGCTCATGCGCTGGAGAGCGCGGAGGTGGAAGGCATTGACGACGGTGTTGACGGGAGTGAAAACGTAGCCATCGCGCTCGGTGGTGGGCCAATCGACAATGTCATCGCGCTTTTGTTGTTTCTGATTGCTGACGAGTAGTCCATCGGCGCGTGCACGCTCGGATAAGGTTTTCTTTTTTAGGGCTTCAAAACGCGGAGCGATCCATGCTTGATCTCCCGTCTGCATCCAGTCGGCATGTGCCATGAAAATCATGTGCGGCGCCCACTCGGTTGGCCAAGTGGGTTGCTTCATCAGGTGATCATAGGTATCCCGCGCCATTTGTGGATCAGGATCGCAAGTGTAGTGGCTGAGTTGGTTCAGGTAAGCATCCGCCTCATAGGGGATGCGCTCGCGGTCACCATCGACATAGACTCCGGCAAAAGTCGTGGCCTTGATCGAGTAGCGGCAGAGTTCCCAGATGGTATCGAGGGTTTTGTCTGAGGATTGAAAACTCGCGGCTTGGTCATCCCAAGTCGAGGCGAAGGCGGAATTGCGCTGAATGTTTTTCTTGCTGAATTCACCTTTCCATCCTTCGATTTCTACCCAGCGAAATGGCAGCACGACGCCCCATTCTTTGGGTGTGAGAACGGCGGCAGGCAAAGTGGTATTGCGCTTATCGGCGGGCGGCGCGATGAGTGATTTTTCACCTTTGAGTTGAGCCGTGGTCTTGATGTAGCGGATGGTGCCACCGGGATTGCGATTGATGCGTTGATCCTTCTGAGCTTCTCCAAAGTGCACGGTGATCGATTGATTTTCTCCGGGTGACATGATGTGGATGTTGCCAAAAGAGACGCGCCCGAAGTCGACGAGAATCGTGCCATCATCGAGCTTGCGGATGGATTGCGATTTTTCTACTACGATCATAGTAGGTGCTGCATTGCTGCTCTTAGGGCAAAGCATACAAATGGTCATGAGGAAAAGTGCGGAGATCAATGGTCGGATCATGATGTGCTTGGGTATATTTATTCGAAAGTGAATTTTTTGGGACGTTTCGGGCGGAGTGGTGACCGCCCGCCATGAGATTGTCGTATTGGATCAAAGAGCGAGTCCATGCCATGCGATTTGATGTCATACACCGCTGAGAGTAACTCGCCGAGGCGGTCTTTGGGGAAGCCACGCTCCTTGAACCAGGCGAGATATTCGATGGGCAGATCGCAAATCCACACACCGGCAGGTGGGCATTCCTTGGGGCCAAATTTGCCATAGGGCATGCGCATGGCCGCGATCTCGGCGAGCAATCGGCGAAAATCATCACGGTCAATTTCGGCATGTTCCATGTCGAGGATGATACGGAAGTTTTGGATGTTGGCAAATTGAATCATTGTGGGTGATTTTTATGTATGAAATGTAGGAAAATCAAACGCTAAGATCGGAAAGTCGCTAAGGCGCGAATTTTTTAAGGTATGAATAAAATTGTTGCGCGCGGAGTCGCAGAGAGGCAGAGGAAGACGTGAGATGATGGGATTTTCATATCAAAAAAACTCTGCATCTCTGCATCTCTGCGCGAGATTTTGTTGTGGTGGTTTGGAACTGGATATGGCGCTGATTTTTCAGTTTATTGAATTCTAAAAATTCTGTAATTCTGTTGAATCGGCATTCACAACGAGGTGATAATCATTTTTTCTCAGCGCTGATTGGTTGCTTTCCGCTGATACGAAGACTTGCACTCAATGCGAAACTGTGGATGCTGTGGCGGTGAATTCTCCGAGCGCAGTTGTGATGGCGGTGTTGCCCGCCTATCTGTTGATCTTGCTGGGAGCGGCTTTGCGTAAAGGGCGAATTTTACGCCAGGAGCACGATGAACCGATTATGCACGTGGTGTTTCATGTGATGTATCCGTGTTTCATTTTGGATAAAATTCTCGGCAGTGAAGCACTGCGTGATGGCTCGGTGGTGGGGTGGAGTTTTTGCATTGGATTCCTCGAATTGTGCGTCGGCATGCTCGTGGGCTTTGCGGTCGGCATGTTGTTGCGTCTGGAAAAAGGCAACGGCCTGCGCACCTTTGCCTTTTCGGTCGGGATTCAAAATTTCGGCTTCACCGCGATCCCTATCGTGCAGCAATTGTGGGGGCCTGCCGCTGTGGCGGTGCTGATGGTGCACAATCTCGGCGTCGAGCTCTCGATCTGGACCATCGGCGTGATGTTGATGTCGAATGATAGGAAAATCCCTTGGAAAAAATTAGTCAACGGCCCCGCGCTTTCCGTAGTCGTTGGTTTGTTGTTGGTAGCCGTTGGTGTGGATGAAAAAATCACCGGGCCATTTCGCGAAATGATGAAGTGGCTCGGCAGTGGCGCATTTCCGTTAGCCTTGCTGATCACGGGCGCGATCATGATCGATATGGTGCAAGTCGAGAAGCCCTCGGCGCGCATCGCGATTGGCGGATCAATCACGCGGCTGATGTTGATTCCGGTAATCATTTTGGCGGCGGCGAAGTATTTGCCGCTGTCGCTGGAGCTCAAGCAGGTGCTGGTGGTGCAGGCAGCAATGCCAGCGGCGATGTCGCCACTGTTGATCGCAAAGCTCTACGGTGGCAGGCCGGGGATTGCGGCCCAAATCATCGTAGTATCGACATTGCTCAGTCTACTGACCTTGCCGTGGGTGATCGCGTTGGGGATTCAGTGGGTGCTTTGAGCGAGAGAGTTACTCGATGTTCTGCACTTGTTCGCGGATTTTTTCGAGTTCGGTTTTTCCGGATACGACGGCTTGCGCAAGGGTCGCATCGCTAGCCTTGGAGCCGATGGTGTTGAGTTCGCGATGAATTTCTTGGCAGAGGAAATCGAGGGCGCGGCCTGGAGGCTCCGAGCCGATGAGGTAGGCATGGAATTTTTCGAGGTGGGCGTGAAGGCGAGTGATTTCCTCGCTGATATCGCAACGATCCGCGAAAAGGGCAATCTCCTTGAGCAAGCGCTCATCGCTCGGGTCGATCGGGCAATTCAATTCGGTGAGTCGTTTTCCTAACAGTTCTGCTTGGCGTAGGGCTCGCCTTGGCGCGATCTCCTGAATTTGTGAGATGATCGATTCAATCTGACGGAGACGTGCGCGGAGGTCTTTTTCGAGAGCGGCACCTTCACTGGCGCGAGATTCTTGAAAAATGCGCAAAGCTTCGTGTAATGCGGGCTCGACGGCAGGCCAAATTTGCGCGGCATCCATGGTTTGTTCTTGAGCGTGAATGATGCCCGGCACGCGGAGAAAATCAGACGCATTCGGCGTGAGATCGCGCTGCAAAGTGCTAGAAAGGCGAGCAAATGCTGATTCGAGCGCCTGCGCCATGGCAATATCGACATCGAGAAGTGCAGCCTCTTTTGCGGCGCGGTTCACAGTGAGGTTGACCTGAATTCTACCACGTGAGACATGTTGAAAAATGATGGGGCGGATCGCTGCTTCGAGAGAATTGAGATCACGAGCGCAGGACAAGGACAGCTCCGCTTGCTTGCGATTGACGGAGGAAATTTCGACACTAGCGTGCGTGTCATTGAGTGCGTGTGTGGCACGGCCAAAGCCGGTCATGGAGTGAAGTGGCATCGGCGGCAAGGTTATCTCGCAGGATTGAAGGATGCCATCATATTTTTCATGGGGTGATTGAGATAAGAGCTACGATTCATTTTTCGTCAGTTTCGGGATCTGTTTTCTCGTTCGCCTTATCTTCCTCATTTACAGCTGGTTCTGCTGCGGCGAATACTTCGATTTGCTCAGCTTTGGTGATGGCGATCTGCACTTTTTCTTTGTATAGAGCGAGCTTGCCCGTGACCTTGACCGTTTTGCCGATCAGAGCAGCGGGTTTTTTCTCATTAGGAAAAGCTCCAGCATCACGGCCAAAGCAAAAAACCACGAACTCGGTGTTGTCGAAATTTAAGAATGAATGACCGCTGCGAGCGATTTTGGATTTGGCATTCGGAATGCCCGTAACCGAAACTTCTTGGCCGACGTGTTTTTTCAGGGTTTCGAGATCGCTGACAGAGATCGGCTCTGATGGTGCGTGGACGACTTCTGCGGCGGCTTCTTTTTGCACCTCGGCTTCGTCTGTTATTGGTTCAGCGGCATGGATGGTGCTAAGGCAGGCAACAAGGGGAAGAAAATGTTTCATGTGCATGCTAGGAATCTAGCAAATCCCTGGCGTCACGTCTAGTGCAGATGTTGACAAAAATCGGAATTTTTCCACTGGACAAAGCACGATGATTTTCGTCAGGTGTAGTGCATGGAACATCATGTCTATTTTTGGCTTAAGGAAGAAAACAAAAACGCTGCAGATCGTGCTGCTTTTGAACAAGGACTCGAAGACTTGTTGAAATTGCCCGGTATGGAGCGCGGACTGTGGGGGCGCCCTGCTGCTGTCGAGCAACGTCCCGTTGTCGATCTTTCCTGGGACTATGCGCTTTCGATTACTTTTGTTTCGATTGAGGCTCAAAACGTCTACCAAGATGATCCGGATCACCACGTCTTCATCAACACGCACAAGCCAAAGTGGGAAAAAGTGTTGGTCATTGACATTGAGCCAAATCGCTAATTTCGATTTTAGTCTTTGGGCTACCTCTGTAAAGCTGAATGGAATTGGTTCTTGAAAACGAGTATTTTCCTCTAACAAATGAACAGCGTGCCGATGCGGTTTCTAGGATTTCGGACAAAGGCGTAATTCTGGTATGACTTTTAGTAGGAAGGGATGTTTTGCGCTGATCTCTCGCAATAAAAAACGGCATCCCTGGTGTGCGGGATGCCGTTGTTTTGTGAGGCTAACATTGGCCCTGTGGTGATTATTTCGCGGCAGCGATGACGGTGTCTTTGGTCATGCCGAGCTCTTTCATGACGGTGTTGCCGGGAGCGGA
>Ga0209444_10001958_pt1 | contig 11339 bp, 12 predicted proteins | sample LauGreFaBDMM15DN_2_FD_188215 | JGI IMG/M metagenome (GOLD analysis project Ga0209444, IMG submission 188215) | Freshwater lake microbial communities from Lake Michigan, USA - Fa13.BD.MM15.DN (SPAdes) (version 2) | ecosystem: Environmental > Aquatic > Freshwater > Lake | place: Lake Michigan...
TGACAAAGAAGCACATCATGCCCAGTTGGCACAAGCCGTGGCCAATGAAGAAATTAACCTGCTGGAATTTGAACAAGACAAAATCAAAGGTGCTATTCGTACTGACTTTATTTTGTCAGCGGAGATCATTGTGATCACCTTGGGGACTGCTGCAGCTGCCAGCTTTGGTCAGCAGTTGGCCGTATTGGTGGGTATTTCTTTGATCATGACCGTGGGTGTTTATGGGCTGGTTGGGGCTATTGTCAAGATTGACGATGCTGGTTTGTATCTTATTAAGCAAGGCAATGCAGCACTTAAAGCTGTGGGTCATGGGTTGCTGGTCTTTGCTCCATTGCTTATGAAAACCTTGTCGGTGCTGGGCACGGCTGCGATGTTCTTGGTCGGTGGAGGCATCTTGCTGCATGGCATCCCAGCGCTAGGTCATGCAGTAGAAAATTGGTTTATTGGAATGGGCTGGATTACAGATCTATTGAGTAACTTGGCGGGTGGAGTCTTAGGACTGGTTGCCGGTTCTGTTGTTGCTGCTGTTTGGCAACTGATAAATCGATTAATAAAATAAGTTTATAGAAGTTGATATTCTTCAACAACTGTTCTTCATCCATGACTTGCACATTTGGCACATATGCAGGCCTTGCCCCTAGCTTGTTCAGGTACTTGATCCATTACTGCAGGTGTAAACACCGCATCCATGCACCAGCAGCGTTCAGGATTGGTGCCCGTTGCTTTTGCCTTCTCCATGGCACAAACATTGAGTTCGTGACAGATAGGGCAGCGTGAGGTGTCGATGGTGTTCATAAGCTTTGAGCCTTTATGTTGGGGCGCCGCATCTAAATTTAAAAATTACCAACTAATAAAAAAAAATTTCATATTCATCTTGAATTCATTCATGGGTTTGAGATCTCAATCATGACTTCATTTCGTCTGAGCATAGGCAATGTCCAAGGTGGGTCATACCTAGACAATTGAGGCTGACCAATCATTTGTAAATTTCTCTTTGCAACCCAATCGAGAGCCTCTTGGGTTTTGGTTTGTACTCTCGACTGAAAATTAATTCCAGAATACTTCAACACAGCATATCGCTTAACCGAAACTTCACGTAAATTCACAGCGCTGTTTTTGGGTTTTGGAATAGTCGCCAAAGTGTATTGACTTGGCATGATGAACTTGATTAGCCACTTGTTAGCAGTTCCCATGCTCATTTCATTCATTTGAGGCTCTATGGTCACTGGGGCAGTCATGGCAATTTTTTCGCTTGACGCAGAACTGACTGCTTGGTTATTGCCAAAGATATAGTCAGCAATCAGTCTGAAACCTTTGCTGGAAGCTTGATCCATATCGCCTTCCACCATTGTTTCAGCAACTATGAAGGGAGCGTATTTGCGAATTTCAAAAGCGCCATCTGTCAGGAGAACTTCAAATTTTGGTTCTTCGATCGCCATGACGTTTCCAATCCATAAGAAGTTGAGAAAAAATAACAGTAGTAATTTCATGGTCTTCATCTCTAAATATGTCTTTCATTGTGGCACCCATATGTATTTTCTGAGCACTGAAATTTGATATGTGGTGTTTTTTAAATTATCCTAAAAGTCAAAGCCAAGCTGACTTTCATTAACCCTTCTTGTGGAAATTATTTTTTTGCGTGACTGCATGGATTTTCGCGAGGCGTGTTTATCGATGACAGCTTTTTTGCCGTCGATGATCTCTGGTTTTTTTCTAATAGCGTACAAACGTTGTTTTGATTCGCGAGTGGCAGCGGCCAAATCAACGATGGGTTCAACGATGTGACCGCTGAGTAAAAGGTTACTTTTCAGTTGCTCGGGCATCAGCCAAGGTTCAAACAGCCATGTGTCTGGAACATGGCGCATGTGAGGCAGCCATCGCCTGACAAATTTCCCATAAGGATCGTGGTCCTGGGCTTGCTTGATGGGGTTGTACACGCGTGTGGTGTTGATTCCCGTTGTGCCTGATTGCATCTGCAATTGGCTCCAGTGAATACCAGGTTCGTAGTCTAAAAATTGTGTTGCTAACCATTCGCCTACAGGACGCCAATGCAGCCATAAGGGATAGGCTGCGACCGAGACCAGCATCGCCCTCATGCGAAAGTTCAGCCAGCCCGTTTCTCGCAGCATGGTGACGCAGGCGTCCACCATCGGCCAACCAGTGCGCGCCTCCTTGAGCGCTTCAAAGAATTCAAGGTTGAAATCTTGCTCGCGCAGATCGTCATAACCTTGGTGCATATTGCGCCATTCGATTTCAGGTTCACTCTCGAGCTTTTGTATGAAATGACAATGCCAGTAGAGGCGACTTGTGAAAGCTGTCAAGCCTGCTCGGTGTCTACTTGCCTGCTGCGGCAACTCTGCAATGTGTACGCGTGTTTGTTGAACAACTTCGCGCATGCTGATGCAGCCATAGGTCAAATAGGCCGACAACCTAGAGCATGCATCGGGTGCAGATAACGGTGACGAAATACCACCTCGGTATCCAATGCTGCGTGCATTAAGAAAACTGTGTAATGTTTTCAACGCATTAATACGGCCTCCAAGTTGCCGCATGGTTGGGTTATGCTTCAAATGACTTGGAGCAACCATTGAAAATGCACTCTCATTAGGTTCGCCCCAAAAGCGCAATGTATCCACGTTTTCAACAGGCGACGCCATATGTCGCTCCCATGCGCTTTGCCAAAGGTTGCGGTTCTTCAAGCGCCGCACAACGCCAAACTGGGGGAATTCATGCCAATCAACCCCGTGTACTTTGCACCATGCTGAAACTTTCAGATCGCGTGCGTAAGTGAATCCATTACCTGTTTCTTCATGTGAGTACAGAGCTGCAAATGGCGCGTCTTGCCAAATCTGGCTCAGTACATCGGGCAATTCGCCATGATGAATTTCTATGCATCCTCCTAGCGAGCGAAAATATGCGTCTAATATTTGCAATGATTCGCGCACAAATTCGAAGTGCTGAAGGGCTGCGTCAGGTTGCAACCACAGGCCAGGTTCAATGACATAAATGCATCTGACGAAGCCTTTTTGGCTAGCCTTGACTAACGCAGAGTGGTCTTGCCAGCGCAAGTCACGTTTGAACCAAACCAAAGAGTAGCTCATGGTACTTTTTGATAGTTTTTAATTTATTGAATATTGATCAAAGCAAGCGGTGCGAACAAACTCACACTTGCAATGAGCGTCAACACAAATCGCAACTTTAGCCAAGCCGATAAATTGAAATTCGGGTAAGTTTTATAGTCCACAAAAAAGCAGATCCAAAGGATCGAACATTCAATAGCAAGACCCAGTTGGGTGCTGAAAATCAAGCTTAGCCATGCAATCAGGCTTGGAATCACGCCCCAAACAAGTCGCAGACTGCTTGGAGAAGGTTCCATCATCGTTAGTCCCCAATGTATAGCGCCTAAAAAGCTGATGATAGTTGCGCCATACGCCAAAAGACTGAACAAAAGTGTTTGCTGGTGAGTGCTGGCAGTGAGTACGCAAAGGCCTGATAGTCCGACAAATGGAATCAAACCTCCAAATCCGAGAAGCAGGGCAGTCAGCGAAGGCTTATTGATGTGAATTGACATGAATTACTGTCTGAAAGAATCTGATTGAGGCTCGAAGCAGTTGATCAGCGCAAGCGGCGGTGAATCTAACTTCTGAATTAAAAACTTCCTGATGAAGGGAGCTGGTAGGTGAGGATTTGTGTATCCACTCCAAACAGCATTTGGCACGATCTCAGCTTCAGAGTCTGCTTTTTGAATCAATACAACTGCTGGAAGTAGTTTTTTGAATTCGACCTCAACCAATATCCAAGTGCCTATAGACCAAGCGCTGACAATATTTGAATTGCTTGAGTCTGGTGGGCTGTAGTCATCAATCAAACTTTGAGCCAGTTGGTACTGTTTATTTGAGACAGTCAAGCGCTCAACTTCTCCACAGTTTCTGGTCAATTTATTTAGCTTATCTTCGAAATTTCCGACGACATCAATCGGCCGATCATCAACGGTGAGTAATATGCCCAGGTCGTCTCTTATCCAGCCAATGTGGCTTGACAACACCAAGACGCTAGCGATTGGAAGAAGGATCAGTGACTTTTTTAGTCTCATCGTGGTCTGCTACTTTAATAGCCATAGGAATGGGCATACACATTTTTTCTCCATCCCACGTTTGACCACACCAACAAACGCCGTCTTCATTGATGATGCAAGTACCAGTCCCGCAGCATCTAGGGTCTTCACTCATGATCGCTCTTTCATATAAACAGGGGATTAGCAATTGGCTCGGCGGTGATCTGCAATTTGGCGATCATTGAACTTTATTTCAGGATGCCTCAAAGCGCGATGTTTGGTAACTCTACCTTTCATTCGTTTTCTCCATAAGTTGAAAGACTTGGGCTTTAACTCAGCCCTCATGAGGCTTATGACCTCAGCCTCTGTTAGTCCGACTCGATCTTTGATGGTCTCAAAGGAAGTACGGTCTTCCCAGGCCATTTGAATCACATGAGAAATGTCGCCTTCAGTCAGAGTCTTGTGTTTAATTAACTTGCTAACTGACATAGAGAGTATTCGTTTAAAGAGTAAAAAATTATGGTTAAAGAAGTTTTGTGATGGAATTGACTGTTGCTAATCCGTTACCAGTCGCTGCTATCAGGTTCACCCTTGAATGGCCCAGACAGATCAGGTGTGATCCATCCCCCATAGAACCCTCCAGACTGTGGAACAACCTTTGCACCGTCGACTGTGCAATCGAGATTGTGTGCATAAAAAGCAATGCAATCAGCCAGCGCCTCTGCACCAGCCAAGGGTTGTGGATAGCTCCAAGCGACCTGTGGCAGTCGACGCTCGCCATCCATCAGATCCCAATAAAGAGCTGGCCCTTTCCACTCGCAAAATGATCCTCTGCCTGCGCGACGCAGAAGTCCATCCTTTACGTCTGCCATTGGAATGTAAAAGGTAGGTGGGTGTGAGGTCTCCCTTACCGCCCAGGCCCCACAAGTTCGAGCCACCAGAGTCCTGCCCCAGAGCACTGCGATCTCACGCTTGTCGCGAACCAGTTCTGGTGGCCGGGGGAAATCCCACACTGAAAGTTGCCCTTGCTTTGGGACATCTGCAAACGGAGGTCGATCCTCTCCCCGCCAACGCCATTGAACGCGGGCTTGTTCCAATGCACTTAGATCATCCATGCCAATGACTAAACGGTACGACCAACATCTCCATAAGTTACTGCTTAGAACCTTCAGAGAGTCTGCGACCAATACCAACAGCGTAAGGGGCAGCTCTTGCAGCGAGCATCGGATCATTGGATGGTTCTACACCTTTTGGCAAGACGGTAGGAATAAAAGTGATGTCACGACATGCGCCTCCCGAATCTTCAGAGACTGCTGTTACCTTCAAATTTCCAAGCGTTACTTTGCGACGAGCTTCGGGTAAAGGAACTGTGGCACTGTCTAGCCTATCGCCAGGCTCAGCCAATTGAAGGTTGAAATTGAAAGCGACTTGGCCATCCTTGACACGTTGACGAAGTTCATCGAATAAGAAATTGGGTCCTTTGGCCTTGGCCTCTTCATCGCTGAGGCCCATCACGCCGGCGGCAGGCTCAAAAATCCACTTGCCAAATTGCTTGTCGCCCTTGCTATTGACAAACGCAAAGGCATTGACACCCCAGTAATTGACCGATGCAAAGCTGGCCGGCACAGGTTGGCTAGCAAAGTATTTGCCTTGGAGTAGCACTTCAGGATTGGCATCTGCAAAAGCCTTGACCTTTTCTGGATTCGGCGCTTTGGTTGAAGGGTCTGGCGTGAGCGACTCTAGGCGTCCGAGCAACTGTGCTGGGGTTGATGATCCAAAAACAGGCGCTGAAATATTTCCCATTTGCCATGTTTCACCGCCTGAGAGGTTGAACTGCAGCGCCATATTGCGTTGGCTCTTGGCATTGTCTACAGCTTTTGGGTTGCCGCCGCCTACAGAAAAGCGAACGATCACGGGTATTTTTTGGCCACCGAATACGGAAGCAGATGACAGGGTGCGACCTTCTGTGCTGCCAATAAACTCACCGGTTGCGCATATTCCCTTGGCACCCGAACGGCGATAACCTTCAAATTTCCCGCCTGCGGCTTCAAAAGAATCCACCATTTTCACGGGGTCGACATTTTCTGCGCTGATGGCAGTAGCCATGATGAGGTGGCTCAAAGTGAAAGCAGCCAGGGTAGACAGGCTTGGATAAGAATTGATTGGCATTTTGGATAAATAAAGTGAACAAGATTTTTTTATCATATATTGAAAAAAACAAATCCTATGCGGCAAATGAGAAACCCCAGAATCACGCATACTAATTCAGTATGCATAAAAATCTATCAAAGACTCAACCTAAAGCAATTTAGCTGGGAATTAAGTACCTAAGCAAGGTTTATTGCCAAATAAGTTTAATATTTCAACCAGGCTAACAGGAGCAGCCATGAAAGAAACCAGTTTTGGCAGGTTTGAGCAGTCCTTCATGTTTCACATGATTCGTGACTTTTTCTTGCTATTGATTGTGGTGGCTGGACTTGAACTGGGCATTCGCTACGTGGTTGTTGTCTACGACTTTAAAAGCAATGAACCTCAGCGCGTTGAGCGAGCTGCTCAGCAACTGGCTGATGATGTCAAATCAATCATGCTCAACTCTGGTGGACCAACAGCCGCACAAACGGTTTATCCCATTTTGGATCGCAACTACGACAGCTTGGGTTTATCCATTGCAGTTGCCCCCTCGGAAATCACTGTTGAGTCTATCAAGCAAACCTTTAAGTTAAATCCTATTGGTTTGAGACAGCGCTGGCCCGAAGGGGATAACAGCGAGTCGTCCGTTCAACTCAAGGCCGAACAGTTTTGTTTAGGCTGTCATGTCAAGGCAAAAGTTGGTGATGTGCTTGGAACTGTGACCGTTAGAAGCTATTTGTCTCGTAAAGAGGCTACTTGGTGGCAAGAGGTTCGCGTCACTGCCAGTGCCTTGAGCATCAAAATTGTCATACACACCATCGTGCTGTTTTTTCTTCTCAAAGTTCGCATGGAGCCATTGTTGGCACTTCGCTCAACCGCAGCTTCATTGGCTAAAGGGGTGATGAACTTGTCGCCTCGAACCAAAGTCAATTCAACTGATGAATTTGGTGAGTTGGCGCAGGATATCAATCATTTTTTAGATCGAGTTAAGCAAATCGTGCATGATCTCGACGGCATTCTCAGCGAGGTGGTATCTGTGGGTTCTCGCCTAGGTGTTCTCAATCGTCACCTAGAGCAGCAATTAGACGGAATGCGTGACGATACATTTCAAAACAGTTGGAATGAAAGTCAACGAAACCTATCAATGCAAATTGTTGCTGCACGTGAAGCGGGTGCATTTGAAGCATTGGTTCAAACCTTGGATGCTTTGTCTCATTCTTCTGAGCGAGGCGAGGAGCTTGCTCCTTTGCGTGCCCAGTTGGCTAAATTACAGAGCAGTTTTTCGGCAATCACCAGTGCAGTCCAAAATGCATCACCTTCTCCAGAGCTAGCGCAGGCGCAGGCAGCCCAGTACCAAGCTTTGTCTCTCTCGCTCAGGGAAATGGCGTTGCTGGAAGCCAGCATGCAAAAAGTGGCTGAGTCAGGTCAACAAGTCATTCATCGGTTAGCCAAGGGTAGATCCGATGTATGAAATCTTTACTCGCCATAAATTACCGTCCTGATATAGACGGACTGCGTGGACTTGCTGTACTGGCAGTCATTGCATTTCATGCTTTTCCCGAATGGGTATCGGGCGGTTTTATTGGCGTAGATATTTTTTTTGTGATCTCGGGTTTTTTAATTACCAACATCATTCAAGGTGGCCTTACAAAACAAAATTTCAATATCAGTGCTTTTTATGCAAGTAGGGTAAGACGTCTTTTTCCATCACTGATTTTGGTGTTGCTGGCCTGTCAAGTATTTGGTTGGTTCGCTTTGCTTTCTGACGAGTACAAATTACTGGGCAAGCACATATCGGCCACTGCATTTTTAATTCCAAATTGGATTTTTTGGAGCGAGAGTGGCTACTTTGATTACGCCGCCAATACAAAACCTCTGTTACATCTTTGGAGTCTTGGCGTAGAGGAGCAATTTTATTTATTTTGGCCCATCACTCTTTACTTGCTATTCATTTATAAATTAAATGCAATCAGGATAACTTCAGTCCTTTTGCTTTGCTCTTTATTGTTGAACTTGTTGATGATTGAAAAATCTTTATCGACAACATTTTTTCTACCCTTCACCCGAATCTGGGAGCTGTTAGCAGGAAGTTTGCTTGCCTTTTTTACACAAGCAAACTTTGTGCGATTCAACCCAATTAGAGCCCAGTTCGAAAAATACAAATTGTTAACCCATGGACTCTCTTTCTTTGGCTTGTTGCTGTTATTGATAGGCTTGCTATTTATTGATCAAGACAAGCGCTTTCCAGGTAGTTGGGCGATATTGCCCGTGCTTGGCACTTTGTTGATCATTCTGGCTGGAAACAAATCATGGTTTAACCAATCGGTTCTATCTAGCCCAATCCTGGTTCGCATTGGGTTAATCAGCTACCCTTTGTACTTATGGCATTGGCCGCTGCTGTCATTTGCAAGAATTCTTGAACAGAGTCAGCCAAATTGGCAAATTCGCTTTTTATCTATAGCCATTGCATTTGTTTTGGCTTTGCTTACCTACTACTTTATTGAGCGTCCAATTCGTTTTGGCCGAAATCTAAAGGCTAAAACTTACACTTTAATCACACTGATGTTGATCACAGCAAGTTTGGGCTTCACCACTTACATCTCAGATGGATTCAAGTCAAGATTTTCCAATCAATTGATCGAAGAACAAATCTCAGACCTTGCATTCAATATTCCGACCAGTATGGATTGGTATTGCAGTGACGCAAGCAATGAGGGCCCCCGCTGCCTTTCAAGTGGACCTGATCCATCAACTGTGGTTATTGGGGATAGCCATGCGCTAACCATTTACGCTGGTTTGGTTGAGCGTTTTAAAGATAAAGGTCAGACCATAGGTCTTTATGGTGGAAGCGATGGATGTCCACCACTGTTAAATGTCGTTATTCAAGACCTTGGTGGAGACACCAGAAACTGTTTACAAAAAGGTACTCAAGCTATTTTGAGAGTGATCAAGGATCCTGCAATCAAGGATGTCATACTTACAAGCAGAGGACCCATGTACACAACGAGCAAGGGTTTTGGAGAAGTAGAGTCATCACAATTTGGGACTTGGGTTCTGCACTTTGATGATGAAGATAGGCAACTGCGAAACAATGAAGAGGTTTTTCTGAGGGGTTTGTCAAATACCTTGGATGCTTTGCTGGCCGCGGATAAAAAAGTAACTTTTTTGCATGATGTTCCAGAACTTGGTTTTGATATCAGAAGCTGTTTTACTTTCAGACCGTTAGTCATTACCCATAAGGCGATCGACCCATGTGCAGTTAGAAAAAGTGATTTTCTGGCTAGAACCAAAATGCACAGGGCTGGAGTGGATCTCATACTGTCAGAAAGACCAGAAATCAAAGTCATAGATTTAGCCCAGGCTTTGTGCGATGACGAATGGTGTTTCGGTTCAAAGGACGGTATCTTGTTTTATATAGATGATGATCACCTTAGCCTTAGAGGTGCTAAATATGTTGTTAAAAAGCTGTGGAATGAATTTTGAATAACATGAGAATTTAAAAACCTGATTTTTAAATTTTTTAGCCGCTTAAATACTTGGAGCACATCATTGCAAACAGACCTTATTTCTCGTCGAAATATTTTGCAGCGTTATGGACGCCTTGCAATTTCTTTCGGTTTAATCGCACCTGCAATAGTAACTAGCCGCAAGTCGTTAGCGCAGCAGTCGGCTAATCATTTGTGTGGGAAACAAACTCCTCCCCAAATGCAAGGTCCCTTCTTCATACCCCTTTCACCAGAGCGTACAAATCTTGTCGAGCCTAAAATGAAATCGCCGCGTATGCGTTTGACTGGTCTTGTTGTTGACACAGCATGTAGGCCTATATCCGGTGCCTTGTTGGACTTTTGGCAATGCGATGAAAGAGGTCAGTACGACACAAAAGGCTTTGGTCTGCGGGGGCATCAGTATGCCAATAGCAAAGGAGAATTTTTCTTGGAAACTGTTATTCCTGGTTCATATCCCGGAAGAACACCTCACTTGCATGTAAAAGTTCAGCGCAAGGGGGGCCAAGTACTAACTACTCAACTTTATTTGCCAAATCATCCTGGTAACGCGCAAGATTTTCTTTTCGATCCAAGGTTGTCATTAGTTCCGCAAGGTCAGGATTTCTACTGGCAATTTGTTTTGCCAAGTTGATGGCATTCATTGTGATACCAATAAAGGTACTCTATTAAAGATGGGATTTGGTCATTCTTAAAACAAATATTGATCACCTCGTGGTTGCGGCTCGCAGCCTTGCAGAGGGAACCGCCTGGTGCGAAGCCACCTTGGGCATCACACCTCAAGCGGGCGGTGAACATGAACAATTCGGCACACACAATCGTTTGTTCAAAATTGCCACGCCGCGTTATCCCATGGCTTATTTTGAAATCATCGCTATCAATCCCGACGCCTCCGCGCAAAACCGCAGAGCCAACAAGCGGTGGTTCGACTTGGATGACGACGGTTTACAAGCATCGATTGCGCAACAACCTGCATTGATACATTTTGTGGTGAGTACGACAGATATTCAATTCGCAAGCAACACCTGGACAGCGCAGGGTCTGGATGTAGGCTCTGTGGTTCATGCGAGTCGCCGCACTGATAAAGGAATACTGAACTGGCAAATCACCGTGCGCAACGATGGCCAAAGACTGTTCGACGGCACACTGCCGACATTGATTCAATGGGGTAAGCCGGATGAGGCTGAGCCTATGCGCCTGCACCCGAGCAACTTCTTGCCCCAATCCGGCGTGAGCTTGCAAAGTATCACGGTCTCGCACCCGGCGACAGACATACTGACAAGCGCTTACAAAGCGGTTCATTTAAAAGACATTGAAATAGGCAGTGGTGAAGCAAATATCTCAGCCCATTTGCAAACACCTAAAGGGTTGGTGGTGTTGTAAATAGCCGTCTCCCAATTAGATTTAGTTAGGATAGCGTTATGACATCCTTGGAGTTAATGCTTTTATATTTGTTGGCCGCCGTGTTGGGTGTTGTGGGCTGTCGTCTACTGAAGCTACCGCCAATGCTGGGCTATTTGCTTGTCGGCATCCTGATTGGACCCAACGCGCTAGCCTTGGCGCAAAACTCCGAAAGCATCCGCCATCTGGCCGAGTTTGGTGTGGTCTTTCTGATGTTTGTCATTGGACTGGAATTCAATTTGCCCAAGCTG
>Ga0209444_10001961_pt1 | contig 11332 bp, 6 predicted proteins | sample LauGreFaBDMM15DN_2_FD_188215 | JGI IMG/M metagenome (GOLD analysis project Ga0209444, IMG submission 188215) | Freshwater lake microbial communities from Lake Michigan, USA - Fa13.BD.MM15.DN (SPAdes) (version 2) | ecosystem: Environmental > Aquatic > Freshwater > Lake | place: Lake Michigan, USA...
AGCTTTAGTCCCTAGTTATTTCCGCCCAAGTAACTCCCGTACTTTTGGAAATGCGGTGCAAATACTTGAAGAAAGTAAGCTCTATGAAGCGGGGATCAAGTATGCAAGAGAAGGAGTAAAGTTTAATCCGATGCAATTTGATGCTTGGAAAGCTCTCTATTACAGTACAAATGCAACTGCTGATGAGAAAAGCAAAGCAAAAAGTAAGATGATTGAGCTTGATCCAAACAATTATGCCCTGAAGGATCTTCCATAAATGAAGGTTTCAATCATCGGCCAAGGTTACGTTGGCCTGACAATCTCTGCCTTCGCCGGAGCCAGTTATACAGTAATTGGTTTTGATAAGAATCAAGTGATAGTTGATCAACTAAACAAGGGAATTTCACACATTGAAGGCGTCGAGAGCTCTGTTATTGCAGGTCTCATTTCACAGGGTAATTACAAGGCGACGACATTAGGTAGCGATATTAAGGGTTCAGACATTGTTGTTATTGCGGTTCCAACCCCTCTTGACTCTGACAGACAGCCAGACCTTTCTTACATTGATGCTGCCTGCAAGGTTATTGGCGAGAACTTAGATTCTCCTGCGCTGATCATTAATGAGTCGACCTCTTACCCAGGAACAATTCGAAACTACATCAAGCCTTCAATTGAGAAATATTCAAGAGTTTCGGTCTTGCATGAATATGCAATTTCACCAGAGCGAGTCGATCCAGGTAGAAGTGATTACAACCAAAAAAACACTGCCAGGTTGTTTGCAGGACTGACCCCTGAAGCCACAAAGCGAACTCAAGATTTCTATTCAACATTCTGTGACAATTTAATCGAGGTCTCTTCTCCTGAAGTCGCAGAAGCAGCAAAGTTGTTTGAAAACTCATTCCGACAGGTAAATATCGCCCTAGTAAATGAATTAGCCCAGATTTCTCATGCATTGGGGATTGACGTGCGCGAGACTTTAGATGCAGCTGGCACAAAGCCATATGGATTTATGAAGTTCACACCAAGTGCAGGTGTTGGCGGACACTGCATTCCCGTTGATCCGAGCTATCTCGCTTATGTTGCAGAAAAGGCTGGGGTGAGTGCAACCTTTATTCAACGTGCAAACGAAGTTAATCTAGCGATGCCAAAATACATCGCGGCTAGAGTTGCCAAGGATAATGGTGGATCATTAAAAGGGAAAAAGATATTAGTGGTAGGCGTTGCCTATAAACCTAACGTTGCCGATACGCGTGAAACGCCTTCAGAGTTATTGATTGACGCTCTTGAGCAATTAGGTGCTGAAGTGACTTGGAACGATCCAGTTGTAAAGAGATGGCGTGGTAAAGAGTCGGCGCCTCTTGGTGGAGTTGATATTACGGTGGTTGCAACCAAGCATGATCTAGTTTCTCCTTCTGAGATTTTGAACTCTGCGCCATATGTATTTGACACAACGGGCAAGGTTAAGGGCGCAGTTCAGTTATAAAAAATACTTATTGACGATAAAGAAGATCTACTGTGCCGAAAAACTTGTTGCAACATCTAAAATGATTTGGTCTAAGTTCCTTTGTGGCTTCCAACTAAGGCTTGACTTTGCCTTTGTAATATCTGGCACACGTCGTTGTATATCTTCAAAGCCTGCTGGATATGCCTGGCTATAGGGCGTAAAGGTCAAACCAGAAGTTGATTTTGTATTTGTAATAATCTTCTCGGCAAGCTGTTGAATTGTTGTTTCGCCCTCGCCCCCAACATTAAAGACCTCTCCTATGGTCTTATCATCTTTCGTGATCTTTAAAACAGCGTCAACTGCATCTAGGACGTGGCAGAAGACTCTTGATTGGGTGCCATCACCATAGATTGTGATGGGTTCGTTCTTGAGGGCTGATTGCACAAAGCGTGGAACAACCATTCCGTAGCGACCAGTTTGGCGTGGGCCAACGGTATTGAAGAACCGGATTGTTGAAACCCTTAGTCCTTCTGTGAGAAAAAGAGAATGTGCAATCGCTTCTTCCAGAGCTTTGGCATCTGCGTAGGTCCAACGGATCTTTTGTGGGGCACCGACAACTCGATCATCGGTCTCTTTGAGAGGTTGGTTTGGGTTTTTGCCATAAATCTCAGAGGTGCTGGCGACGATGAGTCGCTTGCCGTGTTTTAGTGCTGCTTGCATGACAACTTCGCTACCTGTGAAGTTAGTTGAAACAGATTCAACTGTCTTTTCAAGAATTGTGTTGACTCCAAGGGCAGCTGCCATATGGAGCACGAGATCTGACTGTTCAGTTAGTTTGTTTACTAACGCTGTATCGCGGATATCGCCTTGATGTATTTCTACTTTGTTCTGGATGTGGGCAATGTTGGATAGCTGACCTGTTGAAAGGTTGTCCAGAATTACCGGGATATCGCCTTGGGCGATGAGAGCATCGCACAGATGGGAACCGATGAAGCCGGCTCCGCCGGTTAGGAAAACGCGCATGAGGTAATCCTAGGTGAGACGTTGCTTTGTCTGGACACTTTAAAGGCGGTGCAAGGCTAAACGGGCCATTAAATCCCTAGAATCAGGTTGTGAAGAGATGGGTTAGCGCGTCGGCTTCGATCGCACTTTTGATGTCGGTCTTATATAGCCCTCATGCCAATAGCGTTTATAAGGGCGAAAGTGCCAGTGGCGACATAAAGGTACTGACCTTGGCTAGCTCAAAGGGTGCTCGTGCTCAATTTTGTTCAATGTCGATGCTGACAGAAAGAGTTGTCGTGACTGCAGGACATTGCATGGCCGCAGATGCCTCATCTGGTGGGAAGTTGCGGTTCGACACAGAACAGATTTGGGTCACTCAACCAGGGGCAGAGATGTTGGTAGATGACATTGGAACTAGAGTCAAAGTTGCCAAAGTAGTTTTAGTTCCAGGATATGAAAATTACTGGGATCCTGCAAAGAGAGATCGTAGAACTCAGAGAGATGATATTGCATTCATCTTTCTGGACCAGCCGCTTAAATCCGGCTACACAATTCCAGTTGCAACTGCCTCCGAAGTTGCCCAGTTAAAAGCTGCTGGGGGTTTAGTGACTCATTATGGGTATGGACTTCAAGAAGAAAATAAAATTAATCAAGGGCCACACAAGTTAGTTCTAAGAGTTAGTCCAGTTACTGACTCATATCTTGATTCAAATAAGACTATTTTTACCCAAGAAGATGGTCGCGCCTTGTGTCCAGGTGATTCGGGAGGACCTTGGTATTCAGTTTTTAATGGAGAGACAAAAATTCTGGCTGTAACTGTTGCTGCCGGTGGGTGTAGAGGAAACTTAGATCCACGAGGTGCGACTCTCGGCACATTGATACATCCATATTTAGATTTGATGAAAACCGAGTGGGAAAAATTTCTTATAGAAGAGAGTTCCTTAAAGAGGGCTCGTGAAGAAGCAGCCGCAGCAAAGATAAAGGCAGAAGAGGAGTCCAAGAAAGTTATTGAGACCGCTAAGGCGAATGGCACTTACATACAAGATATAAGCGGGTGTCATGCCCGTGGCATGCAAGCGGTTCTTCAAATTCAATCTTCGAAGGGATGGATAGACTTTAAGCCTATTGAAGGGTGGGTTGATTCCCCAGGCTGTGTTTCGACACATCCAGTTCAACCGTGGAATGTAATTGAGAGAGAACCCTTTCTTGAATTGCGCTGGAGAATCTGGAATCCTGGAGCCTGGGAAGCATTTTCTAAACCCTTCTTTCACACCCCAATTCTTATATCTTCGCCAACGCCAACGCCAACCCCTTCACCAATATCAAAACCATCACCATCACCATCCTCTTTACAATTAAAACCTTCCGCTACCCCCAAACCAATAACCACAATCTCGTGCGTTAAAGGTAAAACGAAGAAAAAAGTTGTCGGAATAAAACCAAAGTGCCCAAGTGGGTACAGGATTCAGAGGTAATGCCCTTTAGCCTCACCAAGCCCCCACATCTTGTTCTCAGATTTCTGCTGTGATGGTAGCTAGGGCTGACGGTGCCGAGTGGTTTGGGCAGCCCGAATTACAGGGATATCAGGTGTTTGGACTAATTCGACGCGAAGAAAGTGCGTGGGAGATTTAGGATGCTCACCATGCGCAAGAGGCTTTCTACATTAGTAGCGATTGTTTTTGCAATCGGTTCATTGGGGTTGGCACCTGCCTACGCAGTTGATGAGCGCGTGATCGATGTTGTTGCCGTTACCTGGAATGGTGCTGCAACTGCATTAAGTAATCCAAAAACAATTGCTGAGGTAATCGATAAAGAAGTAAATGCGGACTGGAAAAAGTTTACGACCATGGTCGGTGCAACGAAAGATCGCACAATCTCATTTAAAGCTGGCAAGGTTTTAGATGCGCCAATTGCTTTGGTTTCAAAGATGGCGTGTACGGGTTATGCCGCATCTGAGTTCATGAGCTCAATTCGTCCCGAGGCATATAAGCGTTTAGGAATTGCTGATTACTCCAATCGATATTTGGTTGTGTATTCACCAAAGGCTGGATGTATTTGGTCTGGTCGTGCAGGACTCGGTGGAGCACAGAATGTTAGTGGCACATTGATTTTGCACGATAGTGATTCAGCCTTTGTTATTGCTCACGAGATAGGCCACACCTTTGGTTTGGGACACTCAAACTTTTTACGGTGTGATAACGGTGCAAAGGATGGGGCATGGTCTGATACATGCAAGGGAGTTGAGTACGGCGGCACGATCGATGTAATGGGAAATGTCGATACATCATCACCTCTTAATACCTATCACCAGTGGCGCATGGGGTTGATTGATGATTCACAAATCAAACAGGTCTGGCAATCAGAGGTTGTGACTTTGTCACCCAGTGATTTTGCAAATGGCATTAAGGCTGTGTTTATTCGTGATGGTAAAGCTGGCTACTGGATTGAGTACCGACGAAAGACAGATGGCGTTGTATATAAGCCTGGACTTGCTATTTATCGCCTTGATCCACCTCCTATTTCATCCGTTGTCTCTGTTAACCCTGAGGATTCAAGTGCATCTGAGTTTGGATCAGTTCTAGGTACAGATCTCTGGATGCTTAATTTAGACACCTATAAATACATAACCTCGAGCAACGTTTCTGGTTCAATGACAGGAACAACAGCCACCACGTATTCAGGCAATGTTTCTTTTAGCGCAGTTGCATCTGAAACTAATGCGGTTGTAACAATTACTAAAAAGGCTGACGTGACACCTCCGCCAACACCTGTCTTACTTCCTGTTGCGCAGTGGCTATCTCCCAACATGGTGATCATCGCCCCAGGTAGTGAGGATGCAGACACGACTATTACAGGCTTTGAGGGGCAGATAGACGGTGTTGTGAAGCCATTAAAGAGTTCAGATATCGATGGCTGGATGCCAACGTACTTGAGTCCATTTGTTGCACCAAAGACTTTGTATTTACGTGATCTACCTGAAGGCAGTTACACCTTTGCAATGCGAGCAATCGACATTGTTGGTAACAAGAGTGATTGGTCAGCGCCCGTTAAGGTCGTTATCGATCGCGCTCATCCTGTTGTTACAAACAGCTTTGTACTAAGCAATGCCAACGCTAATGAGTTAACTGTGGCCTGGAAGGGTGCAACAGATGCCGGTGCTGGCATTTGTCAGGTCAATGTTCTTGATGAAGATGGCCTAATTATTCAAGCAACAGCTGCCAAGAATGCACCTGTCTTTAAGATAAGTAGCGGTGTGGCATTAACTGGTACTGCACAGATCTTTGACTGCGTTGGTAACGGACAAACCGGTGATCTGAGCATTACAAACACAATGGTTGCAGCTGATAAGAGTTCTAAGACTGGCAAGTGGAGCGCGGCAGGTGCTGCATATGGTTCTGGCGCAATAAAGTGTGTTGGCAAGTGCACAGCTTCTCTAACAGTTGCTGGCAAGAATGATGTTTTGGTGGGCGCGGGTGCTGCCACTCTTGCAGTTGGCAATAAAACCGTTGCAACGATTGCAGATAGTAAAGTGGCAAAGATGCGCATCGGTGCAACTGTTGATGTTGGCACATCTAAAAAAGTAGTTCGTGTTAGTGGCAGCAACTTTGTTTTAATTGGTATGGCATCACTTACGACAACTCTTGGCACTCTAAAAGAGATTGATCGAGCACCTGCAATGAGCGATCCATCCTTGTCAGATGAGAAGCAGGTAAAGCTTGCAAAGCTAGGTTTTAGAGCAGATGATTTCAGTCAAGAATGGACTGTGCTACCTATGGGTGGTGGAACAAAACTTGATGATCCTTCACTTGATTTATGCAATGGAACATTTGCATCTGAAAGAGATCGCGTGGAACGCCGCCAAGTAGCTGCCACAAAGATTGGTTCTACATTCTCATTTTTATCAACTGAGGTTGTTAAGTACTCATCGGCGGCCGCGGCTAGTGCTGCGCAGAAAGAATTGGTCAAAGTTTTGGCGCAGTGCCAAAGTGAAAAGGGCTATAAAGATACCACTGGCACTGTGGTTCCTTATGATTTCAAGACCCTCAAGAACATTCCAGCTGGGGTTGTGAGTGAAGGCAACCGAGTATTTGTTCATACAGTTATTGATTCAGGAGAACGCGCCCGCACATTGTTAGGCTTCTACCAATTCAATGGCGATACCTTCACAGGGCTTTATGTCATGAACGCTGTTGGCTATAGCGATGCGCAGGTAGCTAAGTGGCTAAAGGTCGCAGTGACTATGGCTAATCGCCTACAAGCAAAGCCCTAATTCTCCCTATCTCGATCTCACCCTACGATAATCTCATTTGTCGGCAGGGCAGCAGGGCATTGAGCAATTTTATAATTACCCTTAACCCATGAGAAAAGTGACTCGCCTTGTTATTGCAGCCCTATTCCTCCAATTTTTGGTGGGAGGCGTTCCTGCGGAAGCTGCACCATCGCTCCGCATTAGCGGGGTGTCAATCACCGGAACTAATGTCACCGTTAAATGGATAGCGACAAAACTTACATCAAAGGATTACTTCGAAGCTGAATTTACAAAGCCAGGATCGAAACCGAAATATGTAAAGACTAGAAGTAATGGAGTTGTCACAGCTCTTGATTCTTTTTCAACTTACAAGGTTCGAATTAGAAAGTATTTATCACCCAAAGTTTGGTCAGCAACCAGAACTTTTTCAATTAGCGCAGCACCAGTATCCGGAATTGCGATTGCGAGTTCAACCTATAGTGCTATTGATGTAACTTGGCCAGCAGTCGTTGGCGCAACTGGATATGAGATAGTTCTAGACAAAGGTCTACCAATCACGACAGTTCTGAATAAGTACTCATTTACCGGTTTAAAAACTGGCTATCTCGGAAACTTTACAGTACGTGCAATATCAGGAACGATTAAGGGTGCAACTTCACAACCAATTGAGATTTCTACATTAACTGGTGGCCCTACAAAGATAGCAGCAAGCTCAATTACTTCAACTGGCTTTACTCTTACTTGGGATGCTATCGCTGGGGCTTCTGGCTATAACGTGTATAGAAGTAACGTACTGTTTGGAAATGTTGTATCTAATTCATTAAACGTTACAGGTCAATTGCCAGGGGTATCAAACGACTACTACGTAAAGGCAATTATTGGCGGAGCTGAAACTAAGGCTTCAGAAGTTCAAACAGTATCAACATTGGTATTAACCCCTACAAAACCTGCTATCGCTTCCGTCACTCCATCATCTGCTGTGGTTAGTTGGACTTTGGATCCAAATGCCGAAGCGTATTTAATCTACCTTTACGATGCATTAGGTACGACCCTAATTCGTACGGTGACTGCTGAAAAGAGCATAAGTTCTACTACTCTTGCAGGCCTTAGCTCGATGACCTCATACACAGTTGGAATTGCGTATCAATACGGAAAAGTAATTTCAAATAGGTCAGCGTTAGGTAGTTTTGCTACATTAAGACCGGCCATTACTGGCGTTACGCGAATTGCCGTCACTGCAACCACAGCTACCATTTCTTGGGATGCTCTACCTTCCGCATCTACATTTGAAGTAACTCGTGACTTGCAACCCATTGCTGCCGCAATCCCAATTTCAACACTTTCCTATACTTTTACAGGACTTGCACCAGGACAGACTTATAAGTTTGGGGTTCGAGCAACATATCTCGATGGAAATAAAATACTTTCATCTACTGATCTTTCCGAAGTATCTGTCACTTTAAATACTGATCCGGCAGGTAAGCCTGTGATTTCTACAGTGCCTGTAATCACTCTTCCCTACGCCTCTGTTCCAATTATTGGAGCAACCTTAACCGCGTCAACTGGCATCTGGACTTCTGTGCCTGCCTTAACAAGCACAACTTTCAAGTGGCAAAAATCTAATGACGCAACTACATGGATTGATATTGCCAATGCAACGGCAAGCACATATGTGGTTCTAGCACTAGACAATGGATATGCATTCAGAGTTTCTGTGACTGCCACAAATGTCAATGGAACAACAATTTCAAATTCAACTAATACTGGCTACACGGTACCGCTGTATAACGTTCAACTTCCGGTAACCCGTGGTTACTTGGTAGTTGGACAGATTCTTGAGGCAAGCGATGGTGTTTGGTCCTCAACGTATACGACTAATCTGAGCTATCAGTGGAAGAGGGATGCTTCTTCAATTTCTGGAGCCATTTCTCCCACATATACACTCACAGAGTCAGATATCGGATACTCAATCTCAGTTACAGTGACAGGAACTACTCTTCTGGGATCAATAGCGGTCACAAGCGCTACACGTGGAGCTGTCACTATTGTTGGAAATACTGTAGTTCCTGTAATTAGTGGCTCACTTCGAGTTGGGAGCACACTTTCTGTGACGACTGGAACCTGGCTCGGAGCTCCTTCCTCCAATACCTACCAATGGCAATCAAGTGCTGATGGTTCGGTGTGGGACTCCATTTCAGGTGCTACCAGTTCAACCTATGTTCTAGGGGCTGCTCAATCAGGGTTATACATCAGAGCCCAAGTCTTTGGTAACAAAACCTCTGCGGCCTCAGTTGCTTACAAAATTACTGCAACCACAGTAACTTCAGGAGCTGTATCTGCACTCACACTTTCTAACTCTTCCGCTCCTAGTGTTTCTGGTTCATGGACAGAGGGTGCAACTCTGACTGCATCAACCGGAACATGGTCTACCTCCGGAACCTTTACATATCAGTGGCAAAGTTCGTCCGACAATTCAACATGGGCAAATATTGCATCCGCAACAAGTTCAACTTATATTCTTACTGCGAGCGAAGCTTCGAAGTACGTCCGCGTCACAGTACAAAACCAAACATCAAATGGTGACGGGATTGCTTACTCTGTTGCAAGAAGCAAAGTAGGTTCCCCTTACAACACCGTATTGCCTGCTATCACAGGAACCTTGAGGGTTGGAAGCACACAGACAGTAACCAACGGCACATGGTCAAATACACCTGCAAATTATGGTTACCAATGGCAGAAGTCAAGCGATGGTATTTCATGGGTTAACATCACATATGAAACTGCTACCGCATATGTTCCAACATTTGACGTTGCTAATTTGAAGATCCGAGTTCAAGTGAGTGCTGGCAACGCCGTTGAAACTTCTACCGTAACAAGTGGAACACTTGAGTCCTTCCTACCTCCACAAGTTAGTGTTGTTCCATCAATTTCTGGAACAACTACAGTGGGGCAAACACTAACTTCCACTACAGGAACATGGCCAAGTACTTCTAGCGGACATGCATTCCAGTGGCAAAGATCCTCCGACGGTGGTGCGACTTGGACAAATGTTTCTGGAGCGATAGCTTCGACATATGTACCGGTGACCGCTGATGCCGGTTATTTATTGAGATCCCAGGTGTCTCTTACAACAAGTGCAGGCTCTAGTTCTGCATACAGCTTGCCGACGGTCGGTATAGCTCCGTAGTTTGAGAAGTAAAGTCGAGGGATTAAGCAGAAAGGTTGCTTAGTCTCTCGACTTCTTCATATGTAAGTTCAACAACCTGAATGATCTCTTCCAGTTGGGGTACTGTTCTTGCTGATGCAATTGGCGCGCTGACTGTTGGTTGAGCACGTAGCCAGCCAAGTGCAATAGCACCAAGCGGGGCATTATGATTTTTTGCAATCTCATCCATTGCACTTAGGACGGCGTAGTTTTTATCTGTTGCATACTCTCTTGCGCCAGCTGCGCGCTTTGAATCAACTTCTGTAACTCCTGGGCGGTATTTTCCAGTTAAGAATCCACGTGCGATGCCATAGAAAGGAATGTTTGAGATTCCAAGCTCTGCCACAGTTGCAGCCATCTCGCCTTCATACTTGTTGCGATCAACTAAGTTATAGAGGTCTTGGACTGCGATATAGGAAGGCAGATTGTTCTCATCACTAAACTTCATTGCTTCACGAAGGCGGGCAGGTGTGAAGTTAGAGGCTGCGATGTAGCGGACTTTGCCTTCTGCGATTAATTGGGCATATGCGCCAAGAGTTTCTTCTAGCGAGACTGTTTCATCATCCTCGTGGCTGTAATAGAGATCGATGTAATCGGTTTGAAGGCGATTAAGTGACTCTTCACATGCTGCAAGTATGTTCTTTGCAGATAATCCACGGCGACGATCCATCTTTGATACCTTGGTTGCGATAACCATGTCTGCTCTGTTGCCACGTGATTTCATCCAAGAACCAATAACAGATTCTGATTCTCCGCCAACATGGCCCTCAACCCACTGGTTATACATATCTGCCGTGTCTATGAAGTTGCCGCCATGGCTTTTATAGGCATCCATAACAAGGTGGCTTTCTGCCTCTGTGGCGTTGCCACCAAAGATGTTGCTGCCTAGGCAGAGCTCATGAACTGCAAGGTCAGATTCTGGGATAGTAATCATGGCCAGAGGGTACTTCATGGCAGTGATCAAGTTCTATCCGCACAAAGTGTCGGCTTAGGAAAGATCCTCTTAATTCGTACACGACGTACACAGGTAGTTGTGAAGGATGGGGAAGATTACGCTTCGATCCCTCATTACAGGATGGATCACGCGAGCGTGACTGTTTTAAAGGGTTGATTTCTCGGGTAGATGTTGGTTAATCGCGTAGAATTTAAACCAACGGCCACATTTGGTATGCGAGAGCTCTGGGAGAGATCATGCGCACAAGATTCGGTAATCGACTAAGAGTTTCTTTAATTGTTGTTCTGACTATTTTTTCACTCAGTTCAACAATGGCGCCAACCACAGCACTAGATCTTGGCGCGAAAGCTAAATACATCATCTCAGTCACACCAACAGCCAAGGCTGCTGTGGAGGCTGCAGTTGTTAAGGCTGGCTGGAAGATTGACTCCAAATTCAACTATGTTTTTGATGGTTATGTTGTAGAGCTACCAAAGCTTGTCGCTGGCTTACTCGCGA
>Ga0209444_10001963_pt1 | contig 11328 bp, 14 predicted proteins | sample LauGreFaBDMM15DN_2_FD_188215 | JGI IMG/M metagenome (GOLD analysis project Ga0209444, IMG submission 188215) | Freshwater lake microbial communities from Lake Michigan, USA - Fa13.BD.MM15.DN (SPAdes) (version 2) | ecosystem: Environmental > Aquatic > Freshwater > Lake | place: Lake Michigan...
GAACATTTCTCCAGTTGTTTTCCTTCGCCATCCAAAGCACAGCAGCGTGGCTTTTTAAACAACCGAGTGCTCCCGACTTCTGTTGAATTGCAGAGAATCGAATGATTTTTTCCATTGGAACATTCTTTTCCTGGAAAAACTTAGCCATGATATCTCGTCTATCTTGCCGATGATCCAGATTTATATAAACAATCTTATCGATAAACTCCCACATTATTTAATTCACACAATTGATTTCATAGTTATGACCTCAAGTGTGGGTTTCCCCTTAACGCCTTTCTTAGTTTTATATTTAGTTGGAGTCGTGTCACGTAGACGCTTAGTTGGAGTACGCAAGACCGCCCATGCCTGACATAACGCGAAGAACGTTGTAGTTGAGGGCATAGACGCGAACCTGAGCCGTGTTCGTGCCGGCAACCGTGTTGACGGAGACCGTGAGCTGGAGCGTCGCCTTGTCAATGCGCGAGAAGTTGCACGTGCCGGAAGGCTGGTGCTCCTCGGGGCGGAGAGCGAACGAGTAGCAGTTGATACCCGTGGAAGGCGTGCGGCAGTGGTGCTGGTAGGGCTGAACGCGACCGAAGTAGTCGCCCTCACGCTCCGTGAAGCGGTCCTGACCGTTGAGCTGGAGCTTACCAACCTCAACGGGGTTCTTGCCGTCGCAACGGATACCCGACTCAAGAAGAACCTTCGCGAGGAGGTACGTGAGGGGGTCCGTCGTGGCAGCACTGGGAACGTTATTCGTGGGAACGCCAGAAGTTGGGAAGCCTGAACCATATGTGCCACCCGAACCTGTGCCGGCCTGGGAGTCCGTCACGGACGAAAGGGCTACGGCTGATGTGTCCCAGTCATCTGAGTAATTGAAGGGCTGAGGACCCATCCAGATCTGGTTGGCATCACTACCCGCTGCGCAGTCAACGAACGAATCGCGCTGTACAACCCAGAAAAGCTCCTTAACGGGGTGGTTAAAGTTGAGCTGAATCTTGTTCGACGATGACGTGATTGACTCAGCACCCGTGAACTGAACCTGCTCGATGAGGTACTCGTGCGACTGCTGGGCGAAGCGGCGGCGCTCCTCCGTGTCGAGGTAGCAGTAGTCTACGAAGAGCGAGGCACCAAGGAGCGAGCCAGGGGCGGTGGAGTTCGAACCACCGAAGCAGCAGTTCTGGAGCGAGTTGAACTGAACAAGAACGCGGACCTCGTGGTACTGGAGGGCGATAAGGGGAATCGCGACACCAGGGTTGCGGCAGAACCAGAACTGAAGAGGGATGTAGAGCGTCTTGGCAGGGAGACCAGCCTGCTGGCGACACGAGTTGGGAGCACCTGAGCCCGAGCAAGGCGTACCAAGGGGGACACCCGTCGCGTCCTTCATGAGGACAAGGTCGTCCGTGTTACCGATCATGTAGTCAAGGGCACGAACTGAGCCGGCCTCCGTGGAGAGCTGCGTCCAGATCTGCATCCAGTCACCATACTGGCGGTCGATACGCTGGCCACCGATCTCAAGGTCGACCTGTGAGATAAGAGCGTGGCCTACATAGTGAACCCAGCGAGAAAGATTGGTGCTTGTAAGCGCAACTGAGGGAAGAACAACCTGAACGTACGTCTTGTACATAAGATCAGCGTTGCGGTTGATTACGGCCTGAACTGAGCGGTTGAAGTCGGCCTGGCCGTTGAACGTGACCTCGATCGACTCCATCGCGAAGTTCGTGTGGCGCTTGTACAGAATCTTCCAGAACGTGATCTGGGGGTTACCGGAGATATAAACATCCTGCGCGCCGTAGCTTACAAGTTGCATAAGACCGCCACCCATTCTGTTGTTATGTGTAATACAAAGAAAAAGTTTCACCGGAGAAAATTTTTCAGCCGACCTTGAACTTGGTTATTTTACATTCGTTTCATTATAGTATAAAAATGAACCCCCTATACATCCCAACTAACAATCCGCTTATAAATACGTTTATAAGAGGATTTTTAGTATTACTGGTCTCAGTGTATGGGTTCAATAAATCATGGTATGTCGGATACTGGTTTGCGATTCTTCACGATGCTCTTTCACTAACTCTTATATATTTACAAAAGTTGTAAGAGTTACACTCCCACCCAGATAACTAATCTTTTCTGCCATCGGGAATAACTACCTGCGATGGGTTGGTACACTGTAGAATCACTATTCCATTAATTGAAGATAGACCGAGTTGTGCAGCTATTTGTTCTTTAACAGGAGTTTGGTCATATCCTGCAGCCATTATAGTTGCACATGAACCGACTACAACTATAATTGTTTCCTTAATCTTTTGGCCCTCAGGATAGCTCACATAGAGTTTTGCTCCACGTTGAGATATAGCGGAATTTGTTGAGTTCTCGTCTATTCGAACAGGAACAACGTTACCAGCGCCTTGTCTTAGATGAGCCTGAACGGCACCAATCAATGAATTCTGCCCTTTCCCCATTTATATTATCAGTGTTATTTCTTGTCCTCATAGACACTACAGTCTGTAATGGTCATCCCACTAATTGTAGACAGATTCAGCAGTGCAGCTACTTGTTGTTTAACAGAAGTTTGGTCATATCCTGGAGCCATTATAGTTTCACATGAACCGACTACAACTATAATTATTGCCGCAGGTGCTCCGCTGTTGTCAGTATAGTTTACATGAACACGGCATCTACTTATAAATGTAACAGGAACAACGTTACCAGCGCCTTGTCTTAGATGAGCCTGAACGGCACCAATCAACGAATTCTGTCCCTTGCCCATTTATATTACTGCGGTTACTTTCCAGTAGAACCAAAACCACCAGATCCCCGATTATCAAGCGCGGGTGGTAGAGCATCGACCGAATCTACGAAGAAAATCTTCTTCCACGGAAGCCAATCGTGACGAACAACCTGAAATAGACGTCTTCCGTCGGGAATTAGGTAAGAATTCTCATTACCAAGATAATCAACGCGAGCAATTAGCTCACCACGATATCCCGCATCGGCAAGTCCAATCTGGTTTGACATACGAAGAGGAGTCAGCGAAGTTGATGACCGAGCAAGAAGAAGATACGGGACTGACTCTCCATCAGAGTTCAGCGCGGCGAATACACATCCGGTTCTCAGCTCTATTCCGAGATGGGAATCTCCGAACGTGAGACGAGTCTCCAGGCTTGGGATATCAAATCCAGAATCGCTCCAACGACGAGAAAGTAACTGAGACTCCATCTTCTGTCTCAGGTTAGGGTCAGGAACATATACGTATAGGCTCATTTCTCTTACTGAGCCTTCTCCATGAAAACCTTTATCGGGATGAATGTTATGGCAACGCAAATTGTGGCGGCTATCTGGGTCATAATGTTATAAACAAAGTCTTCTTGAGTAACTCTTCCAATCATAAAGTTCGCAAGACTTCCAATAGGTGTAAAGAAACCACTTGTAATTCCCTTCGATATTGAGAACATGGAAAAATAAACAAGAGCCATTATTGTCGGCTCTCCTTCGGTCAGAAGTTTAGCAAATAGAATCGTTACGGTTCCCACGAACTCAATAAAATACTTGTTCATTTGTAATCTTCAACGCCTTAAAATTCTAGAAAGAACACCCGACGTTCTATTTCCAAACGTAAATGGTTTTCTGATTACACTTTTTTGCTCTATATCAGAATACCCTTCTCGTTGCTCACAAAGACCTGGATAAATGATATACCAATTATCCTTCTCTTGGAGTCTGTGCCAATATTGGTCAATCGCATAGGGTGTCAAGTGTTCATAATTTTTATCTAGCAAATGGGCTCCCTCTTTAAAGTTATCCAACAAAGTTTGATAATAATTATTAAAAACCAGATAAGCTACTGTTGTATTGGCTTTCGTTACTTTGTATGTTCCTGTAACCATCGAGACACCATACCCGCCCAACATTATAACATCCGGATTCTTTGGTAGAATTTGTTTTAGAGTTGCCATGCCACTTTCAAAGTGGTTCCATACCATATCGTCTTCAACTATCAAAACATTTTTCCATCTATTTTGAATAGCCATTTCAAGAACAGCGATATGACTCTTTGAGCAACCAAGATGTCCTCTGCCTTTTTCATAGACAGCCTGAAACCGAATAACCTTTTCAGATGGGAAAACAGAAAGTTCTCTTTCTATTTGCTGTTTTCTGTCTGTGCGGTGTTCTAGGTTAATATAGACAACCTTCTCGATATTATCCATTCTTATTAAAGATAAGAATTGTATTTTTAAACCAAGGAGCGCTTAATACTTGCTTTCGAATATAATTACTCTCATTCTCCATGTAGGTATAGCCTAACGACTCGAACTTGTTCACTACATAATCATTATTCCGACAGTTGACGTGGCCTGTGCCTCCTTGTCCAACAACTGCCCATGATAAAACAAGTTTACCACCCGAATTCAAATGACGGTCAAGTGTCTTGATTAGGTTATTTTCATACTGGACTGGTACATGCTCACAGACTTCTAGGCATACTAAAAAATCAACCTTTGGGAACTGAAAATCAGTTGTCAGGTCACGAACATAACAATTCGGAACCCTGGATGTTATCGGATTCCCATCAAACCCATCTGTCTCAATTCCGGCTTTTCTGAAGTTTTCAACATATTTACCTGGCCCACATCCAAAATCATAACTCTTAGTTACACCTAACGATTTGGCAAAAACAACAAGCGCATCAGATACTCCTGGGTCATATACGTGCTCGTGTTCGAAGCGCTGCCCTTGAAATGTCCAATACCCAGTATTAGCTATCATTTGTGTGAATTACATATATGTTGTTAAAATACTATAGTTATTACTCAAATACCATTCTAGGAACGATGTGCATAGCTTCTAGCTCCTGACTCCACAATTTCACAGCATAGGGGATGGTCTTCATCTCGAACTGAGTTTGGACTCCACATGTTCCGCAGTGATAGATGTTTTCCGTCTGATTCACTACGGCAAGAGTTCCACAAGACTTACAGAACCCAGTTCTAAAAGGGTCGCTCACATCCATGAGTCTCTCCTTCGTAAACATCGAAACACCGTGTGAAATCATACAGTCACGCTCCATCTCGCCAACACGTAGACCGCCGTCGCGAGACCTGCCTTCACAAGGCTGGCGAGTCAGACTTACGATAGGACCACGAGCACGAGAATGCTTCTTATCGATGACCATGTGCTTCAGTCTCTGATAGTAGGTGGGGCCCATGAAGATTTCGGACTCCATAATCTCGCCAGTCTGACCATTGTACATCACCTCGTTTCCATAAGGATGCATCCCCAACTGTAGAAGCTGTTCGCGAACAGTTCCGACCGGAAGGTGTGAGTAAGGAGTTCCATCGCCAAGAGTTCCTTTCTCGCAACAAATCTTGCCATACATAGTCTCCATCAGCTGAGCAATCGTCATGCGAGACGGAACAGCGTGAGGATTCATGATTAGGTCTGGACGAATGCCCTTAGCAGTATAAGGCATGTCCTCCTCGTTCATCATGATACCACAGGTTCCCTTCTGTCCGTGGCGGGAAGAAAACTTATCGCCAACCTCTGGAACGCGCTCTGAAACAACACGAACCTTCACGAAAGGATACCCATCCGAGTTTCTATCCTGCCATACTCCATCTACACGACACTCCTCTGAGTTCTTGTGAGTTGTAGAAGAATCGCGAAACTGGTATCCGTTTGGGTCTGACTTAATTGAAGTTACCTTACCAATTACGACGTCGTTCTCCGAGATACGAGCATTCATCTGAGGAACGCCATTCTCTCCAACAGCGTGGTATGATGACGTCTTGAAGCCACGCGTATTCTCACGTCTGGCCTTCGCAAACTTCTCCTCCTTGCCAGAGGCAATATTACGGTGCTCCTCGTCCTTATAAATCGTGTAATAGAGAGTGCGAAACAGACCACGATTCACGGCACTTCTGTTAAGGATTACCGAATCCTCCTGATTGTACCCGCCGTAGCAACCGATAGCAACAATAATGTTGTCACCCGAAGGCATCTCGTGAGTATCGAGAATATTCATCATACGAGTCTCAACAAATGGACGCATAGGAGTACATAGAATGTAACCATTCTTATCGAGGCGTCTTGCGTAGTTTCTCGCAAAGATGCCGATAGCCTGCTTACCCATAGCCGACTGATATGTGTTACGAGGCGACTGATTGTGGTCACTGAACGGGATAGTCCCTGCCATATGACCAAGAATGAGAGTTGGATGAATCTCGCAGTGAGTGTGATTCTCGTTAATCTCGGGAGGGGTCATGGCAACACGAATTACCTCCGTCTCGCATGGGTCAATATACTCGATGTTCGCCTTAACCCAGTCATTCCACTCAGAGTTCTCACCCGGACCGTCAAGCATCTTGCCCTTCTCGACTCGAAACAGCGGCCTCACAAATCTTCCGCTATCCGTCTCGATGTTAATGATATACTCGGTGATATTCCAAGAAATACCCGTATGAGGATGAATCTGAAAGTTTCTCTTTGCCTCGCGAAGCGCCCTGTGAGTCACAACTGGCTTATTCGTATATGCAATGATAACGCCGTTGAGAATGATAGTGGTTCCGGTATAGCTTTTTAGTTTCGTAACCCACGTTAGGTTGGATAGCTTTCGAAGAAAGGTAAGAACAACATTCGCAGGAGTGTGTTGCGTGACAGCCGTTAGCATAGACATCGCCTTCACAATACCAACCGAATGACCCTCAGGAGTCTCCACTGGACATACATATCCCCAAGAGGTTCCATGAAGCTTGCGTGGAGCGAGTAGCTTTCCTGACCGTTCTACCGGAGTCTGAATACGACGAAGGTGAGACAGCGTAGCCGAGTAAGAGAGTCGGTTGAGAACCTGCGAAACACCTACCTTCGTGGCGTTTGACATGGAAGCGACAGTTCCGAGGCCCTGTACAGTAAAGTTACCGGTAGCCAGTGCCTGCTTTAGCTTCCCCTCGATAGTTGAGACTTTCAGAATCTTGTAAAGATTATTCACATTGAGGATTTCAAGAGGTCTCGGAGTCTCGCCCTTCTTCCACGAGTCGTTATTTACCTCATGAACGAACTTACTACGAATATCCTTACACACCTTCTGAAACAGCTGTCGAAACAGATGAGTAAGAAGTGCGCCCGTAGTAACAACTCGCTTGTTTGGATACGCATCGCGATCATCTACCTTCTGCTCACCAGAGAAAGCGCGAAGAAGCTTTCCAATGATTTGTGAAGTAAGCAGAATCTTCCGAGCATACAGAGTCTCCTGCGAGGACGAGTCTCCGCCGAACTTTACATGTGGAAGATACTCGGTATCAAGAAGCGTTCTCACATAGGCATGCTTGTCGTCAAGCGTAGTTCCATACTGAAGATGGTGAGTGAGATACTCGATCGCATCCTCGCGAGTATAAACCTTGATATCCGAGCATTCCTTGAACGAGGCACCAAGTAACTCGATATACTCACCGGTTGGACAGATTAGGTTTGCGATAGCCTCATCCGACTCTACTCCAAGCGCCCGATACATAACCATCAGAGGAATGTCCTCACGGAAACGAGGAATGCAGATAGTTAGTGGATATCCAAGTCCATTAAACTTTGAAGATACGCGAGCTTCTAGCTTTTTGGGAGGAGTCGTGAATGACTCGTGGAGCGACTTCATCTCTGCGGAGTAAGTAAACTTTGACGCCGACTTCTTGTTAAAGAAAATCATAACGCGATTGTCTGCTACCTTCTCCTGGCAGAGAATGGTTCGCTCGCTTCCATGAATGATAAAGTATCCGAAAGGATCATACGTACACTCACCAATCTCCTCCTTCGTCATTGGATAGTCATTCATGATACAGAGCGACGAGCCAAGCATTACTGGAATCTTGCCCAGCGAAACTCCCTCAAAGATCTTCACGTTCTCGTCGAACTCCAGAAGCTCATCTCCCTTGTATGCACGAGTCGTAAACCGAACATCGCAGAACATCTGCGCAGCATAGGTAAAGTTGCGAGCACGCGCCTCCTGAGGAAACATAGGCTTGATACGACCCGTTGCCTCCTGAATGCGAGGCTTCATGTAGGTGATGTTCTCAAATGAAAGCCTCAGCTCATACTTGTACTTCTTGGTCTTCTCGTCCTGTTCGTGCCATACCACAATTGGAGCGGTCGAGGCAATGATTAGGGGAATCTTGTTCCGGATAAAGTCCTCGAACGACTCAATCTGGTGTTCGACTAGCTTTGGGATTCCCTTGCCTTGAAAGTAGTTCTTAATTGTCTCCCACTCCATGGTAGTACTATGAATGGAAATGCCAGTAAATCTATTCTGATTCGTTTTTAATAAGAGGGATGTCAGTTAAAATAACAAAACTAGGAGACGAAGCTCCAAAGAATATTGTTATACCAACCGTTAGTGAACCTAAGCTTGACGCAACAGCCGGAACAAGACGGCGTTCGATAAAGACATTTCCAAAGGGAATCTTAAAGGCAAAAATTGTTCCTGTAAATAATCCTTCTAAGCGTCCTCAGTTAAAGAAGACGTTAAGAAGACTTAGTATAAATATTTCCACATCTAGTGGAGACAAACAACGCAATAAGACTATCAAATCAAAGGTGAGAAAAATGAAGGACAAGGAGGTTCGAGATCTCGTTGTTAAGTCAGGACTTTCAAAAGGTACTGGTCCCCCTCATATTTTAAGAGAAGTTTTAGAAGGTGGATTGGTAGCCGGATTAGTTTCCCAATAATTACTAATGACCGCTATATGGGGTCCGCTGGGCTGGATGACTCTTCACTCTATTTCGATTTGCTATCCCGAGAATCCGGGAGATCCGGATAAGCAAATACTAGACCAATTTATGAATGCGTTTGCTAGTACAATCAGCTGTCCGGATTGTAAAAATCACTTTGGTAGAATCTTTCCCAACTACAAGAACCTACAGCCCGACTGGAATGCTAGTAGGTATAATCTATTTCTAGCGGTGTGTAGAATGCATAATATGGTGAATCGCAGATTAGATAAGCCTGCGCCAAGAACTGTATCGGCTTGCCTAGATACACTAAGAGGTGCGGTGAGATCTACAAGCCCTGCTCAATTCAGAGAAAACTACATTGACTACCTTACGAAAAATTGGACAGCGCTTCGCGATCATTCGTCGTTAAACTATGTCAATCTAATGAAAAATATCAATGATAATTACTGGATTCCAAGAGAAAACTCTTATAATCATGTTGTATTTCCAGAAGCTGACGTATATGAGGATGTAATGAAAGGAACCAATTACAGAGATCCAAAACTTAAGTTTAAGTTTTCTGGAGGGAGATTTGTTCCTGTTCGACTACCCTAGTTAGGTCATATACTGGATTCCATGGTAATGAGATTCGCGGCTTCATTTCCCAATCGTGTCGTTTCATCCATGGATTTCTCGTCTCTGAATGAATTTCATCTGGATGACGAACAACTCGCCTTGCGCTTCTCAGAGACTTCTGAGGCATAATAAACTGTAACTGGCGAGTGACATTGAAATTGAGTTTCGAGTGGGTTGATACAGATTCACGATACTTCACAATATCTGTAATCAGAGGAGCATCTGAATAAGGATACACCCAGTCCCAGTTCTTGGGCTCGCCTTTCAGAAAGTAGTGAAGTGTCCAGTCAAATGTTTTCCAATATGCGTCCACAACGGGTCTCATATTGGTAACACCGTCAAGAACATGAAGACCATACTTAAGACTGAATAACGAAGCGTCTTTTCCCATTAAGGCTCTCTCTTCCGGTCTCTTTCTCAGAGCAATTCTTTCACGCAGGTGCGTAACTTCTCTGCTGGCTGCTACTTCAAGAAACTTCCGCCTACCTTGTGGAGTTGTTAGGTCGGGGTTACCGCATTCGGTATACATATGCAAAGCTCTATCGTATCCGTCTTCTCGCAGCGAAAACATAGCTAAATTAGGCATAAAGTCATTTCCAAAGCAGAGAATACCGAGTGCCATATATTGTTCGATAGGCATGGGTAGTTGGTCCAATAGACTCCAGATAGACAGAGTTGCGAACTCCGCCTGTTTAAGCTTTGGGTCGTTGAACTCAGCACTCTCTCGTAGAAGCCACATTGAGTTTGGAGATGATAGTTTATGATGTTGAAGTGAGATGAGAATTAGATCAGCGTCCAGTCCATAAATACACACCGTTCTGCGCTGTGATTCTGGGAGTTTCTTTAATTGGTGAATTAGCTTGTGTTCACCTTCACCTGGTTCTCCAGTGCCACTAATGATAGCAAGTGGAAATCTAGAACGCATGGCAACTTCTAGTTCTCTCATATACGGAGTGTCGGGTGAAATCTGATTACGGTCGAAGATACCACCTTCCTCTTTTACTCTCATTCTTCGGTATCTCTGTTGAACTATCTTTGCGTATGGCACTAACCCATCCGATGTAATGATAACCTGCTTCGCCCGACAGAAGTTATCAACAATATATTGAAGCGCATCAAGAATTGAGGTTATTGGATCCTCATCCTTGAGGTACCTGTGAATGAGGCAATTGAAGTCAATAACAAAGGCATCCACGTTCAATGGCGTCTCTTTCTTAACAACTTTGATGATTCCCTTGTGGGACTTTGTAAGGCTTGCAAAATAGAAAGGAATGCCCATTCTACTGTGTTCGGGATGTGAGTGAAAACTCTTGTTAGATAACAAATGGCTTGGTGGATAGTCTTTCTGTTTTTAATCTCGGTTGTAGCCTACATGTGGTCAGTTACACCAAAGATTAAGGTCTCAGGATGCTCTTCGTGTCCCAATAAACAAGTATCTGAATCAATGTAAATGCCGTCAGCAGAAGAGATGGAGGCAGAGAATCTAGTTAATACATCAGCCGGTCGGCGTCGTCCAAGAATTGGAAGCTTAAGTCATGGCGACCTCACTCAGCTTGGCTATTCTGCTAGTGCTCCCAGAAGAACTCGGCGTCGTGCGATTAAAAAGGCTGTTCGTAAGTTCGGCGCACTATCAACATTTCGCAAGTTAAATGCCGTTGCGGTATACAGCAAGAGAACTCCCAAAGGGAAAATATTCAAAGCCGACCGTAACTGGGAAAGAAAAACCTTTCTTAAAAGATAAAAATGGACTGGAAGAAGCTTCTATTCCACGCCCTCGTTTTTGCCGCGTTCGTTCCTGGCGTCCTTGTCACGCTCCCCCCAGGAGGCAGTCGTCTTCTCGTCCTAGCCGTACACGGCCTACTCTTCGCGGTTGTGAGCCGTATGGTATGGAAGGTCGTCTTCAAGCGTTAAATCTTCGCTACCAAGTTATAAATGGATCTAACAGGAACCTTAATCACAGCTGGACTCTTCTGGGCGTTTGTTCCGGGAGTTCTATTCACGATACCAGTTCAT